>SPKZ01002047.1_pt1 | contig 22593 bp, 13 predicted proteins | sample 2456571 | NCBI WGS metagenome assembly SPKZ01 (sample SAMN11192286, study PRJNA482655) | marine metagenome | biome: ENVO:00000447; feature: ENVO:00000244|ENVO:00000211|ENVO:00000569|ENVO:00002023; material: ENVO:00002151; isolation source: ocean water from marine abyssalpelagic zone ... | reverse complement strand
CTTAAACGTCTTGAAGACGATGTCACTTTGCGTAAACTCGGCTCAGGTAGTCTCGTGGCTTACGTTAGAGGCATCTCTAAACTCTGTGATTACCTGCAATACTCTCCCCTGAATGCTACCGCTGAAGACTTGCGACTATTTCAGTTGCACTTGGTCAACATTGGCACTTCAGGGCAAACTGTCGTTATAAGTACCGAACAAGGCAAGAAGCTCAATTAGATATATTCGATTACATTGAATGCTTCTATAATAAAAAGAGGCTGCACAGTTATCTTAATTTCAAAAGTCCAATAGACTTCGATAAAAAGACAAAAGTGCTAAATTAACTGTCCATTTTTATGGGGCAAGATCAATGCGCACTTACCTGCCTTTATTTTCTAGCGATTGGTGAAGTTTTTTACGATTTGTGATATAAAATCTCCAATTAATTTACCTCAATGTAGCTACAGCCCAGAAAACCGTTAAACAAGAATTCTCACTTTATTTGAAGACCACATATTTGCTATAATCACCTTATAGCAAATAAAATAAGCTAGCAGATACTTTGATTACGGCAAAAAAAAACCCGAAACCCCTATTGATTTCAGGCTTAGCCTTTATATTTATTTGACTTATTTAAACGCGGTTAATAAATCATTAAAGCATTTAGAGGGTCGCATTATTTCAATTGTCTTTTTCGCATCTGCTTTGTAGTAACCACCAATATCAACAGCATGCCACTGCTTTGTTGTTAAATCACTAATGATAGTGGACTCATTTTCGGCTAATGATTGCGCTAATGGCGCAAAGTGATTTTTCAGCTCAGCATCTTCAGTTTGCGCTGCTAATGCTTTTGCCCAGTAAAGCGCCAAGTAGAAATGACTGCCGCGATTATCAAGTTCACCAGTTTTACGTGATGGCGATTTACCATTGTCCAATAATTCGGCCGTCGCTAGATCTAATGTTTTTGCCAGCAATGTCGCTTTAGCGCTGTCTTGTTTGATACCCAAGTCTTCAAGCGAAGCACTTAGCGCCAGGAACTCACCAAGAGAGTCCCAACGTAAATGATTTTCTTCAACTAACTGCTTAACATGCTTAGGTGCTGACCCACCGGCCCCAGTTTCAAATAAACCGCCACCCGCCATTAATGGCACTATCGATAGCATTTTTGCGCTGGTACCTAATTCTAGAATAGGAAATAAGTCGGTTAAATAATCGCGGAGAATATTACCAGTCACGGAAATGGTATCACCGCCACGCAAAATACGCTCTAGCGTATAACGCATCGCTCTTGTTTGTGACATTATTTGAATGTCTAATCCGGTCAAATCATGATCTTTAAGATAAAGTTTAACTTTTTTAATTAATTCAGCTTCATGGGGACGGTATTCATCTAACCAGAATACCGCTGGGGTAGCAGATAACCTAGCACGGGTAACCGCTAATTTAACCCAATCTTGTATTGGTGCATCTTTAACTTGGCACATCCGCCAAATATCACCTTCTTCAACATCCATTGTTAATAAAGCATTGCCTTCTTCATCAACAATGCGAATACAGCCATCAGCCTGTACTTCAAACGTTTTATCATGTGAACCATACTCTTCTGCTTTTTGTGCCATCAATCCTACATTTGGCACACTGCCCATGGTAGTAGGATCAAATGCTCCGTGAGTTTTACAGAAGTTGATTATTTCTTGGTAAATTCTTGCAAAGGTACTTTCAGGCATAACCGCTTTAGTGTCTTTTAATTTACCATCAGGTCCCCACATTTTACCGCCAGATCTAATCATGGCGGGCATTGAGGCATCAACAATAACTTCATTTGGCGTATGGAAATTTGAAATACCTTTGGCTGAATCGACCATGGCTAATTCAGGACGTGTTTCATAACAGGCATGTAAGTCGGCCAATATTTCTTCACGCCTAGATTCAGGAAGCTGTTTTATTTTGTCATAAATACTACTAACCCCATCATTGGCATTAACCCCAATTTTTTCAAAGGTTTCAGCATGCTTAGCGAATAAGTCTTTATAATAAATTTTTACTGCATGACCAAATACAATAGGATGCGAAACCTTCATCATAGTGGCTTTGACATGGAATGAAAACATCACGCCAGTTTCTTTCGCATCGTTCATTTCTTGTTCTAAAAATTCACATAGTGCTTTTTTACTCATAAACATACTGTCAATGATTTCACCTGCCTGCAATGATGTTTTTTCTTTTAATACTGTCACTGCACCGTCTTCTTTAGCAACAAATTCAATTTTGACATTACCGGCTTTATTCATAGTCAGACATTTTTCACTGGCATAAAAATCGCCTTCATGCATATGCGAAACGTGGGTTCTTGATGCTTGGCTCCACTTACCCATGGAATGGGGGTTTTTTCTGGCAAAATCTTTTACCGCTGGCGGGGCACGGCGGTCGGAGTTACCTTCACGCAATATCGGGTTTACCGCACTGCCTAAAGTTGTTGAGTATTTTTTATGGTTACTTATCTCTTCATCTGTTTTCGGATCTTCAGGATAGTCCGGAATAGCGTAACCTTTTCCCTGCAATTCACTAATAACATCTTTGAGTTGAGGAATTGAAGCACTGATATTGGGTAGTTTGATGATATTAGTATCAGGATTTTGGGTTAAGGCGCCTAGCTCAGCTAATGCATCAGGTACTTGTTGCTCTGCGGGCAAAATATCTGAGAAGACAGATAAAACCCTAGACGCAAGAGAAATATCCTTTAGTTCTATTTCTATATCTGCTGAAGCTGCAAAAATTTTGATAATCGGCAATAGCGAGCAGGTCGCTAATAATGGTGCCTCATCGGTATATGTGTAAATTATTTTTGAACTCATATTTATAGCATCCTTTATATTTATATTAATTCTAAACGCAACGGTGTTTTAGCCTACTTGAAAATAATCTATTTATAAAAATTGAATGAAATTTACTTAAGGCAATGGCTATCGCTTAAATCTTGTTTAACTATCATTTCTATTAAACAGCAATTTTCGCAACGAGTAGAAAATTCATAAACTACTATATCTGGTAATAATGATTGTTCAAATCAGACTAAAGTCTGGTTATTAGTGCTATTTTTTATCGAAGTTAGCCTTCAAAAGACATCATAAAGTTTAAACAAGAGACAGCGCGGTAAGATACAAGTACTTTTATGATGCAATGTCAGATGCTTACGACGATATTGTCGATGACTAGCACCTAACATTGAGTGTGATCACTGAGCGCATCAGGAAAATTAAGGAAGAGTAGACTAGATTTATATAAATTTTGATCCTATAAATAATCCCTTAAAAAGGGAGGATAATTATTACTGGGCATTTATTAACTTTAAGTAGTCAGCTGCTTCTTCAATACCTTCACTATATGCTTTTTGCAGCCATATTTTAGCTGCTTTATGGTCGACTTTAGTACCTTGGCCTTTATATAGTGCAACGCCATAATGGTATCTAGCCAAACTAGAATATCCGGCTTCATCGTTTAGTAAAGCGCCCCTTTTCATTAAACTCGTCGCATAAGTATAATTTTTTGGTACCGCCACACCAGTCTCATAAATTTGAGCAAGCCAAATCATTGAATAGACATCGTTCCAACGTGAAATACAATCTTCAAATATTTGAATCGCTGCTTGGTGATCACCGGTTTTATCTGCAGCATAACCATACAAACACTTAATACGTTTATTGGAATCTATAAAGGCGGTATAACTTAGTTCATTCGCGCTTAATGCCATTGGCAGAAATATAATCGTGGATATAAATAATATTACATTTTTTTTCATTCGGTAATTCCCCTAGTTTTTAGTTCCAGACAAAAGCTAAATATTGAGAGCTGTCATTATTAGATTATTTTGGTCTTCTGACCATTTTGAGTTAATAATATATCGCTATATGAACAGCGGCCAGTACCACGCATAAATACCGTGTTGGCAATTAACCAGATCCGGGTGATATTGTTCGCTGAGCCACCTATATGTTCTTGGTAATCATTATAGATGTTACGAGACTCTTTAACTTTTTTGCCCATAAATTTCTTGCCGCTACGTTGCACTATATGAGTTTCATGTTCTGCCCAGCGTGGTAACGGACATTGAAAAACACTACCTTCTGGAAGTTCTGCGCTCCACATATAGGTAATATCTTTACCATCATCAAATTCAACGGCAATTGATAAGTAGTCATGGGTTAAAATTTGATCTTCTGCCACTTGAGAAGGTAACTTATCGACTAACCATTGCCAATCAAGTTTAAGATCTGCTGTTAGGGGAGCATTGATAGCATATTGTAAAATTCCGACATTTTTATGGGTATTACATTGTAATTCGCCATTACTACCTTCACTAAAAATGCCACTATCGCCAAACATATACATATAATGCCAACCTGCAGGTAATAATTTTTGATAATTTATCCGGTTAAGTTCAGCTAAAATTAAGCCGTCAACATCTCCTGCTGCTGAAAGTTGGCTTAAACCATCTAATGCGTCTGCCTGCCAGATAATCGCAATACCTTCAATTAGCCCTTCTGCTGCTTTGTATTGTTCTTCAGATGGAAAAAGCTCGCCTTTGGCATTTTTAAATTGCCCTACTGTTCGAGCTATTTCGAGGGTACCATCACGATCAGCTAACATGGTACCGGTATTATTTGCCGCATTGTACAGCGTTCCACCTGATATACGTGCATAAAAAGCCACCCCAGGATCAACCCAATAATTATGTTCTTTTAATATCCACCACCGACCTGACAGTAAAAACGTTACTGACTGACCCGCTTCTATTTTTCCTAACTGCTGAGACCAAGGCAGATCATTTGGCGTGATAGAAAAGTTCACTGAACGTACAATGTCCGCAGATGCTTTTTCAACCAACTCACCTATTCGTTGATGAAAGTTTTCTGATTGTTTAACACTCGATTGATTTTTTGTTACTGAAAATGCAGCTGCACACGGTACGCAAGCAGCTATACCTGCGATGGCCCCCATTGCTTTACGGCGGCTAATATTAGTATTTGAATCTGACATTTAATGACTCCTTATTATTTTATTTACAGTAACTGGATTAAATGTAGCTTGTGTCAGATTTATGTAAGAAAGGAGTAATATTAAATGAAATGATGAATGGCTATGTTTCTTTAAATTGGTAGGTGCAAGTATCCCTATGGAGAAAGGCATTTTAGATGCGCCTGAAGTATATACCCATGATACTTCAAGATACGAGTTTCAGGATGCCTGAGCGGATCATGATCTAAGCTAAAGGAGGTAAACCAATCATGGCATCAGATGCTATTTTCCGCTCACCATGGTTAAAAATTATTGAAGAAAAAACGGGGACTAGGTAGCACCAATAAGAGGGCAGTCTCATTGATATTCATCAATAAATATTCGAAAAAATCCGAACCCTATGACAAGGGGATAAGTCACGAAAAATGTGTTATTCCACCTATGTTTTTTGCAGATATAGGTGGAATGAAAATATAGGTGGAATAGAGTCTATTTGCTAAATTTACTAACCGCTGCTAGTAATTGTCGACAAGAAACTTGTCCAACCAACTGACCATTTTCTACAACAGGTCGACGACGTTGTTTTTTGAGTAACATGTCTTGAGCGACATTAATAATGCCATCGCTAGGATGAGCAACAACTACATCTTTGGTCATATATTCATTTACCAAACCAACACCAACGTCATTGTAGTTGGCTTTGAGTACGGCTGCTAAACAATCCATTTCCGAAAGAACACCCACTAGGCTTTTATTTTCATTTATCACGCAAACCCCTGATACCTTATTATCTATGATGATTTTCATCGTATCTAATAAGTTGGCATCTTCCTTCACTTTGATCGGGTTAGTAATCATATAATCACGCAGGTCAACTGACTGAAGCATGGCAAACACCTTATAATTAAATAATAATTCACATTATGTAAAATGATAGACCGTATATGTTATCTCAGTTTTAGACACGGCCACAAAGTTCAATAGAATCTAAACACCATACCTGATGTAAGTCAAAGAATATTATAATACTTATTATAAAACAAATAAATAGACATGAGTTATTTCAGCTAATATCACTAATACCATAGTATTAATATGTTATCAGTTACCGTTTAATCACCTATTTATTAATGTAATCACCTTCGATAAACATTTAACCTTACCTTTAATGCTTTTAATCATCGCTGAATGATCATTACCCGTACCAATAGCCCACGCCGCGGGCAGTTTTCACAATAAGTGGTTTTTTAGGATCACGTTCTATTTTCGCACGTAAACAGGAAATGTATTGATCAAGTGAACGACTATTAGCAAAATAATCCCTACCCCAGCATTCATTAAATAATTCATCTCTGCTGACCATTTTTCCTGTCATCTTATAGAGCAAGGTTAGAATACTAATCTCGCGTGCGGTGAGCTCAATTCGCTCGTTTCCACGCGTTGCTATCATCTGTTTGGTGTCAATAAATAAATCGTCCATTTCAAAGTTTGCATCAGCGACAGAACTTGAAAATAAAGGGATACGTCTACACATAGCATTCACTCTGGCCAATAACTCTTTTACGCTAAATGGTTTAGTTATGTAGTCATCTGCCCCTAATTCTAAGCCTTCTATCTGTTCAGATTCAGCCCCTTTTCCGGATAAAAACAAAATGGGTAAACTTGGCCATTTTTCCCGTAATAAAACGCATAATTCTTCACCTGACATTTTAGGCAATGCGCGGTCTAAAATACAAATATCTGGCTTAACTTGCTGACAAGCAGCCCAAGCAGTCTCTCCATCTTGGTAACTTTGTGTATGATAAGCTTCTTGTTCAAATAATTGATGTAAACCAAGCCTTGCATATTTATCATCCTCAATAATCATTAATTTAAGCATGGGTTACTTTCTTCTCTTAGTGGAAAATTTGCACGGTAACAGCGACCCTTTTTATTAATGGTACATTCAAAATCCCCCCCTAAACTTCTCACTAATCGTTTACAACTCATCAAGCCTAATCCTAAGCCAGACAACTGTTTAAGATGAGTTTTATTAGCGTCTAAAGACGAGACATTCACCACGTGATTCTCAACCCAAACTGACAACATATTATTTTGACATGCTAGGCCTAGTATTACCTGCTGCCCGGGTGCATATTTTTTTGCATTATTAAGTAAGTTTAGTAACACATGCTCTACCGCACGTTTGGGATAGAAATAGTTCAAGGTAATTGTACATTGCACCGTTAAAATACAACCTGACTGTGCCAGTGATAAACGATACTGGTTAGCCAGTTCATTCAATAAACCAGAGGGATTACCATATTCATACTGTTCAGGTTGGTTACCTCTCATTAGTGAGGTAGCGTTGTCAATTATTCGGGTAATACGCTGCATTTCGCTGTTAATTATTTCACCGTGTTCCAATTGTTGTTTGGTTGAGTTTTTGTGTAAAATTAAGCCAATGTATAAACTTACATTACTCAGTGGTGTTCGTAATTCGTGGGCAATTTCTTGCGTGCCATGGAGTAACTTTTTCGCCATTCTAGCTTGTTTGCTATGGCTGATAAAAATCATCCAAGCAATGGCAATAGCTAACCCTAATAACGGTAAAGTCATTGCCAAAATTAACCAAAGCTCTGATGTTGATTCATGCTGCCCTTTTTCTAACGATGCCGATAAATTAAGGATAAAACCATCAATGTTAATCATGGTACTTGACTGATTTCGTTTGATTGCTTGATTAACGCCAACATTTTGCATAAAACTATCTTGAATATGAATGTTTTGATTGGCTTGTTGTAACTGTTGGCTTTGCCATAATTTTTTATATAATTCTACGGTAGGCAATAATATGCAGAAACCACTGTTAATTTGCTGTCGCCAACAATATAAGTAAGCGTTACCAATAATAGAGCGTACTGGTGACCAAACGCTATTGGCTTGCTGCTGAAGTAAATAATCTTGTGCCCATATTATCTCGGTCATAGTGTCGGTAAGTATGGCTTTTTCAACATGGCTAATGGTTTGTTCACTATTGAAAAGTACTGGTGAATCTTTTGAAAATGGTGCTATCAGCGCAAATAACGGTTCATTATTCGCTAAATGACGTATGCCATCAAAGCCATTATCAGTATGCGTAGTGAATACTATTTTATTAAAATACTGTGTTAATTTAGTTAATTGTTGAGAGAGTTGTTGTTGAAACATTTTAATTTCAATTTCAGACCTTTCAAAACGTTCAATAGTACGTGCAGATCCCATTATATTGTAGCTGTGTAAACCTAACGTTGAAATACTTAAAAAAGGAATTAGTACTAAAATGCCTAATAAAATAGCCCACCTATTTTCTGTTTTATAGAGGGAAGAAAAGCGCAGTTTATTTTTAATGAAGCATATAATAGCTAAATGAGAGAAAAATGAAGTACTTAACCGCATACTTCCTCCCCTATCTTTAATGAAAAAAACATCTTATGAATTACATTAAGTGCCCATGGTGACAGTAATTTCTCATCATTGTTTATTAATTTCAATACAACTTTCGATGGAATTATAATGTTGTTTCTAACTACGTAGGCTTAATAGTATCGTTTAAAGCGTCCAACTGATTATTGCTACTTAATTTTCGCCATAAGTTTATTATCAGCCGCAAAAGGATGAATCACCGCTTTGGTGATTTTGCCATACTGGTATTTGACCAGAGGTTGGTTGATATAGCCAGTAAACTTTGGTGCTTGCCACTGGGGTAAAAAAGAAAAATCTGTAGTTAAATTGGCAATTAACCCCGTAGACTTATGCGCTTTTATCTTGTTGTTATTCGCGGTATTGTTATTCGCATTTTCGTTAGGTAAATCATTGACAAAGCTTTTTTCGCGACTTGCGGCAACGATACAAATCCTATTTTCAGCCGCGCGAGATAACAAGCTATACTCAACTTCGCACGCCTCTTGAATATCAAAAGGCACCAATAACAAATGAATGCCACTTAACGCGGCAACTTTGACAATTTCAGCAATGTTAGCATCATCGGCTGTTAGCATAGCAAGGCTAATATTCCCTTGCTCTAAAGGCAATTCTATAATATTTAACTCATCGCCTAGTGCAGTCCACTGATAGCGTTTACAAAAATGTAATTGCTGTTGTGTTGCCAATAAACCATGCTTACTTATTAGCACCGCCTGATGTATTCCCTCAATCACTAAACTGGTGCACAGATATTGAAAAGGCCTTAGCACTGAGCTAACTTGGTCAATTAACTGTTTGCTCAGCTCTGCAATTTGAGCAAGTTGCTTTGCATCATTGGTGAGCGCTTTATCTGCGACAAAGAACAATTCAGGTAATTGAATAATATCACTAAGGTTGTTTTCAATATAATGGCAAACATCTTCAATGGCTTGCTCGTTAGACTTGTATGTAGCAAATATTGCAACATTAGCCGTTGTTGCCACCTGACTATTATGTTCAAGTGCCTGTTCATGCTGGAATACTTTATTGATAGAAACTGTTTTATTGGTAGAAACTGTTTTATTGGTAGGAGCTTTCTGCTTTATCGCTGCAGTTAGCCCTTGATAAAGTTCAGGACGTCTTTGCTGAATCAGTTCAGTGCCATCAGGGCGTAATTTATTATTAAAGCCGACCTCTGTTCCAGAAACATCTATATCAGCAAAAATAAAACCTTCTTCATTAGTCGTTAGCTTGGCTAGTACTTTACCATCAGGGGAAACTATTTGGCTTAGGCCAACAGCCATAAAATATGCTTGAGGGACAGCGCTTGGCGCTGAAATAATTTCATTAAGTGTTTTTGCTTGTAGCTTGTTATTGGGTACAAGCGAGCCAATTTTATTGGCCGTTGCTACAAACACCCTGTTTTCACACGCTCGTGCAGGATCATGTAAATTACTTTGATCTATGGCGAAGGTATTAATAGAGTTACACAATAAGTGGGCACCACTTAACGCTAGTCTACGTGGTGCTGCAAAAGTCATACTGTCACTACCTGCCAACAGCCCTAGTTTTCCAAACGGGGTTGTTACCACCTCAGCAACGCTACTAGCGCTAATAAAAAAATCATTTTCATGACCCGTCAACGTGTGTTTATCCACTTGCTGAATAATCTTGCCAATGGGTGAAAATAAGCATGAAGTAACACTTATATTTGATTTAATTGTACCGTTTTGATGATCGCGGCACAGATCTCGTTGTAATGTTACATTAGCCACAATATAACAGTCATGCTTTTTCGCTTGCGCCGCAATAGCGTGTAAAAAATCGCCGTCAATAGATAAGGCCTCATTCCATGCCTGGTTGTGATCAACGTACCAAGGCTGGGCATGACAAAAAAGGGTATTACAAAATTCTGGCAGAACGAGCACAGCAGGCTTGCACGCTGCAGTCTCATTTATCATACGAATACAAGTTGCTAGGTTTTCTTGAGCATTTAAGGAGGTGGTAAACTGACAAACGGCTACGCGCATGATGGATATTTTCCAGGTAACTAATAATTGTTTAAATAGAGCAAGGTGAAGACATTGCACTTTATCGAGGAGATGTTACCTTAAAAAGCCATCGGTAATGGTTATTTTAATAAACTTTTGCTAAATTTCACTTTTTATCGTGGTAAATTGCAAATATTTCGTAAACTCAAACGAATTTATAAATTATCAATGTGTTTCAAAAATGTAATGCTCATTTAACGTTCAAACCAAGGCAATTATTCCTTAATTTGAATATTATTTATGCTATTAATTTATTTATTATAACTTTATTTATTATATTGTTGCCGTGACAACTTAATTGATTTAACCTCAAATTTCCTGATTAGAAGAGGTTAATTAACATGTTTGATAATTTAAAATTTAAAATTTAAAAGCAAATTACTTGCTGGTTATGGGGTGATTTTATTTTTAATGTTAATCATTGCTATCGTGGTATTTATTAGTGTTAAGTCACTAACAAGTAATTTTGGCTGGGTCGATCACACCTACAAAGTGCTAGCAAAAGCGTCCCAGATTGAAGCATCTGCAGTTGATATGGAAACGGGAATGCGCGGCTATTTACTTGCCGGCAAAGAAGGATTTTTAGACCCCTATAAAAGTGGTAACAAAACCTTTAAAAGTTTAACTGCCTCACTCAGCAACACCGTTGCTGATAACCCTGCTCAAGTGCAGTTATTGGACGAAATAACAAAAACCATTACCTTATGGCAAAAAAATGTTACTGAGCCAGTTATTCAATTAAGACGGGAAATTGGCAATGCGAAAACCATGAATGATATGTCTACTTTAATTTCTGAAGCAAAAGGTAAACAGTATTTCGACAAATTTAGAAAGCAACTGGCAACCTTTATTCAAAGAGAAAAAGTGTTAATGGATAAACGTAAACGCCAAGCTAAAAACAGCAATAATATAAAAGAATTAAAAAAATTGACCGCTTGGGTTGATCATACTTACCAAGTCATTGCGACAGCGCAAGCAATTATTGCCTCAGCAGTAGATATGGAAACGGGTATGCGTGGTTTTCTTCTCGCCGGGCAAGAGGAGTTCCTAGAACCCTATGTCAATGGTAAAGAATCTTTCTACCAATTAATCAATGAGTTATCACAAACCGTAGCAGATAACTCCGCACAGGTCACCCTACTTTCAGACAGCAAATCGACTATTGATGACTGGATAGATTTGGTGGTTACTAATCAAATTGACTTGCGTCGCGAAATTGGCAATTCAAAAACTATGGATGATATGGCTGATTTAGTTGCAGAGGCAAAAGGTAAAGTCTATTTTGATAAATTTAGGGCGCAAATAAAAACCTTTAAAGAGCGAGAAAGCAGCTTAATGAAAGTAAGAAATGATGAACTGGCCAGTACCGAGGTTGCAGTCATTAATTCAACCATTTTAGGTACCATTGTCGCTATTTCTTTAGGTATTTTTATCGCGTTTTGGTTAACACGTCACGTGATGAATTTATTAGGCGGTGAGCCTAGTTTTATTGCTCAAATGGCCAAACAAGTTGCCTCCGGTGATTTATCCATTGATTTTAAAAAGGACGAAGCAGAGCAAGGTATATATGCCGCAATGAAAAGCATGGTTGCAACGCTACAAGACAAAACCCATTTAGCGCAACAAATCGCTTCTGGTAACCTTGCCCTTAAAGTGACTCTAAGCTCTAAAGAGGACTCTTTAGGTATTGCTTTTCAAGAAATGATCCGCAACTTAAATGATGTGTTAGGACAAACACAGCAAGCGAGCATAGAAATAGCAGATGCCAGTGGTAGCGTTTCATCAAGCAGCAATGCCTTATCTGCTGGTGCGTCAAGTCAAGCGAACAGTCTTGAGAATATATCATCATCTTTGAATCAATTGTCTACCCAAATAAATATCAATGCGGAAAATGCTACGCAAGCGAAAGATCTTACCTTAACAGCACAAAAAGAAACCAATGTAGGCAGTGCTAAAATGGAAGAGATGATTGTTGCCATGGCAGATATTTCCTCTTCCAGTCAAAGTATTTCACAATTCATTACTACCATTGATGAAATTGCCGCTCAAACTAATTTACTTGCCTTAAATGCCGCCATTGAAGCTGCCAGAGCAGGTGAGCAAGGACGTGGCTTTGCCGTTGTCGCTGATGAGGTACGTAACTTGGCTGCTAGAAGTACTGAAGCTGCGGCTGAAACCGCCCTATTGATATCAGGTGCTGTAGAAAAAACTAAAATTGGTAGCGCCATAGCGTCTCAAACAGCAGAAAGCTTAAAAAATGTTTCTGAAAGTATTAGTAAAGCATCTGAACTAGTTGAATTAATTGCTGAAGCAAGTAGTGAACAAGCCATTGGTGCCAATGTTATTAATGAAGGGGTAGCAGAGATTGATACGGTTACTCAACAAAACAATGATGCTGCTCAAGGCAGTGCTGCTGCCGCTGAGGAATTGTCTCATCAAGCCGTACAATTACAACAAATGCTGACACGATTTAAGTTGCAGGCATAAATACTTTTAAAGAAAGATTTTATAGAGAGTGAACAAATGAATAAATTAAACGTAATTACAGCAAGTAGTTATATATTATGCTGCTCTTACCTGCAAGCAAACGAAGTGAACATATACGGTTTAGGGCATTTATCAGCTGATAATGTTGATAATGGTCTAACGTCTAGTGTTTATGTTACTAGTAACTCTTCTCGTTTAGGCATTAACGGGGAATTTACCATAGACGATAATTTAAATGTTATCTTTCAGTATGAAAGTGGTATTGATTTAACTGGGCAAGGAGGTAATGACGGTAATGGTGGCGCAGAATCATCGGGTCAATTATTCACTAAAACTCGGCCATCATATATTGGCTTTCAAGGTGAATTTGGTAAAGCCTTAATTGGCCATATGCCTTTTTTAGATCAATGGGCAAATGACTATAACCTTTTTGCCGATCAAATTGGCGACTTAGGAAACCTATGGGAAGCCTCGGGTATTCCTGGTCGCGCTGATAATGTCATTTATTATAAATCCCCTGATTATTCAGGCATGAGCGTAAGCGCTTCTTATGTGCCAGAAGAAGGCATAAACGATGCAGATTACTACCTTGTTAAAGGAAGTTACACAAACGACAAGTTAAAATTAGGCTTAGCCTATACCAACCTAGGTAAAACAGGTTTATCTAACAAAGAACAAACTGGATACGCGTTAACCATTGGTTATTATGATGATACTTATAGCGTAGGTGGAGGCTTTCAACAAGAAAATGAAGTTAACGGCATAAGCAATAACGACCGTACTAGTTTTACTTTAGGCGCTAGCCTAAATATTGGTAGAAAAGGTAAGTTAAAGTTTCAAGTGGCCAACAGCAGCAGCGACATCGAACAATCAGATGCGACTCAGTTTGCTATTGGCTATGATTATAAACTTGCACAGCATACCGTTATTTATATTGCTTATGCATTAATGAACAATGATGACAATGTTAATTTTAGTATCAACGGTAAAGGACATGGCGACAAAGTTATGCCTTTATTAAGTGATGACCCTTCAGCATTGTCGATTGGCGTCATTTATCATTTTGACTATAAGGTAATGTAGTTTAAAGCTCGAGTGACCGAACAGTAATTACATTACTGTTCGGTCCATTTGATCTGAAATATATATTTGCCATTAATTTTGCATGATTTTATTAAAATCAAATTATGCAGTTATAGTTTAATGAGATAGTTTTTCTTAAGCCGAGTTGAGGTTAATTAGTCTACTATAAAAAAAGCCCTTCCATATTCAATATGCAAGGGCTTTTTAAGTAAAGTTGGCTTTAACGAGTAAAGCGCTAATTGCTAATTATTTAAGGTAAGTAACTACTACCCATTAGATAGCTGTCTACTTCGCGTGCACAACGACGGCCTTCATCAATTGCCCAAACAATTAAGCTTTGACCACGACGACCATCACCAGCAGCAAATACACCATCTTTGCTAGTAGCAAACTTATCGTATTCTGCGGCTATGTTAGAGCGATTGTCTTGCTCAAGACCAAACTGCTCAATTAATCCACCTTCAGGGCCCATAAAGCCCATGGCGATAAGGACGATATCGGCTGGAAGTACTTTTTCACTACCAGCAATTTCCTGCGGGATCATTTGACCTTTGTCGTTACGTTGCCAAGTAATACCAACAGTGTGCACTGCTTTAACATTACCTTGTCCATCACTTTCAATTTTCTTAGTCATCACCAAATATTGGCGTGGATCTTGACCTTGAATCTCAATCGCTTCCTTTTGGCCATAATCAACTAACAAACGTTTTGGCCATTGTGGCCAAGGGTTGTTATTTTCTTGACGTTTTTCTGGCGGACGTGGCATAATTTCTAGTTGAATTGCGCTTTCACATTGATGACGTAATGAGGTACCAATACAGTCAGTACCGGTATCACCACCACCAATAACCACTACATTTTTGCCTTGGGCATTAATGTACTGGCCATCTTTATGTTCGCTATCAAGTAAGCTTTTTGTATTGGCTTTTAGGAAGTCCATAGCAAAATGAACACCATTAAGTTCACGGCCGGCAACAGGTAAATCTCGTGGTACCGTGGCGCCAATACATAACACTACGGCATCAAAATCTGTTTCAAGCTGTTCAACACTAATATCACTGCCCACTTCAGTGTTAGTGACAAAAACAATGCCCTCTTCCGCTAAAATATCAACACGGCGTTGTACTAATTCTTTTTGCAATTTCATGTTGGGAATACCGTACATTAACAAACCGCCGATTCGATCGGCGCGCTCATAGACAGTAACCATATGACCGGCTTTATTAAGCTGTGCTGCCGCAGCAAGACCAGCAGGGCCAGAGCCAATTACCGCAACGTTTTTACCGGTGCGACTTGAAGGCAATTGTGCAACCACCCAACCTTCTTTAAAAGCATGATCAATAATTTCTTTTTCATGAAGCTTAATCGCTACCGGATCGGCATTGATACCCAGTACACAAGCACCTTCACAAGGCGCTGGACAAACTCGGCCAGTAAATTCCGGGAAGTTATTGGTTTTATGTAACAACTCTATTGCGTCTTGCCAACGTCCTCGGTAAATCAAGTCGTTCCACTCAGGAATTACATTGTTAACCGGGCAACCAGCAACGACAGGAGCAAACTCTGATTTTGCCGATTGACAAAATGGCACACCACAGTCCATACATCGAGAAGCTTGTTGCTCAATGTCTTTTAGTGGCATTTCTTCATATACTTCAAGCCAGTCAATTAAGCGCTCACCTGCGTGGCGTTCAGTTGGCAAGGCACGACCTACGTTGATAAATCCTGTTGGATTTCCCATAATATATTCTCCTTGGCAGCTTAGGCTTTAGCGCTAGCTATGTTGTTTAAATGGATATCAAAAGCTTCAACGGCAATATCATATTCCGAGTCAAATTTTCCGCTAGTGCGCACGTCATTCATATAACCTTGCATTCGTTTGTAATCAACCGGCATTACTTTAACGAAACGCTTAACGCTGTTATCCCAATCACTTAATAGTTCGCTGGCGACATCAGATCCTGTTGCGGCAAAATGTTGAGTTATTAATGCTTTTAATTCAAGGCTCTCTTCATCGCTATCAACAGTTTCAAGTGCGACCATTTCCATGTTGCATTTTGGCGCAAAGTCACTGTTATTATCAAGTACGTACGCAACACCACCAGACATACCAGCAGCAAAGTTACGACCAGTTTCGCCCAAAATAACCACTTTACCACCAGTCATGTATTCACAACCGTGATCACCAACCCCTTCAACAACCGCCGTTGCTCCAGAGTTACGTACACAGAAACGTTCGCCAGCAACACCACGAATAAAGGCACTACCTGAGGTTGCACCAAAGAAGGCAACATTACCAATGAGGATATTTTCCCTTGGTGAGAACTTAGCTAATTTACTTGGATATACCACAAGGTTTGCGCCAGAAAGGCCTTTACCAAAGTAATCATTGGCATCGCCTTCAAGTTCAAAATGTAAGCCTTTGGCTGAGAAACAACCAAAACTTTGACCGGCAGAGCCGTTGAACTTAACCTTGATAGTATTTTCTGGTAGCCCTTCTGCTTGGTACTTCTTAGAAATTTCATTCGAAATCATCGCACCAATGGAACGGTCGGTATTAACCACATCATATTCAAGTTCAACGCTTTGTTGACTAGCAAGCGCTACTTGCGCATCTTTTATCATCTGGCGATCAATGATGTCGTCAATCAGGTGTTTTTGACTAATTGATTGATACAGTGTTTCGCCGTCAGCACATTCTTCTTTGTGTAATAACGGGCTTAAATCAACACCTTTGTATTTCCAATGATCTACATCTTTACGTTGTTTAAGACACTGAGTCTGACCAACCATCTGTTCTATGCTATTAAAGCCAAGCTCAGCCATAATTTCGCGTAAACCTTCAGCCATCATAGTAAAGAAGTTAACTAAAATATCGGCACGTCCAGTAAAACGATCACGTAAACCTTTATCTTGGGTAGCAATACCAACGGGACAAGTATTTAAATGACACTTACGCATCATAATACAACCTTCAACCACTAGCGCTGTTGTCGCCATACCGTATTCTTCGGCGCCTAGTAGCGTGGCAATCGCTAAATCGCGTGGTGTTTTCAGTTGACCATCAGTTTGTACGGTAATGCGGCTACGTAGCTTATTACGTACCAAAGTTTGATGGGTTTCAGCCAAACCAAGTTCCCACGGCAAACCAGTGTGTTTAATTGAACTTAAGGGTGAGGCACCGGTACCGCCGTCATGACCAGCAATCAGTACCACGTCAGCATAGGCTTTACAAACACCTGATGCGATAGTACCGACACCTGCTTCTGAAACTAACTTAACGTTAACACGTGCTTCACGGTTGGCGTTTTTAAGATCAAAAATAAGCTGAGATAAATCTTCAATAGAATAAATATCATGATGTGGTGGCGGAGAAATCAAACCAACACCTGGTGTGGAGCCACGCGTTTTACCAATCCAAGCATCTACTTTATCGCCAGGAAGTTGACCACCCTCACCCGGTTTAGCGCCCTGCGCCATTTTAATTTGTAATTCATCTGCATTGGCTAAGTAATGACTAGTTACACCAAAACGACCTGATGCAACTTGCTTAATGCGCGAGTTCATTGAATCGCCATTTTCTAGTGGCGTAAAGCGTATTGGATCTTCACCGCCTTCACCGCTGTTACTCTTGCCGCCAATACGGTTCATAGCAATTGCTAACGTAGTATGCGCTTCCCACGAGATTGAGCCAAATGACATTGCCCCCGAAGCAAAACGTTTAAAAATGTTTTCAATCGGTTCAACTTCACTCAATGGAATTGAAGGACGATCACTACTCAGTTCAAGTAATCCACGTAGTGTAAAGGCCTCTTTACTCTGATCATCAACTGTTTTGGTGTACTGTTTAAATTGGTTAGTATCGTTACTAGCCGTTGAGTGCTGTAATAAACGAATAACCGTAGGGCTAAATAAATGACGTTCGCCATCATGACGCCATGAATACTCGCCACCTGTTGGTAATAAGTTTTCAATGGCAATACGGCTCGCTTCAGGGAAACCCTCACGATGACGTAAAAGCGCTTCTTGAGCGATTTGATCTAGGCTTAACCCTTGGATACGACTAACGGTGCCAGTAAAGTACTGGTCAATAACGTCAGAGTTAATGCCTAAGGCTTCAAAAATTTGTGCGCCTAAGTATGATTGTAACGTTGAAATGCCCATCTTAGAGAAGGTTTTCAGTAAACCACTGCCTACCGCTTTAGTGTATTTTTCAGTAATTTGTTGATCTGATAATTCGCTATCCAGTACGCCTTCATCACGTAAGCCATACATACTTTCTAATGCTAAGTATGGGTTTACCGCCGCTGCGCCATAACCAATAACCGTGGCAAAATGGTGAGTTTCGCGAATATCAGCCGATTCAAGAATAATATCAGCGTAAGAGCGTAATTTTTCACGAATTAAATAATGGTGAACCGCTGCAGTAGCGAGTACTGAAGGGATAGCAACATGGTCGCTGTCTACTTCACGATCACTTAATATTAATATGGCATAGCCATCTTCAACGGCATTTTTTGCGTTAAAACATACACGGTCTAGCGCCTTTTTAAGTGCACCAGCTTCACCGCTAGCTTTAAAGGTAATAGCAATAGTCTTTGACTGTAGATGATCATTATCAATATGTTGTAATTTTCGTAATTGCTCGTTGGTTAATACTGGTTGATCAATTTCAACCTTATGACAATGGGCCGCTGTTTCATCAAGTAAGTTAAGTGACTTACCGATATAACCACGTAACGACATCACCAACTCTTCACGAATTGGATCGATTGGCGGGTTAGTCACCTGAGCGAACAACTGCTTAAAATAATGTGATAACTGTTGTGGACGATCAGACAATACTGCCAATGGCGTATCTGTACCCATAGCGCCTAGTGGCTCTTTTGACGTACCAACCATGCCAGCAAGTACTAAGTTAAGATCTTCACTAGTGTAACCAAAAGCTTTTTGTATTTTACGCAATTCCTTTACCGGTGGTTGCGCAATAGAAGCGGTTGGTACCGGTAGTTGCTCTAATTCAATTTTGTTTTCTGCTAGCCACTGACCATAAGGCTGTGAAGCGCTCACTTGCTGCTTTACTTCGTCATCACTGATGATACGACCTTGCTTTAAATCAGCAATAAATATTTTACCCGGCTGCAAACGACCTTTTTCAACAACTGTTGATTGGTCAACACACAAGGCACCCGTTTCAGAACCCATGATTAAAGTGCCATCTTCAGTTAACAAGTAACGAGAAGGACGTAAACCATTACGATCGAGTGTGGCGCCGATAATATTACCATCGGTAAATGATAACGAGGCTGGACCATCCCACGGCTCCATAATACAAGCATAGTACTCATAAAATGCGCGTTTGGTGGCATCCATATCAGCTTGGGTTTGCCACGCTTCTGGTACCATCATCATCATTACTTGCGCTAACGAACGTCCGCTTAGTACCAATAATTCAATGGCCATATCAAGGTTGGCAGAATCTGAATTATCGTTATTACAAACCGGATTTAACATTTTCAATTCAGCATCACTAAAGTTAACTGAACTGAACAATGCTTCACGGGCATTCATCCAATTAATGTTACCACGGACGGTATTAATTTCACCGTTATGGGCGATATAACGAAATGGTTGCGCACGACGCCAAGCTGGGAAGGTGTTGGTTGAAAAACGAGAATGGAACATCGCCATACCTGAGACGGTACGCTCGTCTTGTAAATCAAGATAATATTGACGAACTTGCTCAGTGGTAAACTGTCCTTTATAAACAATTTTAGTGGACGACATTGAGGTAATATAAAACTCGTCACGTTCTTTGGCAATACTGGCATTAATTTTATGCGAGGTATACTTACGTAAAACAAACAGCTTACGCTCAAGCTCTTGTGCTGTTAATTCAGCTGGCTTGGCAATAAACACTTGTTCAATGTTCGGTTCACTGTCAAGTGAAGCAGCACCTAACATAGAGTTATCACCGGGGACATCACGGTAGCCTATTAGGGTTAAGCCCAATTCAGTAATATTTTGGTTTAAAATATCACGGCACGCTTCGCGTTGCTCTTGGTCACGGGGAAAGAAAATCATGCCTACGCCGTAATTTCCGGCATCTGGTAAGCTAAACCCTAGGGCTGCTGTTTCTTGGCTTAAAAAATCGTGAGGGATTTGAATAAGAATGCCGGCACCGTCACCACTTTTGACGTCAAAACCAGTACCACCTCTATGCTCCATACAGCTCAACATGGTGAGTGCATTTTCAATAATATCGTGAGATTTTTTACCCTTTAGGTTGGCAACAAAACCAATGCCACAACTGTCATGTTCAAACTCGGCGCGATAAAGGCCTTGGGATTTTTTACTCATATCATTCATTGCTAATTCCTATTTCATCAAACTATCTCTATTAGCTATTTTTAGCTTGCTAATTCAGATATATATTTTCAACGCTAATTAAGCCATATGTTTTCAATGCTTAAAGTGTATGTAACTGATCCTTCAGAATATTTTTTTTCGGTTTTTTTGAACATCGAACGTCTAACTTCTATTGAGTTTTATCTGACGCTGTTTCATTAATGAAAACCATCAACCTAAGCGGTCGGCAAAATTACCCGTAAATGGGCTCTGAGTCAATCATTTTGTGAATATATATTCAGAGTATTTGAATACAAACAATGACTTAATATCATTGAGAATCATTCGCATTAAGTTTAAAGTAAACCTACGTCTCTTACTGTCGCCGTGCGTTGAGGTAGTTGCACCGTTTCATTGACAATGTGTTGCATTCACCGAAAGTATTCTTTCTTTTGAATAAATAGTTATTTTTCGCGGGAAGGATCTATAAAATTTACGATAAGTGTTTTGCTGTTATTGGTAAATATTACACCCACCTATTAAGTGGATGTTGTTAACTTTCATAAAGAAGGTACCTACCTAAATGAATTAACCTCTATTCATTTTAGCAATTAGATTAGTTAAAAACCCTGCAATACTATTTTTCCAATCGACTTGCCTGATTCCAATTGTTGATGAGCCAATTTCAAGTTTTCAGCGTTAATAGTACCGAGTTCTTTACCAACAGTGGTTTGAATATATCCACGGTCTACCAAATCAGCAACTCTGTTTAATAAGTGACTTTGCTCTTCAATATCTTTAGCATTAAACATTGAGCGGGCAAACATAAATTCAATATGTAACGACAAGCTTTTAAATTTCATTTTCATTATATCTAAGCTTTGTTCAGGATCATCAATCATTGCTATTTTGCCAAATGGCGCTAATAGCTCAATGTAGGTGTCGAAATAGCTATCTGTGCGGTTAAGGCTGGCAACGTGTGTAACTTGCCTAATATTCAGCGCATCAATTTGGGGTTTCAATGGTTTAGTGTGATCTACCACATGATGTGCCCCAAGTTTTTTTACCCACGCTTGTGAACTCTCTCGTGATGCTGTCGCAATAATTGTTGCTCCTGTTATTGCTTTGGCAAGTTGCACTAAAATAGAACCAACGCCACCTGCAGCACCAACCACTAAAATAACTTCATCCGATTTTTCATTTGAAGTTGGGCTTAGCATATTCATAGCTAGGTGTTCAAATAGTAATTCATAGGCCGTAATTGTCGTTAACGGTAGTGCTGCAGCTTCTACATCTGACAAACTTTTTGGTTTAAAGCCAACAATTCGTTCGTCAACTAATTGATATTCAGCATTAGTCCCTTGTCGATTAAGATCACCTGCATAATAAACCATATCGCCAAGTTTAAATTGCGTTGTAAGCTCTCCCAAAGCAACAACTTCACCAACTGCATCCCAGCCGAGTACTTTGTACTGTCCATTTTCGGCGACCATTTTTTTTCTAATTTTACAATCAACAGGGTTAACAGAAATTGCACTGATTTTAACTAATATATCGTGCCCTGTGGCTGTCGGTTGTGGTAATTCAATGTTGATTAATGATTCTGCTTCATTAATAGGTAAAGACTTTTTATAACCAATTGCTTTCATACATTCTCTCCGTTAATTGGGTTCAGTTTAATAAATTTAGTTGGTAATGACTAAGGGTAATGATAGATCTTGATTTAATAAAGATGACAGCATAATGATTGAATGATTATTTGACAATATGTTATTAGAAAATCTACACATAATTCTTAAAGTAGCAGAATTTAAAAGCATTACTAGAGCTGCAGCAAGTATTGATATGAAAACCGCAACAGCGAGTGCAGCAATAAAACGAGTTGAAGCCGCTTTGGGTGTTGACTTGTTTGCCCTAGTAGGTAATCCACTACCCCGGCAATACGACTATTAAGAGATACGATCAAAGATAAATGTGTTGTTATTTTAAATCAATTGATTAAACAAGGTATACTAGAAAGCAGTGATCTTTTTATTAGTAATAAGATAATTTTCCTTTACCTGTTAGGGCTGTCATTCTACTTTAAGTTAGTAAAATAAAGCTCTATACCCATGTTACCTCAAGATGCCGGATTCAGCTGGAATTAGAAACGTCTTTAGGTAAGGCATTGATTGAAGAGAATGGTTACTCTCCTTGTCGAAAT
>SPKZ01004046.1_pt1 | contig 22627 bp, 18 predicted proteins | sample 2456571 | NCBI WGS metagenome assembly SPKZ01 (sample SAMN11192286, study PRJNA482655) | marine metagenome | biome: ENVO:00000447; feature: ENVO:00000244|ENVO:00000211|ENVO:00000569|ENVO:00002023; material: ENVO:00002151; isolation source: ocean water from marine abyssalpelagic zone ... | reverse complement strand
TAACAGGAACTCCTGCCTCTACTTATGTATGGAATGGTGCTTTAGCTCCAAATGAGATTAAATCATTTACTATTAATGATTTTACTGTAGTTGCTGGTGATATCACTATTACTGCTAATACTTCCGAGATTGATGATGTGGTGCAAGACGGTGACGCTAATGATGGTTCTGCAGCACAAACATCATTACCGCTAGATGGTCGTCCGATTACAATTAATGTAAAAACGGATGATTACGGTACAGAGTCTTATTGGGAAATATTGAATGAAGATTTTGAGGTGATCGCATCTCGTGGACAATATGGTGAGTGGGACGACAATGTTGATATTACTACATCTGTTTGCCTGCCTCCGGGTTGCTATCAGTTTAAAATGTACGACAGAGGAGGCAATGGAATGTCAATTAATAGTGGTATCGAAGATGCAACCTATACGGTTACAGATGATGAAAACATTGTAGTATTGGCAAAATTGAATACCCTTGGAGGGGATTTTAAATTTGTTGAAACGACTTATTTTTGCTTGGTGTGTCCTGGTACAGCCGTTGCGATAGAAGGTCTTAGCACACAAGATAACTGTGTAGTAACAGGAGAATTAAGGATTAATGAAAGCGTAACATTTTGCAAAGAGCTAGACTATACACATAACGATAACCCATGTGATGGGATTACATCATCTTTATTTATTCCACTTACGGCCTCTGGTTGTGCAGGCGATGTTTTGTCTACAACAGTAAAGTCGGTATGTATTAACGATATGGAATACGACGAAGAGGGAATTTGGCTTTGGTTGTACCCACCAACATCTCTTGGTGGTAGTGAGGATTACTTAACAGTAATGCAATTAAAAGGTATGCCTCGTGGCGAAGTTAAATTTGTAAATACTTGCTGGGAATACGATCCCAATAACGAACTATTTACTGTGATTAATGGCGAGAATCCATATACAGGAAGATGGCATTCTCTGCCTTGGGATGGCAATGATATCGATAATAAAGGTTTACCAATAAATGGTGATTGGATGCTCGAAATTGGAGGAATCTGCAATCAGATAGATTTTAGTTTAAAGAAAATTTCCATCGAACTCAACGGATGTTCTGCACCGCTAACGTACACTTGGGAAGATGAAAATGGAACATTAAACCCTCAACCGAATCCATTAACTAATCCTACGGGGCTTACCCCTGGGACTTACACCCTTGTTGCCGAAGATGCTACTGGATGCGAATTTACTACCGCTACAACTATTAAACCTTACGATGTGGGTGTTTGGAATGTATACACCAACAGTGCTGATTGCAATGATGAGAATGGTGAAATTGGTTTCTATTTCAATGGTGATGTTGCAAAAGATTATGAATGGATAGGTTCTGATTCAGATGTTGGTGTGAGTAATATTATTAATGAATTGCCTTCTGGTGATTATGAGATTATTGTTACTGATGATGATGGTTGCGAACAAACCTTCAACGAAACGGTTCAGGCATCATCTGCCCCTAATTGTAGTTGTTCTGCAGATATTGACATAGAATTTACGGAGTCTGCCTCTACAGATTGCGTTGGCGGTATCATTCACTCACCTTGCCCTGGAAATCAAAACAAATACAAAATCACATTTAAGAATTCAGGATCCTCTGATTTAACAGAACGTTCGTGGATTTATTTGACGCTAGACAATGGCAGAGAATACGTTAGTATGGATGAAGATGATAACGATTTCGTTAGAGACAGCGAAAGTACTCCTACTAAAGTAAGGTTCAGAACGGGTACGGATATTCCACAGGGTGTAGAGTCTTTTTTCTATGTAACTATAGATGTTCCGTTCAGCGATACTCCTGCAGATGGTTGGTACACCAAAATAGAGTTTCTAAATGAGTGTGTTACTTCAATCCCACTTTTACTTTCTGAAACTGTAGATCACATGACAGATGCATGTAGTTGCGATCCTAATGATAAGTTGGTTACACCCTTGGGTTGTGGTTCTGAAGGAATAATTAACGATCAAACGTTGGTGTACACCATCAGATTTCAAAATTTGGGAACTGGTGATGCGCACGACATAAGAATTGATGATTTACTCGATTTAGGATTTGACCTTTCAAGTCTTCAAATTATCAGCAGTTCCCACACAGTAAGCAATGTGTACATCGATCCTGAATCTAGATTGTCATCAATTTATTTTGATGGAATAGAATTACCTTCTTTCGTATTTGACGCAGAAGGAAGTAAGGGTTATGTAACTTTTTAGTATTGATCTATTACCTGAAACGGGAGGATGGACAGTACTTTCAAATAAGGCTTCAATTTATTTTGATGAAAACGCCCCAGTTATTACCAATACAACAACCAATACGGTTGTTAATGGAGATGTAACACCTAGTGTTGTTATTTACCAAGATGCAACAATTAATCAAGGAGAAACTGTAGAACTTGTTGCAATAGGCTCAGGTAGTTTATCACCTTATGTGTTTAAATGGAGTACTGGAGAAGAGGGAGAATCAATAACGGTTAGTCCTTCTGGATCAACCACTTATTCGGTAACTGTTTTTGCAAGCGATTGTGAAGGTACTTCGGATGTTGTTACAGTTGATGTGATAGAAACTCCTGACGAAACTTGTGATGCTGGAAAAACATTAATGTGTCATTCTGGTGGCATGGGAATGGGTGAGCCACATACACATTGCGTGAAAGATAAAGACGTTAACAAAAAACTCAAAAAGAAAGATTGGAGTTTAGGTGGCTGTGGTACTGTACCAGAAGATGACAAAGTAGTGATGTGTCATTTTGGTGGCATGGGCGATCCACACGAGCACTTGGTGAAAGCCAAGGATGTAGATAAGAAACTAGCTAAAGGAGATTATGCTTTGGGCTCTTGTACTGGGCTTCAGGAATCGGGTAAGGCTACAATGGAAAGCAAGGTGAAGGATAGATCATCATCTTCCAACGTTCTTTCAAATGTTTCGGTTAACATATATCCGAATCCTTTTACTGATGAAACCAATGTGGTTATTGCGATTGAAGGCGCTAGTGAGCAAGTTCAAGTTGAATTAATTGATTTAAGCGGACAAGTAATTGCCAGATCACTTCAAAATACCAACGAGCAATTTCAAATTGGTAAAGTCTTAAGTTCAGGCATTTACATCTTGAAAGTGATTCACGCCAATGGGGTGGAGAGTTCTAGGTTAGTTAAGACTAACTAAATAATTCATATTCTTGTGATGTAAAATTATGGCACAAGAAGACGAATATGGCGAAAGCATGATCCAAGTTCTGGAACTGCTTTGGGGTTCCGGATACATGGCTCCAGGAGGAGAACAAAATGTGCTTAACCTATTCAAAGGCTTTCATTTAAAAGGCAAAAAAATCTTAGATCTTGGTTGCGGTTTGGGCGGTCCTGCTTGTTTTTTAGCAGAAAGCCATGGTGCGCGTGTTACCGGCATAGACATTGAAAGCAACTTAATAAGATTATCTAAAGAACGCGCTGCCTACAAGGGTGTAGAGGATAAAGCAAATTTTATTTTAGTTGAGCCGGGCAATTTAAATTTCCCCAACGAAGAGTTTGATTATGTGATGAGTATTGGTGGCTTAACACAGATTGAGGATAAGGGCCAAACCTACAAAGAGATTCTTCGAGTTTTAAAAAACGGAGGCTGCTTTACCAGTTACGAGTGGTTAAAATCTCCGGCAGAAATTAGCCAAGACATGTTGTACTTTTTCGAAGTAGAAGGGCTTACCTATTCGTTACAATCTATCGAAGAACAAAGAAAGGCATTGGGTGAAATGGGTTTTGAGCAAATAGAACAAACAAACGCATCAACGTGGTACAAAAAGAAAGCGCGCGAAGAATATGAAAATATTCAAGGCGCGCTTAATAAAAAGGTGATTGAGATAATGGGCCAGGCAAAAACTGAGCATTACATCGAAGATTGGAGATCGATGTTAGTTGTGCTCGAAAAAGACGAGCTGCTAAGTTGTTATACCAAAGCGTTTAAATTAAGCTAAAATAGTAGTGAAGCTAACCGCTTTCATCAATTTCGCTTTAAGATAGGCAATAGCAATTCGTTCTTGTTGCATTGTATCTCTATCTCTAATAGTAACCGTATTGTCTTCTAATGTTTGATGATCTACGGTAACTCCGAAAGGCGTACCAATAGCATCTTGACGTCTGTATCGTTTACCAATCGAATCTTTTTCGTCGTACTGGCAATTCATTTCAAACTTAAGGCTATCAATAATTTCTCTAGCTTTTTCAGGCAATCCGTCTTTCTTGGTCAAAGGCATTATAGCAACTTTAGTTGGAGCTAAAGCAGGTGGCAATTTCAAAACAACTCTAGAACTACCATCTTCCAACGTTTCTTCTTTATAAGAACTAGAAAGTACCGCTAAAAACATTCTGTCTAAACCAATAGAAGTTTCAATCACGTAAGGCACATAATTTTCGTTCAGTTCAGAATCAAAATACTTTAATTTCTTGCCCGAAAATTCTTCATGTTGCTTTAAATCGAAATCAGTTCTTGAGTGAATTCCTTCTAATTCTTTAAATCCAAATGGGAAATTAAATTCAATGTCAGTTGCAGCATTAGCATAGTGAGCCACCTTTAAATGATCGTGAAATCTGTAGTTTTCTTCGGAAATACCAAGACGCAAGTGCCATTTCTGACGCGTTTCTTTCCAGTAGTCGTACCATTTCATCTCTTCGCCTGGCTTCACAAAAAATTGCATCTCCATTTGCTCAAACTCACGCATTCTAAAAATAAACTGACGTGCAATAATCTCATTTCTAAAAGCTTTTCCAATTTGAGCAATCCCAAAAGGCAATTTCATTCGGCCTGTTTTGTAAACATTTAAGAAGTTCACAAAAATTCCTTGAGCCGTTTCTGGTCTCAGGTGAATTTTATTTGCTTCTTCCGCAACAGCACCAATCTCGGTAGAAAACATCAAGTTAAATTGCTTAACATCGCTCCAATTCCTTGAACCACTAACAGGATCTGCAATTTCTAAATCGATGATTAAATCACGGAGATCATCCAATTTATTGGCCTCAAGCGCAGCTTTCATTCTCGAATTAACGTCATCAATCTTCTTTTGGTTGTCTAAAACTCTGCCATTAGTTTTTCTGAATTCGGCTTCATTAAAGTTCTCAAAACGATTTTCCGCTTTTTTAACCTCCTTTAAAATCTTTCCGTTAATCTTTTCGATGTAATCTTCAAGCAATACATCTGCTCTATATCTTTTCTTAGAATCTTTGTTGTCAATCAAAGGATCGTTAAACGCATCAACGTGCCCAGAAGCCTCCCAAACCTTAGGGTGCATAAAAATAGCAGAGTCTATCCCAATAATATTTTCGTGCATTTGCACCATCGATTTCCACCAATAACTCTTGATGTTGTTTTTCAGTTCAACACCCATTTGCCCGTAATCGTAAACGGCGCTAAGCCCGTCGTAAATTTCACTCGATTGGAACACGTAGCCATACTCCTTTGCATGGGCTACTATTTTTTTCATTAAATCATTATCGTTTGCCATAAGGCAAAAGTAAGGTAAAGATCAAATCATTCATTATTTTTGCTACATGATAATTATAGAGAACACCCTAGTTTCCGAAGATGTGCTGGATGAAAAGTTTGTATGCGATTTAAAAGCATGCAAAGGTCATTGTTGTGTAGAAGGGGATGAAGGTGCTCCGTTAGAGGAAGATGAGATTCAAATATTAGAGGATATTCAGGAGGCTGTACAGCCATATATGACAGAAAAAGGAAAGCAAGCTGTTAAAGATCAGGGGTTTTATGTGGTTACCGATGATAATGAATTGGCAACACCCTTGGTGGATAATGAGGCATGTGCCTACGTTTATTATGATAAAGGAATTGCTCAATGCTCTATTGAAAAAGCACATTCCGAGGGTAAAATTGACTTCAAAAAACCTATTTCTTGCCATTTGTATCCGGTTAGGATCACAAAAAATGCAAATTACGACGCAGTAAATTATCACGAATGGATTGTGTGCCAGTGGGCATGTGTAAAGGGAGACAAGTTAAATGTGCCTGTGTATCAGTTTCTTAAAGAATCGTTAATTCGAAAATTCGGACAATCTTGGTACACACAGGTGGAAATAGCCGCCGAATTTAAGAGGCAAAGCAAAGCAGAATAGTCAAGTTCGACATTTTTGTGACAAAACTCATATTTGGTGGTGGTAATTTTGTCTTATAAAGACAAAGTTTGAACATCGATCAACTACATATAATTGCCTTCACGCACAAGGATGTATCCTTGGACGAAATCAGTCGTTTTCATTTGGAGGAAACCAAGTATGATCAACTTTTACAAGACCTTAAGGAAAAAACTGGTATTAAGGAGCTTATGTACCTTTGTACTTGTAATAGGGTTGAGTTTTTAATTGTTTCTGATAAAAATATCGACGGAGATTTTACCAAACATTTTTTCCGATCATTTAAGGCTACTTCTCAATTAGAAAATCTTGATGGAATTTTAAAAGCGGTTAATATCACTAGTGGAGAAGAAGCGGTAAGACATTTACTAAAAGTGGCTTCATCTTTAGAATCATTAGTAGTTGGTGAGCGCGAAATTATTTCTCAAGTAAGAAAAGCATACGAACATTGTAAGTCGATTGGAATAACTGGCGAGTTAATTAAGTTAACCGTAAACCATGCCATTACAACGGCAAAAGAAATTTATACGAAAACAGAAATTTCTCGAAATCCGGTTTCGGTAGTATCGTTGGCTTACAGACAGCTTAAGGAATTTAGCATTAAACCAGATGCAAGATTTTTAATTATTGGAGCCGGTCAAACCAATGTGAAAATGGCCAATTACCTCAAAAAGCATCACTTTGGAAACATGAGTGTTTTTAATAGGACTTTTGAGAAGGCTGAAAAATTAGCAAAACAATTAAATGCAAAAGCGTTTCAATTGGATGAGTTAGCGACTTACGATAAAGGATTTGATGTAATTATTACATGCACTGGTTCTACCGATCCTATAATCTCTCCTGAGATTTACAAATCGTTGTTGGGGGATGAAACTTCTAAAAAAACCATTGTCGATTTAGCGCTTCCAAACGATTTAGACCGTTCTATTCTTAACGATCATTCTATTAACTTGATTGATATTGAGACTTTAAAGGTGTTGGCAGAGAGCAATCTTTTAAAGAGAAAAGAAGAGTTGAAAAAGTGTGAGCACATTTTAGATGCAAAACTAGTTTCGTTCAAAATGCTTTTTGATGAAAGAAATGTTGAGCTAGTAATGCAACAAGTACCGCACAAGGTAAAGGAGATTAAGGAAAAGGCATTATCTGAAGTATTTCAAAAAGAAATAGATGCACTCGACGAAAATTCTAAAGCTGTTCTAGATAAAGTAATGGATTACATGGAGAAAAAATACATCTCTGTACCCATGAAAATGGCTAAAGAAATTATGCTAAAACCTAAGTTATAAGCCCTATCATAGGGCAACCAAACACTGTTCCATGACGAAAAAAATTATTATCGGTTCAAGAGGTAGTGAGCTAGCACTTTGGCAGGCCAATCATGTTACCGATCAATTAAAGGCGCTTGGCTTAGAAAGCGAAATAAAGGTGATTAAAACACAAGGTGATATTATTCAGCACCTTAGTTTCGATAAAATGGAAGGGAAGGGCTTCTTCACCAAAGAAATTGAAGAAGCATTGCTCAATAAATCAATTGATTTAGCGGTTCATTCGCACAAAGATTTAGAAACTACTTCGCCAGAAGGACTTCAAGTTGCTGCCGTTTCTCCAAGGGTAGATCCAGCCGAATTGCTTATTATTAGAAAAGGATCTGCAGATATTACACAAAAGTTTTCGTTGAGGAAACGCGCCGTAGTTGGTACTTCTTCAGCAAGACGAAAAACTCAACTTCTATCCTTCAGAAAAGATGTGAGTATTAGGGATTTGCGTGGTAATGTACCCACCAGAATTAATAAGCTGAGGGAAGGGGAATATGATGCAATTATGCTGGCAGCTGCTGGTGTAGACCGTTTAGAAATTAGTTTAGACGAATTTCACGTAGAAAGATTGAATCCGAAAGAATTTATTCCAGCGCCTGCACAGGGCGTTTTAGGTTTACAAATTCGCGAGGAGGATACGGAATTATTTGAGGCACTTCAACCAATAAACGACGCTGGCGTTCAAGCAAAAATAGCAATTGAAAGAGGTGTTTTAAAAATGATGCATGGAGGCTGTCAGCTTCCATTAGGAGTTTATTGTGAAAAGGAAAACGGTGTTTTTAAAACGTGGGCGGTAATGTCGCGCAAATGGAAAGACTTTCCGAAAAGAGTTTACATGGAAACTAAAACTTCCAAAGAAGGAACAGAAAAGATTCATCGTGCGCTCAACGAGACAAATGCACTTTCTGTTTTTATTACAAGAGATTTAGATTTAGAAGGTTATTTGGCTAATTCAATGGCTGCTAATGGAATTAACCTAAAAGGAAAATCGTTGATTGAAATTGTTCGGGTTGATTTTTATGAAAACGAACAAACCGAATGGGTGTTTTTCAGCAGTTCCAACGCGGTTAATCACTTTTTTGATCAAGAACCAAGTTTAATAAGGAGTGTAAAATATGGCACCATCGGCACAGCAACAGAAGAAGCTTTGAATAAAAGAGGCATTATAGCCGATTTTGTTGGCAGTTCGCCCGATACAGCTGTTGTAGGAAAAGCATTTGCAGAAATTGTTAGAGGAAAAACTATATTATTCCCAGGAGCATCGCAATCTATGAGATCTGTTCAAAAGGAATTGACCGAGGAAAGTAAAGCATTTGACTTATCGGTATACGAAACGCTGCACAAGCAAGGAAAAGTTGAAGATGCAGATGTATTTATTTTCACAAGCCCTTCTAACATCGATTCGTTTTTTGCCAATAATTCAATTGATTCCGATAAAAAAGTAATTGCAATTGGACCGAGCACAAAGAAAAAACTAGAAGCGCATTTTAATAATGCAATGGTGCTACCGTATTTACCTTCGGAATTGGCCATTGTAGACACTATTTTTAGCCTTAATTAATATGGAAGTAAGACCTCGTAGATTAAGAAAAACCAGTATTATTCGCGATTTAATAGCGGAAACTCGTTTGTCGAACGACATGTTTATTTACCCTTACTTTATCTGTAAAGGCGTAGGCGTGGTCAATGAAATTAAGTCGATGCCTGGGATAAACCATTATTCTACAGACACCTTATTAATAGATGTAGAAGAGGGTTTAAAAATTGGGATCAACAAGATCTTATTGTTTGGTGCCAACGAGATGAAATCCGATAATGGATCTACGGCATACGATCAAAACAATGTTATAGGCAAGTCCATAAGGGCTTTAAAAGCCAAATTTGGCGACGATATTTATATAATAACTGATGTTTGTTTGTGTGGCTACACGTCTCATGGGCATTGCGGACTTATTAAAGATGGTTATGTAGACAACGATAGCTCTTTAGAAGTAATTACTGCAATGGCATTAATGCACGCTGAGGCTGGTGCCGACATGGTTTCTCCGTCGGATATGATGGATGGAAGAGTAGGAGCGATAAGAGAAGTGTTAGATGACAATGGTTTCGAAAATACAGCCTTGATGTCGTATGCTGTAAAGTATGCTTCTGCTTACTACGGCCCGTTTAGAGATGCAGCGGATTGTACGCCTCAAGGGGGAGATAGAAAGTCGTACCAAATGGACGTTCGCAATATAAAGGAAGGCTTAAAAGAGGCCGAACTGGATGAATTGGAAGGTGCAGATATATTGATGGTTAAGCCGGCGTTGGCCTATTTAGATGTAATTAAGTCGGTAAAAGACAGCACAAATCTACCGGTGGCGTGTTACAACGTTTCGGGAGAGTATTCTATGGTAAAAAATGCAGCAATTGCAGGACTCATTGATGAAAAGGCCATTGTGATGGAAAATATGTATGCATTTGCCCGTGCAGGTGCAAGTATCATTATTAGTTACCACACAAAAGACATCCTTAAAAACGGCTGGATTTAATAGATCGTCCCAACCTTCTATTAACTTTCATATTTTTACTTTACGTTTGGAATGATTGTAGATAGGAATTGGAAAAAAACTCAAAAGCTATGAAATATATTGTCTTTACCATATTGATATTAAGTGTTGGTTTATTCGCATTTAAAGGCGAAAAATCTGTTACACAGTATTCGTCGGCATCATCTCTAGTTACATTTTACTCTTGGGCTCCAATGGAGGATATTAAGGCCGAGAATACAAATACAAAATCGTTTATTCGAACCACAGATAATTCTATCGTGGTAAGAGTTCCTATCAAATCGTTTAAATTCGAAAAAGCGTTGATGGAAGAGCATTTTAACGAAAATTATTTGGAAAGTGATGAGTTTCCTAACGCAACCTTTTCGGGTAAGATAATTGGTGAGTATGATCTTAAAAAAGATGGTGTTTACAATGTGAAAGCTAAAGGTGATTTTACTTTACATGGTGTTAAAAAATCGAAGGAATTTGAAGGTACTTTAGAAGTTAAGGGTGAAAAAGTAACGCTAAATACTAAATTTGATGTTTTACTTGAGGATCATGATATTGAAATTCCCAAGGTTGTATTTCAGAACATAGCCGAAAAAATTGAAGTAAAAATTAATATAACATACGTACCATATAAAAAATGACGAAAAGGAATTCTCTTTTAGCCACCGCAATATTTTTGCTGTTTTCATTTAGTGTTTTTGGTCAGGACGACCTTATGGACATGCTGAATGATGAAGTACCTGATGAGGCAGCTGAAGTAATGGCTACTTTTAAAGCCATTAAAATAATTAATGCACAATCAATTGAAACTACTAAGAAAAACAACTTAGATTTTCGGATTACACATCGTTTTGGCAATATTGGCGGGGGTGGTCATACTTTGTTCGGATTAGATCAAGCTCAGGATGTAAGGTTGTCGTTCGATTACGGATTAACCGATAACCTGTCTATTGGCATTGGGCGTAGCAAGGTTCAAGAGCACGTTGATGGCAGTATTAAATTCGCATTTTTAAAGCAGAAAAAGGATCACATGCCAATAACGGCCGTTATCTATTCCGATATGGCTATTTCGGCGCAAAAAAGCGATACAGTGAGTTACAGCCCTTATTACGAGGAGTTCGGGCATCGCATTACATATGTAACACACTTAATCGTAGCCAGAAAGTTTAATAAGTCGATTTCTGTAGAGATCCTTCCTACTTGGGTTCACAGAAACAAAATTGACTATGCTGTAAACGCTGATAATGGGGCAGAGGAACAAAACGACATCTTTGCTTTGGGTTTTGGCGCTAGGGTAAAAATCACTAAAAGAATGGCGATAGTTGCTGATTATTTCTTGATTATGTCGGATTTTAGAAAAGATAACTCGGCTAATTCATTTGCAGATCCCTTGGCAATAGGTATTGAGATCGAGACAGGTGGACACGTATTTCACATTAATTTAACCAATGCATCGGGTATTCTAGAGAATAATTACCTTCCATATACGCAAGATAGTTGGTCGGATGGCGGGTATAAACTCGGCTTCAATATCTCCAGAGTATTCGATTTATAATATCTATTAGTTGAAATGGTAATTAATATCACCGTATTAATGTCCAATTTAATACCTCTCTTACAGGCACAAATCCCTAGATTTCACGCAAATCACACTTGGGAAATCGTGTTTATGATCCTAATGATGTCCTTTTTAGCAGGAATAAACTTCTTTTGGAATAAAAAGGTAAAACAAATTATACGTGCTTTTGGCAGTATTACGCAAACAAATTTGTTGATGAAAGAAGAAAATATCCTTTTTAGATCAGGAATAATTACTATTAATATTCTCTTTTTATTAAGCATTTCTTACTTTTTATTTAAAACCTCGGTCTATTTTGGTGTTAGATTTTTACCAGATAATATTCTTTCTTTTATCCAGGTATTGGTAATTGTAATACTTGTGTTTAGTGTCAAGGTACTGGTAATGAGGATTTCGGGAGTATTGTTGAAAGCGGAAGAGCTTTTTGATAAATGTAATTTTAATTTTTTCTTGCTCAACAATGTTTTGGGATTGGTATTATTACCAGTATTAACCTGTATTTCCTTCTTCACAATTCTAGATAGAATCATATTCATTTATTCAGGTATAGCAATCATAGTATTTTTCTACTTTCTCTTACTCTTTAGAGGATATAAATTAAGTAGAGGTGAGCATCATGTGTCTCTTTACTATATTATTTTATATATTTGCACACTCGAAATTTTACCGTTAATAATTCTCACTAAGATGATTAAAGAAAACGTGTAAAAGGACTAATTGAGTAAATGATAATACCCAAATAGAATTTTACATTTGAGAACCCTTAAAAGCATTTCTAAATCTTGAAGATAAAGACAATATTGGTATCACAGCCAAAGCCAGAAGGGGACAAATCTCCTTATTTTGACCTAGGAGACAAGCATAAACTGAAAATAGATTTTCGTCCATTTATACATGTGGAAGGAATATCTACCAAAGAGTTTCGTCAGTCCAAAATCAATATACTTGATTTTACAGCAGTAATATTTACTAGCAGAAATGCTGTAGATCATTTCTTTAGAATCTGTGAAGACATGAGAATTCTAGTGCCTAGCACTATGAAATACTTCTGTATCTCGGAATCAACAGCGTTTTATTTGCAGAAATACGTTGTTTACAGAAAAAGAAAAATATTTTATGGTAAATCTATTTTCAAGAATTTAATTGATATTATCAAGAAACACAAAGAGAATAACTTCTTAATGCCTTGCTCTGTTATTCATAAGCAAGAGTATCAAGACATGTTGCAAGCCATTGAAATTAACTATACAAATACCATTTTGTATAAGACAGTTGCGAGTGATTTATCTGATTTAGCAGATTTGAAATATGACATGCTTGTGTTTTTTAGCCCATCGGGAGTAAAATCTTTGTTTAAGAACTTCCCTGATTTCGAACAGAAACATACATGTATTGCCACCTTTGGTGCTACTACGGCCAAAGCAGCTACAGATTCTGGTCTTAAATTGGATGTTGAGGCGCCAATGCCTAAAGCACCATCTATGACAATGGCCTTGGATCAGTTTGTTATTAAAATGAATAAAAAATAATTATTCGTTTCTCTCGATTTCTTTCTTTAGTTAATATCTGACCCGTTATGTTGGATCAACTACATAGCCACACCTTTAAAAAGGCAGAAAGGCTTAAAAGTAAAAAGGTAATTGACGATCTTTTTAAAAAAAGACAAACTTTTAAATCGGGTTTATTTCGAGTTTTTTGGATGGAGACAGAGCTAAAAACCAGCTTCCCTGTCCAAATTTGCATCAGTATCCCCAAAAAAAAGATAAAGAAGGCCGTAACGCGAAACACGTTAAAGAGAAGGGTTAGCGAGGCTTATCGCAAGCATAAAGAAACCATATACACACATTTTAAAGAACGAGATGTACAATGTGCTATAATGCTCGTATATCTGCATGAGAATGTGGAAACCTACGAAGTTATAGAACGTAAAATAGTTTTAACTTTAGACCGTTTATTAACGGAATATGAAAAGAATCGTTAGCGCTATTTTAATCCTTATCATCAAAGCTTATCAACTGTTGATTTCTCCTTTTTTTGCCGCTTCATGTAGGTATACCCCAACATGTTCTCAATACGGCCTTGATGCGATAAACAAATACGGACCTCTTAAAGGTTCGGGCCTAACATTTAAAAGACTAATCACGTGCCACCCTTGGGGAGGAAGTGGATATGATCCCGTACAATAAGAGGAACAATAATTGTTTAAGACGAAATAAAATGATGATGAAAAAAATTCGAAATAAAGTACTGCTGGTTTCCATTGTACTTACTTCTCTAATCTCCTTTTCCTTTGTAGACGTATACTTTGAGGCATCTAAGAACCTTGATATCTTTGCTACACTGTTTAGAGAATTAAATATTTATTATGTAGATGAGACCAATCCTGGTGATTTAATGAAAAAGGGGATTGATGCGATGTTAAAATCGCTTGATCCATATACAAGTTATATCCCCGAATCGGATATTGAGGAGTATAAAATGGCTACTACGGGCCAATATGGAGGAATTGGTGCAATGATAACACGAAAGGACGATTATATCATGATTTCCGATCCTTATGAAGGGTTTGCTGCTGATAAAGCAGGGTTAAAAGCGGGAGATTTAATAGTTCAAGTTGATGATACGCCGATAAAATCAAAAAATAGTGAAGCTGTTAGCTCAATGCTTAAAGGGCAGGCGGGTACAGAAGTAAAGGTTTTAGTGAAAAGATATGGTATAGAAGAGCCTTTTGAACTTACCATTAAAAGAGAAGATATTAGAATTGGCTCTGTGCCTTATTCGGGTGTTTTAGATGGTGATGTTGGCTATATAAAGTTGTCGAGCTTTACTAGTGCTGCTTCCGATGATATTGTGAAAGCATTCGAAAAGTTGAAAAAGGAAGACAAAATAAAATATGTTATTCTCGATCTTAGAGGAAATCCGGGTGGTTTGCTTCGAGAAGCGATTGATGTTTGCAATATTTTCATTGAAAAAGGTAAAGAAATTCTGAAAACAAAAAGTAAGATTAAAGAATGGGATAAAACGTACAAGGCGTTAAATAACCCTGTGGATACGGATGTTCCTTTAGTGGTTCTTATTAATAGAGGTTCTGCTTCTGCTTCGGAAATTGTTGCAGGAACTGTTCAAGATTTAGATAGAGGCGTTGTAATAGGTCAGCGGAGTTTTGGTAAGGGTTTGGTTCAAACAACACGATCATTGAGCTACAACAGTCAATTAAAGGTAACCACAGCTAAGTATTACACACCAAGTGGCCGTTGTATTCAGGCTTTAGACTATTCAAATCGTAATGATGATGGGAGTGTTGGTCGAATTGCAGATTCTTTAATCACGGAGTTTAAAACCGAAGGTGGCCGTTCTGTTTTTGATGGTGGTGGAATTGCACCAGATATTGATGTTGAAGTTCAGAAATACAGCAATGTATTTAAAAGCATCTTTTCACACCAGTTGATCTTTGATTTTGCTACTCAGTTTTACTATGAGCACGAGGATGATAAAATCGATTTCAACTTTAAATTATCTGATGCCGATTACGCCAAGTTTGTGACTTATTTGGATGACAAGAAATATGACTACGAGTCGGAAAGCCTCGATTTAATTGAAGAGTTAGAGGAACTGGCTAAACGAGATAAAATGTATGACAGTGTTAAAACACAATTTGAAAGCATACGAAAAAGCTTGATCAGAGATAAATCGGATGATTTGAAGGTTAACCAAGATGAAATTTCTGATTTTATTAACCAAGAAATAGTAGCTAGATTTCAATATCAGAAAGGACGTATTAGAACAAGTTTAACGGCCGACCCAGAAATAGATGTAGCTATATCAATTTTAAAAGATAACGAGAAGTACAAGGAGTTGTTAACTTTTAACAAGGAGAGAGAAGAAAGTAAAAAAGGAGCAGATAGAGGGGCAATAATGCCTCCTTCAGCGAGTCATTAGTCGGCATTAATCAAAGAAAAGCAAAGGAATTGCCCAAGAACGCATTCCTATAAATTAACCACAAGTTGGATAGAGAGCGCATCCACCGATATATTTATCTGTTTGGTCTGTTTATATTGATCATTGGAGTTCCCACATCGAATTTTCTGATGAGCATCGCTCAACTTATTTTACTGGCCAATTGGTTGCTTCAGTTTAATTTCAAAGAACGAGTTCTAAGGTTTTGGGCCAATAAAGACGCGTTGGTTTATTCGGCTATTTTCTGGATTTGCATGATTGGTTTTCTTCATACGGAAGACATGAATGAGGGGGTTAACGTAACTCGTACCATGCTTCCAATATTTTTAGTTCCCTTATTTTTAGCTTCTTCCAAACCCTTGAGTAAAAAGGAATTTCACTTTTATTTGGGAATATTTATTGCAACCGTTGTGTTTGTTACACTGCTAGGGATGCTTGCTTCGTTAGGGATTATGTTTGAAAAAGAAACCAATCCAAGGCATTTATCGATGTTTATTTCGTCGATTCGATTGAGTTTAATGATGGACATAGCCATTGCAATGTTGATTTACTATGCGCTTGGAATGGAAAACATAAAGCACAAATTACTAATGATGATACCAGTTGTATGGTTGCTTTATTTTTTAACCAAACTGGAGTCGTTAACGGGAATTGTAATCCTGATGGTATTCGCACTTGCCACAGGAATTTACTTTATGATAAAGGATAAAAAGAAGATTAGGCGATTTGTTTCTATTGCCGTAGTTGTTCTAATTCCCTTAACTGGATTGTTTATTCTAAATTATGAGTTCAAATCAATAAAGTTTAAAACCGATATAAAGTGGGATGATCTAGAGAAAAAGACGGCTAATGGTAATTACTATTGGCACGATCAAACTCCGCACACATACGAAAACGGAACTTTTGTTGGCACCTATCTTTGTTTGGATGAAATAAGGGAAGAGTGGGCCAAAAGGAGCGATAGGGCATTCGATGATAAGTCTACGAATGTTCGGCCTGTTTTAATTAGGTACCTTGCGTCTAGGGGGCTTAGAAAGGATTCCGCAGGGATCTCACAACTGACAGATCAAGAGGTAAAGGATATTGAAAACGGGGTGACCAATTATTTATTCCCAGTAAAAAGAGGTTTGGTTTCGAGGTGGTACGATATTAAATGGCAGTTCGGAATTTATTTAAATGGTGGCAACCCCAACGGACATTCGTTAACGCAAAGGTTTGAGTATTGGAAAAATGCCTACCATGTTTATAGAGATAATCCGGTGTTTGGGGTTGGTGTAGGCGATGCAGAAACCGCTTTGGAGGATCAGTATCTAAAAGATGATTCGCAAATGACGGATGAATGGCAGTTGATGGCGCACAATCAATACCTCACGTTTGGTGCTCAAATTGGTACAGTGGGGCTACTTGCAATTCTAACTTGTTTTGGACTTTTAATTAGAACGGGATTTAGAAAAAACGCTACCATGTTTTTGTATTTCATGCTGGCCATGTGTGTTTCTATGTTATTCGAAGATTCGTTGCTAACTCAGGCTGGTTGTACGTTGTTTGGAGCAATTGGTGGTTTTATGCTGTTTGGTCGAGAAGAGCCTATCTAAACTTTAGCCCTTACGAGCAATCGCGTATTTGTGGTAAGTGCTCTTGGCCGCTTGGTATGAAATTCGAAAGCCAATTAGCCCGTCGGTAAATCCCAATTTGAAAAAATACATTCCGATAAATTTAGATAAAGGATTTATTATCAATTTTATGGGGCTCGGTTTTTTTCCTTTTTCGATAAGTACTCGAGCTGCAATTTCTGCAAACCTTTTAACCTGAATCTTGTGCGCTTCAACAGTTGCGTATGTGAAATGTAAGATGTCGCCTTTTAAAAACCCAGCTTTTTTATTGTTGTATAATTCGTAAAAATCATGTGGGTTATCGCCTCCCCAGGTTCCAGCATCCTTTTTAAAAAGCCTGATTTTTCTATCTGGATACCAGCCACAAGTTCTTATCCAAGTTCCGCAATAATTGTTTAAACGGTTCATTGCATATCCTTCTTCCGTCCAATTTTCTTTGATTTTACTTATCGATTTTCTTAAGATAGAACTTAACGCCTCATCTGCATCAAGCGATAAAATGTGCTCGTAAGTCGCATTGGCAGCGGCGTAATTTTTTTGTTGAATGTGACCTTCAAATTTATTTTCGATAAATTTAACACCTTTCGCCTCGCAAATTTCTTTGGTTCTGTCGGTCGAAAAAGAATCTACAACAAAGATCTCGTCGGCAATGGCTTGCACAGAATCTATGCAACGTTCTATAACGTTTTCCTCGTTGAGGGTAATGATTACAACCGAAAGCTTAACCATAATTACTCTTGATAATAAACTCGTTTTACTCTTCTCGAAATATCTGTGAGCACCTCATATGCAATTGTATTCATAGACTTAGCATACTCGGAAATCGATAAATTGGGGCCAAATATTTCAACTTCGTCTCCTTCGTTTGCTTCAATACCCGTAATGTCAATCATTGTCATATCCATACAAACTTCTCCTAAACTTGGTGCCAGTTGTCCGTTTACCGACATATTACCTCGTCCTAAACCAAAGCTTCTTCGCAATCCATCCGCATATCCAATTGGAATTGTTGCCACTTTTGTGTCCTTTTCTAATCTTCCTTTTCGCCCGTATCCTATGGACTCAGATGATTTTACAACCTTAATTTGAGAGATGATACTTTTTAAACTACTAGTTGGCTGCAAGTTTTTTTGAGTAGCAGGATCGCTGGAGATTCCGTGGAGTCCCATGCCCAGTCTAACCATATCAAACTGACTATTAGGAAACCTTGCAATGCCGTTCGTGTTCAGAATATGTTTAAGAATAGAATCGCCCAATGCCGATTTAATCTGATTGGAAATTTCATCAAACAAATCAATCTGATTCAAGGTATAATCATCCAAATCAGGATCATCACTGCCGCTGAGATGAGAAAATATTGATTTTACCTCAAGCGATTTATTCAATTTTATTCGATTAATTAATTCTGTAATGTCTTCTTTTTCAAACCCTAAACGATGCATCCCCGAATCTATTTTGATGTGAATCGGGAAGTTGCTTTTGTTGTGAGTAGCAGTAAAAGCAATGAGTTCGTCGAGTACCTTGAAACTGTAAATTTCTGGCTCAAGCTCGTATTTTATCATTACTTCAAAACTCTCATTAGCCGGATTCATCACCATTATTGGGATTCTAATTCCTGCTTTTCTCAGCTCAACGCCCTCATCTACATAGGCCACAGCCAAATAATCTACGTTGTGGTATTGTAAAATATTTGCGATTTCGTAGCTGCCACTGCCATACGAAAACGCTTTAACCACCACCATTAGCTTTGTTGAGGATTCTATTTTAGATTTGAAATAATCTAAGTTGTTCAGCACTGCATTCAGATCAATTTCCAGAACGGTGCTGTGTGTTTTTTGTTGAAGTGCCTTCTCTATTTCTTTGAATGGGAAACCAAAAGCGCCTTTTAACAGAATGGTTTCATTGCTGAATTCGGTGGCATTTATATCGGCTATAAAAGCTTTTGTATTGGGATAGAAACTCATGTTGAGGCCGAAAAGTGCTTCGTGCTTAGAAATATTTGGGCCAATGCCGATTAATTTATCGATGCCCTTTTCTTTAAGCAGGGAAGCAACTTCGCTATAAGTTTTTTCTTCATCCTGGTGCGGGCTTCGCATGTCGCTGAGGATGGCAACCTTTTTTGGATGTTGGTTCTGCTGATTTAAAAAATCGAGGGCGATGTTTAAAGAGTTAATATCGAGGTTGTAACTATCGTTAACAATAGAACAATTGTTAATACCCTCCTTCAATTGCAATCTCATGGCAACGGCTGGCAAGGTGTTCATGGCTTCAATAATTGTAGCCTTATCTAATTCTAAATACAGTATAGCAGCCCAACAATGGATGGCATTTTCTATAGAACTTGGATCGATAAAAGGAATGGTGATTTGTAGTTCGTCTCCTTTAAAACTGCCTTTAATTACTGTTGAAGCTGAGTGGATTTTAGTAGTAATATTAGCGAGTTCCCCTTGATTATTTCTTGACCAGGTACAAACTTTCTTAATATTAGAACTGGTTACACCATTGTGAATTTCCTGATGATCTCTACAATAAATTAGGGCATCGACATTGGTAAAAAGCTGTAATTTTTCTTTTACTTGTTCATCAATATCCTTAAAGTTTTCTCCATGCATTTTCCCAATATTTGAAAAGATGCCAATGTTGGGCTGAATAATTTTTTGCAACTGAGCCATTTCATTCTGTTGAGAAATTCCCGCTTCAAAAACACCAATGTTGTGCGTTGGATTTATGTTCCATACGGAAAGCGGCACCCCAATTTGAGAGTTATAGCTTTTGGGGTTACGAACAACTGTATGTTCTTTTTGAAGTAAATGAAACATCCATTCTTTGATGATCGTCTTGCCATAACTGCCTGTAATTCCGATTAAAGGAATGTTGAAATTTGATCGGTGTGCAGCTACTAATTTCTGGAGTGCATCTCGCGTATTTTCCACTTCTGCAAAACCTGCATTGTAGAAATCAGATGAATTTCTAGGCATTTTTGAAACAATAAATGCCCTAACACCTTTGTCGTATGCCTTTTTTAGGAATTGATGTCCGTCGTTTTTGTTAGTCTTTAAAGCAAAAAACAAAGTGGAGTCTGCCTGAATAATTTTCCTGCTATCTATGGAAAGATTAGAAAAATGCACATCGCCATCACCATGTATAGTTGCATCTACCACCGTGGCTAGGTAAGAAATGGTGTATGGTTTTAGCGGATTCATGTGTTGGAATAACTTTCTAAGAAATTATAGAATAATTGTTAATTACTTCTCGTTGGGTAACTTTAATAATAGCGAATTTGCCTTTAAATTTAACGAAAATAGCATTAGGCTATTGCATTCGCCCTTGTTCAAAAACTGAGATATAATGAATGACAAAAAATTGATCCATGATCTGTATGTGGCATCTAACAAATTAGGTGAGTTGTGTAGTACAATTATCATTAATAATGATGCTGTAAGTGATGAAGAAATCAATCAACTAAAAGGTCGTATTGATGCTTTACAAACTCAGGTAAATGAGTTGTCTCCAACCACTGCACCAATAGCTGTAATGAATGAAGGAGTAGAATTGGTTTCGGGTTTTGGACAAGAAGTAGTACAGGAGCAAGAGGAAGAAAAAGAGAGTGTTTTGGAGGCTGTAAGAGATGTTATTGAAGATGCGGCTGAAAATATTGGTGAGGATGTTGCTGATGAAGTTGGAGATACGGTTGGCGAGATAAAAGAAAATATTGAAGAGCAGGTTGAAGATGTAGTGGAAGCTGTTAAATCGGGGTATGAGGAGCTAGTGGAAGAGATTACGAGTTCGGATGAGGATGATGAAAGTGAGAGTGAAGATTCTGAAACTTCGGATGACACTACTTTAGAAGAAGGTTCTTCTGTGGACGAAGAGGCTTCTATCGCTGGGGCTTCGGAGGGCGAGGAAAGAAAGATTGATGATGAAATGACGGAGTTGATGGATATTGCAGATTCGAACTCAATTCATGATAAATTACAAGGCTCAAATGATAATGCGACGATTGTAGATCAATTGCGACAACAACCTATAGAAAGTATTGCAAAGGGTATTGGCTTGAATGATTCGTTTGTTTACATCAACGAATTGTTTAGCGGGAACAAAGAAAATTATACGAATTCGATTTCTCATATTGATGGCTTAGGCGAAAAGGAAGAGGCTATGGAGTATGTAAAAACTTATTTGGCTACTCAACATAATTGGAATTTGGAAGCAGATTCGGCTATGAATTTTATCAATTTGATAGAAAGACGTTACAATTAAAAAATTCTAAACATGGGAAAACTCTACATTGTACCAACTCCCATAGGAAACCTGGATGATATTACCTTGAGAGCAATTAAGGTGCTTAAGGAGGTGGATTATATTTTGGCAGAAGACACTCGACACAGTGGTAAACTTCTTAAACATCTCGACATTAAAAAGCGGATGGTGGCGCATCACATGCACAATGAACATATTGCTGCGGCAAAAATTGTTGAGGCAATTCAAGGTGGTGATGTGATTGCTTTAATTTCTGATGCTGGTACTCCTGTTATTTCCGATCCTGGTTTCTCGTTGGCTAGAGCGTGCATTGAAGCAGGGGTAGAGATCGAATGTTTGCCCGGTGCTACAGCCTTGATTCCGGCTATTGTGAATTCGGGTTTGCCAGCAGATAAGTTCTGCTTCGAAGGTTTTCTTCCCATAAAAAAAGGCCGACAAACTCGTTTGAAAATATTGGCAGAGGAAAAAAGAACGATGGTTTTTTATGAGTCACCACACAGGTTGGTGAAAACTTTAACTCAATTTATTGAATATTTTGGAGGAGATCGAAGGGCTTCTGTCTCTAGAGAACTTACCAAAATGCACGAAGAGAAGGTGACTGATTCTCTAACTAATTTACTAGCTCATTTTGAAGCCAAAAAGGTGAAGGGGGAGATTGTGATGGTTGTTGGGGGGTGTAATTAGGCATTTTTTGACCCCTCAGGCCAGCTTGTAGCTGGACAGCGTCCCCTTGAAGGGGAGCTGCTTACATTCAGTTTAAGGCAATCACTATTGGTATTGCGAGTAGCACTCAGCTTAGTTTGCAAAGCAAAGCCAAACCGAGTGCTCCTGCGCGATCGAACTGAGCATTAGTTCTTAATTAAGATTTTGGTTGATACACCGGCATCTGATTTGATGTTGATGAAATAAGTACCATTCTCATCGTTGAGTCGCATTTGAATTTTATCGATGTTTTTATAATTGGATTCAATTATTTTTTTGCCTGCTAGATCGGTAACGGTAATGGTCGTTTCATTTTGTATGTCGTCGAATCTAACAGTAAATTCTCCATTGGTTGGATTCGGATAAACATGAACATTTGTACCGTCTATGTTGCGATCATTAATGCCAACCAAAGAAATTAAATCAATTTCGAACCCAGAAGCGTTGCCAACTAAATTAATGGATATGGCCTCTTGAAACTCAAGGGTTCCAT
>SPKZ01018738.1_pt1 | contig 22635 bp, 15 predicted proteins | sample 2456571 | NCBI WGS metagenome assembly SPKZ01 (sample SAMN11192286, study PRJNA482655) | marine metagenome | biome: ENVO:00000447; feature: ENVO:00000244|ENVO:00000211|ENVO:00000569|ENVO:00002023; material: ENVO:00002151; isolation source: ocean water from marine abyssalpelagic zone ... | reverse complement strand
GACGCGGAGCTCGACGCACGCTACGCGATCACGCTCAGCATCTCGGGACTCGTCGACCCGGCGAAGTCCCACCTCGCGCTTCTCGAGGGAGCGCTCGCCCACGCGGAGAAGATCGACGATCTCGAGGTGCACGAAGCGCTGATCATCCGCACGATCCTGACGCGAACGGTATCGGGCGAGACCGAGCGGGCGCTCGCGCTGTTCGACGCGTCGCGCGCCCGCTTCGCGCTCGCCGGTCTCGAACGCGCCGAGCTCGAGCGCTCCTCGGCCCACCCCCTCCTCGCGGCCAGCGGTGAGCACGCTGCGACGGGGAACCTCGCATTCCGACTCCCCGACGGCAGCGCCGACGCGACGCTCTTCGTGTCGCCGGGCCCCGACGCGCCCCTCGACGCGGGATACGTTCGACATGCGATCGGCAGCGGTCGCCCCGCCCTGCTGACTCGCCGGTCGGGCATCGCGCCGGTTCGCTGGGTGCTCCGGGACGGCAACGACTTCGTCATCGGATCGGGGACGGCGAATCCGCGACCCGGGTTGTCCCACACCGTTGCCATCGAGCCCCGAGACGCGGCACCACCCGGCGTCGCCGCAGCCCTCACCCACGAGCCCCGCGCACCCGACGGGCGACCGCGCGTCGCTCTGATCCTGCTCGACTGCGCGGACTGGCGCATCGTCCAGTACCTGCGAACGCGGCGCGAGCTGCCGACCTTCGACCACCTGCTGACCTCTGGATTCCGAGCGGTTCTCGACAGCGACCCGCCGCTCACTGCCGTCGCCCTCGAGTCGCTCGTCTGGCCGGGGACGCCGATGGCGCCATCGTTCGTCGGCGTGATGCACCAGATGGGCACCGAGCTGGCCGGGCTGTCCTCGGTGGGTCGCAACCCCCTGGCGCGTCTGGCGTGGCTGCTCCCCGAGCGGCCCGGTCTATTTGCCGTCGTGGGCGCAGAGAATCGGCGCGCGGCGAACCTGCTCTTCTCCCACGGCGGGATCCGGGCGGGGCGGCACGGCGAGATCTCCGGCCCCAACGGCGCCAGCAGCGAGCTCGCGCTCCCGACCAGCGCGCGCGACCTCCACGCCGGCGAGCGGACCCGCTGGCCCGCCCTCGCCGCAGTGACGCGCGAGCGCGACATCGTTCACCTGCGCACCATCGCCGCTGAGTTCGACAGCGCCGTCAGCATCCTCGCCGCCAATGACATCGACCTCCTGGCACTGCGCATCGAACCCCTCGACATCCTGACGCACGCACACTTCGCAGAGACGGTTCGCGAGGGCCAGGACGACGGCGACCGTCTGTTGTTCGAGGTCTACCGCTACGTCGACGCGCGCCTCGCCGAGATCTCGGCATCTCTCGACGACGACGACGTCCTCATCGTCATGTCGGACCACGGCATCCGGACCGCGATGGAGCACGACCGCCCCGCCCTCTTCGTCGCGAGCGGCGCGAGGATTCCCTCGGGACGCGCCGCCGGAACGCCCCGGCTGCGGGGCGTTCCCCGAGTGCTGGCGGATCTTCTGGGTGTCGCCACCGAGTGGCCGGACGAGGGAATCGCGCCATTCGCCACGCGGCGCGTGCCGGCGGAGCCTCAGTAGTCGGGTGTCTGCTCGGAGCAGGACCGCCCGACTCAATGCCCCTGACCGAGCTCCTGCACCCAGCGGAACGCTTCGAGCTCCGCTCGCGCGATCTGCTCCGGTGTGATGCCGCACTCGACGAGCAGCTCGGACAGCGATGGAAAATCGCCCGTCTCGAGAAGCTCCGCGATCTGCAGCAGGTGGCCGAGATCGCCGCGGTGACCGAGCAGGGCATCGCTGACGTCATCATCGAGACTCAGCTGGCGCACCACTTCGTCGCGCGTCACGCCGAGCAGGGCGTCGAGCATGGACGCCATACCGGCGAGAAACGCGCTGTCCTCGTTCTGCCCGGCGTCGGCGGCGCGCAGCGACTCCTTCGCGAGCAGCTCCATCAGGCGACCGCGCTTCGCCGCCGTCTGCAGCAGCGGACTCGACAATCCCGACGTGTCCTCGCCGGCGTAGAGCAACACGTTGAGCCAGCGATGCAGCGGGCGACGTCCGAGGAACGTAACGGCGTCTTGCACCGTCGAGAGCTTCGTGGAGTGGGTCACCGCAGCCGAGTTGACGAGGCGCAGGATGTTCACGCCGATACTCGGGTGCTGTTCGATGGTTTCGCAGAGCACCTCGGTTTCGACGTCGCGGCGGATCAGGTGCAGCAGCTTCAGCAGCGTCGAGCGCGCGGGGTCGACGCGCTTTCCGGAGATGACGATAGGTCGCGCGAAGTAGAAGCCCTGGAAGAGATCGAAGCCGAGCTCGTGACACCGCTCGAACTGCTCGCGCGTCTCGACCTTCTCGGCCACGAGTGTGAGCGACTTCCGACGCAGACGCCGGACGAGCCCCGGCAGTCGAGCATCGGAGACCGCTGGGAGGTCGACCTTCACGCAGCCCACGAATTCGAGCAGCGACTCGCGCGGATCGTCGACGACGAAGTCGTCGAGGGCGAGGGAGAAGCCCGCGTCGGACAACCGCTTGCAGCTGTCGCGCACCTCAGCGTCGGCCTCGACGTTCTCGAGGATCTCGATGACGACGCGCTCCATCGGGAGGGCATCGACGAGCCCGCCGACCAGCGTGCTTCGATCGGCGTTGAGGAAACCCGTATAGGGGCCGAGAATCGCGTCTGCCCCCATGGAGGCGAAGGTGTTCGCCATGATGCGGGTCGCCGCGGTGCGATGATCCGAGAAGATGGCGGTCTGGCTCTCGGCAGAGTCCCGGTAGAGGAGTTCGTAGGCGACGACGCGCTCTTCCCGATCCAGGATCGGCTGTCGGCCGATGAAGATCTGCCCGGTCTGATCCGCGGCGTCTAGGCTCGGCTGGAGCGTCATGAGAGCCTCTATCGGCTGGCCGGTCGGGATTCTTGCCCTGTGACGCGCGCCTGCCGCCCGAACTCCAGCGAAGATCGCCGGGAGGCTCAGAGCGACGAGCCAAGGCCCTTCAGTTCGTCGAGAAGCTTCTCGACTTCGACCCGCGCTTCGGGAAGGGCCTTCGCGACGGCGGCGAGATCGCCCGTGAGGGCGGCCTCCTCGAGCTCCCCCGCCTTCGTGTACACCGAGCCGAGCGAGAAGTGCGCGATCGCCCCCTTCAGCGTGTGGGCGGCGCGAAGGACCCGCATCTCGTCGCCGGCCGCGAGCCCGGTTTCGATCTCGGAGAGCCGCAGGAGGGCATCCGCAAGGAAGACCGGTATCAGCTCCTGTGCGAACTCCGCGTCGCCATCGGTCAGCTCGAGCAGCTGTTCGCGAGTGACCTCCCCGGTATCATCGTCCTGCAGCACCGCCATGGAATTGAAATCGGTCGAACCTCCCGCTGCATGAGAGCCCATGACCGCTTCGAGAAAGACGCATTTGCCCGCCGACTCGCAGGGTTCCGATCCGCAGCGGATCGGGGTCGTGAGCGACACCCACAACAACGTCTCCAACACGGCGCGGATCGTAGAGCTCTTCAACGACGCCGGTGTAGACGCCGTCGTGCACACGGGTGACGTCACACAGCCCAAGACCCTCGATGTGCTCGCGAGACTCGACGCCCCGCTCTTCGGTGTCTGGGGGAACAATGACGTCGAGCGCAAGGCACTCGAAGCCTCGGTTCGGAAGCACCGTCTGAACTTTTGCGACGGCCCTCTGATCGTCGAATGGTCGTCGCGTCGGATCATCGTGATCCACGACCCCGAGGACCTCCCGCCCGAGACCCGGGCCTCCGCCAACCTCGTACTCCACGGCCACACCCACCGCTGCGTGATGGAGCGCAACGGAGCGGGACTGGTCTTCAATCCTGGCGAGTGCGCGGGGCACATGAAGGGGAGGAACGCGGTGGGAATCGTCGACCTGCGCACTCTCCGCGCGGAGCTTTTGCACTTCTGATCCTACGATGTGCGCAGCGCCCGGCGGTGCGGAGGAAATCCATTGAGCTGGAAGACCGAGGTCGAGGGAATCGAACGCCGCCGCAAGCTCGCCAGCGAGCACGGCGGCGCCAAAGCGGTGGAGCAACAGCACGCACTCGGGCGCCTGACGATCCGCGAGCGTATCGCCGGCCTGCTCGACGACGGGAGTTTTCGCGAACAGGGCAGCATCGCCGGAGCGTCCGAGGTGGACGAGAACGGTGAGCTCGTGTCGTTTGCCCCCGCCAACTACGTACTCGGTCTCGGCGAGATCGACGGTCGTCCCTGCGCAGTGGGTGGCGAAGATTTCACGCAGCGCGGCGGCTCGCCCTCCCCGGCCGGTCTGCGCAAGAGCATCTACGCCGAGGAGATCGCCTGTGACTACCGGGTACCGCTGATCCGCTTCCTCCAGGGCGGCGGTGGAAGCGTGGCGGGCACGACCGGCAAGCGACCGCGGACCGGCGGCGGCGAGCCGGTGTACACCCCGAACCGCTTCGCGTCGATCGCTCGGGCGATGGCCACGGCGCCAGTCGTCTCCGCGGCGGTAGGTGCGGTGGCGGGATTCCCGGCCGCGCGACTGGTGGCGTCGCACTTCGCGATCATGACGCGCCACACCGCGCAGGTGCTGATCGCGGGACCCGCCGTCGTCGAGCGCGCCGTCGGGGAGTCCCTGACGAAGGAGGAGCTCGGCGGCGCAGCGGTGCACGCACGCAGCGGCGTGGTCGACAACGTCGTCGAGGACGAGGTCGCCGCCTTCGAGATGATCCGCCGGTTTCTCTCGTACCTGCCCACGAACGTCGGCGAGCTCGCGCCCCACGGTTCACGCGACGACGACCCCGAGCGCTGCGAAGAGGCTCTGCTCTCGATCATTCCGCGCAATCGGCGACAGATCTACGACATGCGCAAGCTCCTCGCACACGTGGTCGACGCGGGCTCGCTGTTCGAGATGACGAGCGGCTACGGACGGGCACAGATCACGGCGTTCGCGCGGCTCGACGGCCAGCCCGTGGGCGTCCTGGCAAACGACACGCGTTACTACGCGGGATCGATGACCGCGGACGGCGGGCGCAAGGTGCGCCGCTTCGTCGACCTGTGTGACACCTTCCACCTGCCGATCGTGAGCTTCGTCGACGAGCCCGGCTTCATGATCGGTTCGAAGGCCGAGGAGGCCGCGACCATCCGCTTCGGCGCCGAGGCCCTGTTCGCGGTGGTGCAGTCGACCGTGCCGTGGGCATCGGTGATCGTGCGCAAGACCTACGGCGTGGCCGCGGCCGCGCACTTCGGCCCGGGCGCCCACGTGCTCTCGTGGCCGTCGGCCGAGGGCGGCGCGCTGCCGCTCGAGGGCGGCATCGCGGTGGCGTTTCGCCGCGAGATCGAAGCCGCCCCGGATCCCGAGGAGAAGCGTCGCGAGCTCGAGGCCCGCTTCGCCGGCGCGAGGTCGCCGTTTCCGCGCGCCGAATCGTTCGGCGTGAACGACCTCATCGACCCGCGACGCACGCGCCCCGCGCTCTGCGATTGGATTCGATTCGTTCAGCCGCGCCTGCGCGACAACATCGGGCCGCGCAGCTACGCCATTCGCCCTTGACTCGCTGCGCGCGCTTCGCGCTTGCGCGAGAAATCCGGGTACCCAGGGCTACGGAGCGCGGGCTCCGAAGACCTCGCGGTGGTACTGCGCGAGGCTCTTGTAGCGGCTGAAAGGCAATCCGCGCGCCGACACGGGGTCGGGCAGCGGCGTGGCGTCACTCGCGTCGATCCGATGCGCGAGCACGCCGCGAAGCGCGTCCACTTCGGCGATTTCGCGGCATTTCTGTACGGATTTCGGCCATCTGGAGGGGGCCAGCCGTCACGCTGAGCGCGTCCGGGATCCCGCCTTCGGGATCGCGGCTATGCTGAGCCGCTGCCTCGCAGGGAGCCGCCCCATGAACGCCGCACGAAGACGCAGCTGGCGTTCCCAATGTGCCAGGGTCGCGGCGTTTTCCGGAATCGTGGGCGCGCTGACCGCGGGTTGCGGAACGGATTCCGGCGACGCACCCGCTTCGAGCGCTCCGGCGACGGACGCAAACAGCGGGACGGCTCTGCGCCCGGCGACCGCCCGCTGGGAGATGGTCGACATGCTGCGGGAAAGCGCAGCACAGGAGTACCACGAGTCCGACGGGGGCGGCCGCGCGTGGCTCGAGCCCATCGACGGAGAGCCTCCGCTGGCACGCGTGGGCGTCCGGGGCCGCTTTCGCATCGTCTACGAGGCCGGTCCCCTCGGCATCGTGGAGGGTGGTCTCGTGTTCCTGCAGGTATCGCCGTTCTGGAACTGGAGCACTCCCCAGACCGAGGAGCCTCTCGCTCCCGGCTACACCGAGCTGCGAACTCCCGCCGAGGGTGTGCGGCTCGAGGGGCGCACCCTCGATCAACAGCTCCTCGGGGTCTTCATTCGAGGTCGCGCGCTCGCCGCGGGGGAGCGCGTCGAGATCCTCTACGGCGCGGGACCGGCGGGCGTCGGCGTCGATCGCTACGCCGAGAAGAACTCGCGCTTTTGGATCGCGGTCGACGGTGACGGCGACGGCGTGCGCAAGGTGCTCGCCGATTCACCGGGTGTCGAGGTGGTTGCGTCGACGCCGGCGCAGCTCGTCGTCGGGATTCCGTCCACGGCGCGCCTCGGAGACGAGGTGCGCGTGACGCTCGCGGTGCTCGACGCGGTGGGCAACACGGGCGTCGATGTGACCGGTGAGATCCGCTTCGACGCTCCCGAGGGTCTCGAGCTTCCGACGAGCGTCAACCTCGCCGAGGACGCTGGCGGCCGCGCGTCCGTGACTGCGCGCGTTACGGGTCCGGGCATCCACCGGTTGCGCGCCACCGCACCCGGCGGACTCGAGGCTGAGAGCAATCCGCTGGCGGTGAACGACGGCCCCCGGATCCTCTGGGCCGATCTGCACGGACACAGCGCGCTGTCCGACGGCACGGGGACGCCGTCCGACTACTTCGTCTACGCGCGAGACGTCGCCGGTCTCGACGTCGCGGCGCTCACCGATCACGACCACTGGGGCATGCTGCCCCTCGACTCGCACCCGGAGTCGTTCGCGGAGATCACACGGACCACACGCGCGTTCCACGCGCCCGGGCACTTCGTGACCCTCCTCGGCTACGAGTGGACGAGCTGGATCCACGGCCACCGTCACGTGCTGGTCTTCGACGACGAGGGAACGCTCGTGAGTTCGCTCGATCCCGCCACGGAAACTCCCGCCCAGCTCTGGTCGGCGCTCGAGGGCGTCCGCGCGCTCACGTTTGCCCACCACTCGGCGGGTGGCCCGATCGCCACCAACTGGGAATTCCCGCCGGATCCCCACTTCGAACCGGTCACCGAGGTCGTCTCCGTACACGGCAGCTCCGAGGCTCCCGACGGCCCGCGCACGATCTACAGCCCGGTGCCGGGAAATTTCGTTCGCGACGTCCTCGATCGCGGCTTCGTACTCGGGTTCATCGGAAGCGGCGACAGTCACGACGGCCACCCGGGCCTGTCGCGACTCGCGAATCCGTCGGGGGGCCTCGCTGCCATCGTGAGTGAGGACCTGACTCGGGAAGCAGTGCTTCGCGCGCTGCGAAGTCGCCGCGTCTATGCGTCGAACGGGCCGAAAATCGTTCTGCGCACCGTGCTCGGCGGTCATCCCATGGGTGCCGTGGTCTCGGTGCCTCCGGGCGAGAGTCTCGACGAGTCGCTGTTCGTTCGCGTGATCGGCGCAGCTCCACTCGCGCGGATCGATGTCGTACGCAGCGGGCGTGTCGTCGATGCGATCGACCTCGAGGGGCGCCTCGAAGCCACCCTTCAGACCGACGTCGAAGGGCTCGCGGGCGGGGAGTACCTCTACGTCCGCGTGATGCAGGAGGATGGCGGGGCCGCGTGGTCGAGCCCGTTCTTCGTCCGAGAAGCCCCGGACGCCAGCGACCCGCCGTGACTGCCGTCGGCGACCCGGCCCCCGCGGTTTCCGTGCTTCTCCCGGTTTTCGACGCCGCCGCCACCCTCGAGGTCTGTCTGCGCAGCGTGGCGCGCCAGACCGAGGCGCGCTTCGAGTGCTGGATCGTCGACGACGGCTCGACGGACGGCAGCCTCGAACTCGCGCACGCCTGCGCCAGGCGCGACGCGCGCTTTCGCGTCCTTGCCCTCGAGCACCGCGGCCTCGTCGCGACGCTGACCTCGGGCCTGGCGCGCTGCCGCGCTCCGCTCGTCGCGCGGATGGACGCCGACGACGTCATGCACCGCGAGCGCCTCGCGCTGCAGCGCGCCGCGCTCGATGGCGACCCCACGCTCGCAGCCGTCGGGTCGCACGTTCGCTGCTTCCCACGCGCCGGTCTGCGGGCTGGAATGCGCGCCTACGAGCGCTGGCTGAACGCCATCGATTCCGCCGAACGCGTGCGGCTCGACGCGTTCATCGAGTGCCCGATCGCGCACCCGACGCTGATGATCCGACGCGACGTGACTGCACACATGGGCTATCGCGACGCGGGTTGGCCCGAGGACTACGACCTCGTCCTGCGCCTCCTCGAAGCGGATCTGCGCATCGGCGTGGTACCGCGACGCCTGCTCGGCTGGCGCCAGGGCGAGAAGCGTCTCTCGAAACGGGATCCGAGGTACGCGACCGAGCGGTTCACCGAGTGCCGGGCGGCGTTCCTCGCGCGATCGTTCCTCGCCAAGAGCGACCGCTACCTGCTCTGGGGCTACGGGGGCACCGGGCGCCGGTTGCGCGCTGCGCTCGCCGAGCACGACAAGCGACCCGCTGCGATCATCGAGCTGCACCCCGGGCGCCTTGGACAGACCATCCACGGCGCGCGCGTGATCGCGCCGGACGAGATTCGATGTCCGCTTCCGCACCCGCTCGTGGTGTCCGTGGCCGGAGACGAGGCGCGCAAACTCATTCGCGCACACCTCGCGGAACTGGGACTCCGCGACGGTCGCGACTTCTTCTGCGCTGCGTAGTCTTGGGGTCCCGATCCAGGCAAAGCCTGGATCGACCCGCTTCGCGCGCGTCCCGCGCGCTGCGCGCTTGCACTTGGGGTCCCGATCCAGGCAAAGCCTGGAGTACCCGTTGCTAGGTGGCCTCGACGGTGCCTTGCTTGCGCAGCACTTCGAGACGACGCCGGAAGGTGTTCGCCCACACCTTGAACACCCACTCGGCATCCTGTATCGCCAGGCCCTGCTGGTTGACCTGGAAGTTTCCGATGGCGCTCTTCGTGTCGGCGAAGCGCACGAGCACATCACCCGAAACCGGGTCGCGCACTTCGGCCATCACCGTGATACGCGATGTGGAACCGGTGTACGTCTTCACCTGGTGTACGTCGCGCGATTGTTCGTTCGGAGCGCTCAATATGAAGTTGATCAGGATCGAAGAGAGGCGGAGCGTCCCGTCGCCGGGGGTCGTGACGACTCGGATCGTCCGACCGGGGCCCCGTCCAAAACCCGCCTTCATCTGCTCGCGGTAGACCCTGACGAGGCGGTCGAGATCGGTCTGGTGGAGCGTGAAGTCGGCGCGGTCGCCGTATCCGTGGTCGCGGTTCGCATTGGACGACGCGTACTGCGCGGAAATCTGCAGCGGCTCGATGAAGATCCGGTCGTAGACGCTGAAATCGAAATCCGGCCGCACGTACGTACGATCGAGGATGGAGTTCGCGACGGCGTAAAGACCGTCGTGCGTGATCTCCGCGTCGTCTCCCGCCTCGAGATGCATGGACCGATCCTGGAATGGGAGCGGCGCGAAGAGATTGCTGCACGCCAGGGTGGCGAGAATGGAACCGCTGAGCAGGAGGCGAACTCTACGCATGCATTCGAGGGTACCCGAGGCAGCGGCCGGCAGGGGACCCCCACCCGGGGGTACGGCTACTCGACGTAGCCGAGCGTGCGGAGACGCTCTCGGTCCGTGGCGTCGACACGGCCGGCGGGCCCGCGAGGTGGGTGCTCCCCGCGCCAGAGTTCGAGCTGCGCCGCCAGCCGTGTCGCCACGTCCTGGCGCGTGGCCAGGGCGTCGGTTCGCTCGCCGGGGTCGGCGACGAGGTCGTAGAGTTCCCGCCTGCCCTCGGCGGGGCCGTCGATGTACTTCCAGCGCCCGTCGCGCATGCCGAACTTCTCGCCCCGCGGCCCGTCCGACGCGTCACCCGCGTAGGGTCGCCGGTAGAAAAAGATCGGCGCCGCCCGGGGCTCCGCGGTGCCGCGCATCGAGGCGGCGAGGTGTGCCGCGGCGCCATCATCGGCGAGGTGCGATCCGACCCCCGCGAGTTCGAGGATCGCGGGGCCGACGTCGACGATCGACACCGGCGTGTCGATCACGCCGGGTGTGACCCCGTGGGGCCAGCGCACGAGCAAGGGGACCCGCACCGACTCCTCGTAGAGTTGCGCCCCGTGGGCCATGTGCCCGTGGTCGAGGAGTCCCTCGCCGTGGTCGGCGGTCACGACCACGAGCGTGTCGTCGCGCAGACCGGTGCGCTCGAGGGAGTCGAGCAACGCACCCACCTGCCGGTCCACGAAGGCGATTTCGCTGTCGTAGCGCGCGATCTCGCGCGTGAGTTCGCTGTCGTCGTCCGGCGCGAAGCGGTTGGCGAAGTGACCCGGTGCCGCGTAGGGATCGTGGGGATCGAAGTAGTGGACGAACAGGAAGAACGGCCGCTCGGGGTCTCGATTCTCCGCGAGCCAACGCGCGGCGCGGCGAGTGGTGTAATCGCCGCGGCGGTCGAACACCTCGAAGACGCGCTCCCCCTCCCACACGAAGCTGTTCCCGCCGCCGCTCGACTCGCGCGCCTCGAAGGCGTCGTCGAAGTGGGAGAAACCGCGCGAGAGCCCGAAGCGCGACGTGAGCACGAAGGAGCTCACGACGGCCGCGGTGTCGTAACCGGCGGCGGCAAACTCCTCGGCGAGGGTCGGCAGCTCGGCCGAGAGCGGAATTCCGTTCTTCAGGACGCCGTGCAGCGGCGGCATCGCCGCGGTGAAGAGCGACGCGTGGCTGGGCGCCGTCGTGGCCGTGGGCGCGTACGCGGCGTCGAAGCGCACGCCCTCGGCGGCCAGCTCGGCGAGCCGCGGCGACGTATCGCGCGCGTACCCGTACGCCGACAGGTGATCCGTCCGCGTCGTGTCGAGGGTGATGAGCAGGACGTTCAGGGGCGGCGCAGGCGCGCCGCAGCGGGCGAGCGCGAGCGCCCACAAGGCGACGGCGACCCGATCTCTAGCGAACCTCAACGACGACCCGCTAGAACTCGGCGTTGCCGGGAACGCGCGGGAACGGAATGACGTCCCGGATGTTCGCCATGCCGGTCATGAACTGCACGACCCGTTCGAAGCCGAGTCCGAAACCGGCGTGGGGCACCGAGCCGTAGCGCCGCAGATCGAGGTACCACCAGTACGCGTCGTGGGAGAGGCCTGCGTCCGTCATCCGATCGCGCAGGATGTCCTCGCGATGCTCGCGCTGCGACCCACCGATGATCTCCCCCACCTTCGGCACCAGCACGTCCATGGCGCGCACGGTGCGCTCGTCGTCGTTTCGGTACATGTAGAACGCTTTGATGGCTGCCGGGTAGTCGGTGACGACCACCGGCCGTCCGATGTGCTCCTCGGCGAGGAAGCGCTCGTGCTCGCTCTGCAGGTCGACGCCCCACTTCACGGGAAACTCGAAATCGCGTCCGCTGGCGAGCAGGATCTCCACCGCCTCGGTGTAGGTGATGCGCTCGAAGGGCGCATCGATGACGTGGTTCAGCGTGGCGAGTACGGTGTCGTCGATGCGCTGGTTGAAGAACTCCATGTCGTCGGGACAGCGCTCGAGCACACCGCGCAGGATCGCCTTCAGGAACGACTCTGCGAGCTCGACATTGCCGTCGAGCTCGCAGAAGGCCATCTCGGGCTCGACCATCCAGAACTCCGCGAGGTGGCGACTCGTGTTGGAGTTCTCCGCGCGAAACGTCGGACCAAAGCTGTAGACGTTGGTGTGGGAGAGGGCAGCGATCTCGGCCTCCAGCTGGCCGGACACCGTGAGCATCGTCTCGCGACCGAAGAAGTCCCCGGCGAAGTCGACGTCACCGGCCTCGGTGCGCGGAGGGGCCGCGGCGTCGAGGGTCGAAACGCGGAACATCTCACCAGCGCCCTCCGCGTCCGACGCCGTGATGATCGGCGAGTGCAGCCAGAGAAAGCCGCGCTCCTGGAAGAACTCGTGGATCGCCTGGCTCGCGGCGTTTCGCACGCGCAGCACGGCGCCCAGGGTGTTGGTGCGGGTGCGCAGGTGGCCCTGGGTGCGCAGGAACTCGAACGTGTGGCGCTTCTTCTGGAGCGGGTAGTCGTCGTCGACAGCGCCCACGAGTTCGACGTCCGTCGCGTGGATCTCGAACCGCTGTCCCTTGCCCGGCGAGTCGACGAGCTGACCTTTCGCCCGAACCGAGCATCCCGTGCGGAGGCCGCGGATTCCGGGGTCGTAGCCGTCGAGCGTCGCATCGGCGACGACCTGGATGCCCGCAAAGCTCGAGCCGTCACTGATCTCCAGGAAGCTCACCCCCTTCGAGTGGCGCGCCGTGCGCACCCACCCCTCGAGGCTCACCTCCTCGCCGGCGGTCTCGCGCGCCAGCAGGGCCTTGACCCGGATCTTCGTCACGCCTCCCCCTCTTCGCCGCGTGGTCGGTCCCGTGCTTCGGCGTCCGACGGCGGGGGGCTGGCCCATCCACTCAGGGAGTGCGGATCACCATGAGCCGGATCTCGGTCATGTCCTCGATTGCGAAGCGGATGCCCTCGCGACCGAGACCACTGTCCTTCACCCCGCCGTAGGGCATGTGGTCCACGCGCCAGGAGGGTACATCGCCAATGACGACACCGCCGACCTCGAGTTCGTTCCAGGCCTGCCTGGCCTTGTAGAGGTCTCGGGTGAAGATCCCCGCCTGTAGACCGAACACCGAGTCGTTGACTTGGCTGAGGGCCGCGTCGAAATCGCGAAAGCGCGAAAGCACCGCCACCGGGCCGAAGGCCTCTTCGCAGACCACCGCCTGGTCCCTCGCGACGTCCTCGAGGAGCGTCGCCTCGAGCATCGCGCCCTCGCGGCGTCCGCCGCACAGGAGCTTCGCGCCCGATTCGACGGCGGAGCGAATCCAAGCGTCGAGGCGCTCCGCCTCGCTTTCCGAAATCATCGGCCCGATGAACGTCTCCTCCTCTTTCGGATCGCCCATGCGCAGCGCCGCGGTGGCCCGGGTGAGGCGCTCGCGAAACTCTTCGTAGATCTCCTCGTGAACGAGGATGCGCTGCACGCCGATGCAGCTCTGCCCCGATTGGTAGAAGGCTCCGAAGACGATCCGCTCCACGGCATCCTCGAGATCCGCGTCGGCATCGACGATCACGGCGGCGTTACCGCCGAGTTCGAGAACCACTTTCTTCTTGCCGGCGCGCGCCTTGAGGGCCCAGCCCACGACGGGGGAGCCCGTGAAGCTCAGCAGCTTGAGGCGGTCGTCCTCGGTGAAGAGATCGGCGCCGTCGCGGCGCGCCGGGAGGATCGAGAAGGCGCCGGCCGGCAGATCCGTCTCCGCCAGCACCTCGCCGATGATCAGCGCACCGATGGGCGTGAGACTCGCCGGCTTCAGGACGAACGGACAGCCCGCCGCGATTGCCGGCGCCACCTTGTGGGCGGCGAGATTCAGCGGAAAGTTGAACGGCGAGATGAACGAGCAGGGCCCGATGGGAACTCGCTTCCACATCCCCTCGTAGCCGCGAGCCCGCGGGCTGATGTCGAGGGGCATCACCTCGCCCGTGATGCGGACACTCTCCTCCGCGGCGACGCGGAACGTGTCGATCAGGCGGCCGGCCTCGCCGCGCGCGTCCTTGATGGGCTTGCCCGCTTCGATGCAGAGCGCCATGGCCAGCTCGTCACTGCGTTCGGTGAAGCGGCGCACACAGTGATCGAGAACCTGCTGACGCGCGTACGCGGGCAGTTCGCGCATCGCGGCGGCGGCGTCGGCGGCCAGGCCGATGGCGCGATCGATGAGCTCGGGCGCCGCGAGGGGAACCCGCGTCGCCACCTCACCGGTGAACTTGTCGACGACCTCGAGGTCGTGATTCGGGGCCTCGGGCCGGTTGCCCAGGTAGAGGGGATAGTCGTTCTCGAGCACGCGTCACCTCGCACGGTGGAGCACCCGACTCGGATGCTGCCCTCGGCCACGGCTTGCCGACCGCGGCGGTCGGGGAATCCTCTCACATCCCGCCGTCCCACGGCGCGGGCATCCCCGGCGACGGGCCGCGGACGCTCCTACCCTCTCGCGATGCAGCGCCTCGCGAAGGGACTGGCACGGGGCTCGGACGGCGCGGTGCGCTGCTGGTGGCCGGGCGAGCACGACGACTACCGCGCCTACCACGATGACGAGTGGGGCCGGCCCGTCGTCGACGACCGGAAGCTCTTCGAGAAGATCTGTCTCGAGGGCTTTCAGTCGGGGCTCTCCTGGCTGACCATCCTTCGCAAGCGGGAGAGCTTCCGGAAGGGCTTCGCGAACTTCGACGTGGAAGCCGTGGCCCGCTTCGATTCGCGCAGCGTGAAACGCCTGCTCGCAGACACCGGCATCGTCCGCCACCGCGGCAAGATCGAGGCGACGATCCACAATTCGAAGCGCGCGCGCGAAGTGATCGACGAATTCGGATCGCTTGCGGCATTCTTCTGGCAGTACGAGCCGGAGCCGCGGAGTCGCCCGCGCCGCGTCACCCTTGCGGCGTTCCGAAAGCTCACCCAGAGCCCGGAATCGAAGGCGCTCAGCCTCGAACTCAAACGGCGCGGTTGGCGGTTCGTCGGACCCACGACGTGCTACGCGTTCATGCAGTCGATGGGGCTGGTGAACGACCACCTGGAAGGCTGCGACGCGCGCGAGCCCGTCGAGAAGGCGCGGACGAAGCTGCGACGCCCGGAGCTCCCTAGGTGAACTCGACCCGGTCGGCGTAGAAGGCCACGTAGTCCCTGATCCCGGCGACCTGCTCGAAGGGATCCTCGTAGCTCCAGGCGGCGTTCTCCGAGAATTCCCCGCCGGCCCGCAGGTTCCAATAGCTCGCCTCGCCCTTGAAGGGACAGAAGGTCTCGTGGTCGGTGCGCTCGAGGAGCGCCATGTTCACGTCCTCGCGCGGAAAATAGAGCACGGGGTCGTGCTTGGTCTCGCGGCACTCGAGGGCGTTCTCGGTGTCGACCAGCGTCTCGCCCCGGAACGCCACCGTCACGCGCCCGCCCCGTGGCTCGAGGTCGACGCGATAGTCGGGAACCTTGTCGTAGAGCGATTCGCCTCTGGGCACGGGCTCACCTCGTCGAGCGGTTGCTACCTCGGGGATCGTATCAGTGCTGGGCGAAGGAATTCGCGAATTCTCTCCGGTCACGGCACGCGGTGGCGGCGCTCCGCCTCGCCGCCTGCCCGCCTACCTCTTGGGAATTACCGGGTCGTTCGCAGCGATGTTCGATTCCGCCCGGCTCCCACCCGCGTCGTGTAGAATCGCCTCCGAGGTGCCGCCGTGGACGCAGTTCGGGTGGGAAGCATGTTGTTCACGCTCGTCGATCCGCAGCGGGGATCCGAGGTGGCGTACAACCGCTGGTACGAGCGGGATCACTTCTACGCGGGCTGCATGATCGGTCCGTGGCTGTTCGCCGGAAACCGCTACGTGGCCACCCGGGCGCTGAAGGACCTGCGCTATCCCGAGAAGAGCAGCGTCGCGGAGCCCGTCGATGCCGGCTCGTATCTCGCGATCTACTGGGTCCACGAAGGGCACCACGACGATCACTTCAACTGGGCGGCCGAACAGGTGCAGTGGCTGTACGCCAACGGGCGCGGCTTCGCGGAGCGCACCCACGTCCACACGGTCCTGTTCGACTACGCGTCCACCCACTACCGCGACGCCGACCCGGTACCCGTCGAACTCGCCCTCGATCACCCCTACCCGGGGCTCGTCGCCGTGTTCGTCGATCGCGCACCGGGTGTCGACCCGGCTGATTTCGACGCCTGGCTCGCGCGCGAGCCCGTCGCGGAGCTCCTTGCCGACGGACCCGTCGCGAGCTGTGCCGCGTGGAAGCCGATCTCGCGCGAAGGCGGCGTCACCGAGAACGCACCGATGGACCTCGGCAGCGCCACGGGCGGTCCTGAACGGATGCTGCAGCTGTTCTTCGTCGAGAAGGACCCCAGCCTCGTGTGGGACCGCTTCGTCGCCTACGACAAACGCCTTCGCGATTCCGGACAGGCGACCATCGCCCTCGCCGCCCCGTTCCACACGACGGTGGCCGGCACGGATCGCTACACCGACGAGCTCTGGTAGCTCCAGCGGAGCGGCCGGGAGCCCTCGGCCAAGCGTCGTCGCGGCCGTCCGCGCGGCGCCGTGGCGGGCCCGTCCCTCAGCGCTTCGCGGTCCGTGGACGCGCGTCGGAAACGAGGGAGCGAAACTCCGAGAGCGGCATGCCCTGCGCCTCGAGCGCGTGGATCATGCCCGCGTAGGCGTCGAAGACAGCGTCGGCCTCCACCGGCGTAAATTCCTCGGTGAGCTGACCGAGCTGCTCCGCACGCAGCAGCCGTCGGTACGGGCCGACGACGCGCATCACTCGAGCGACGTCGCTCAACACTCCGCGCAAACGCTCTCGCCGCTCGGGCGTCGACGCGGACAGCTCCTTCTCGATCGCGGCGAAGAGGCGTGCGGCGAGCGAATCGAGGTGCTCGTAGCGACGCATCACGAGGTACTGGCCGAAGAGTCCGCGCAGCACGGGGACGCGCTCCTCGACGTCGGCGGGGACCGCGATGCGCACGGCGTCGGGCACGAGGGCCGGCTCCGCGGGGAGCCAGCCGCGGTCGACGACGGCGGACAGCACCTCGTGCGCGATCTGCTCGTTCGCCGCCGCGGTGGGGTGTACGTAGTCGATGAACGTGTCGAACCCCGGAATGCCGTCCCGCGCCTCGCGCTCGAAGACGCCGACGAGATCGAGCGGTGGCGCATCCGCGGCGGCGGCCACCTCGCGCACGACGTCGTTGAACACCGAGCGGAAGGGGTACGCGTCGCGGTGAAGCGCCTCGTCGAACGCCTTTCGTGCCGAGCCGACCTCGCCGACCCCGAGGTACGCCTGTCCGAGGCGATACCAGCCCTCGGCGTAGCGCGGATCGAGGGACGTCGAGCGCTCGAGGGGGGCGATGGCCGACGGCGGCTCGCCCGCTTCGAGCGCCAGCACGCCGGTGCGAAACGCCTGCTGCCAGGCGGCACGCGCCGCGCTGTCCGGATCGGCGGCGTGGAGCGAGACGTTGGGTCGCCAGTCGCGGACGTTGACCGGGACGGTCGCCACGAGCACGGGGATTCCGCGGCGCCGTCCCTCGGCGAGCATCGCCTCGATGTTGAAGCGGTAGTGATCTTCCACCGTCGCGAACTGCTCGGGATCCTCTCGGAGCTCCGAGGCCCGGCCGAAGGCGAAGCTCAGGCGGTTGATCGTGTGATCGCGCTGGCTGTAGTTGGCGACGTCGATGCTGGGGCGCTCGGCGCTGGCTCGCGCGATGCGGCGTGCGAGGCGCAGTAGCGCGAGGGATGCCCCCCCCGGCGCGCCCGCCGGTGCATAGACGACGTTCTCGAGGAACTCGTTGTTGCCCGTGTACAGCACGACCAGATCCGGCTCGTACTCCAGGATCTCGTCGAACACCACCTTGACGCGGTAGCTCGCGTAGGTGTGACCCGCCGCGTTCACCACCTCGACGTTGCGGCCGGGGAGGACGCGCTCGAGCTTCCGCTGCAGGAAGCCGGGATACGACGCCTCCGCGTCGTGGGGCCAGCCCGCCGCGGCCGAGCCGCCGAGACAGAAGACGCGAAAGGCGCCCGCGGGCTTCTCGGCCGCGAAGCGCGCGTCCTTCGAGATCCAGTGGTGGGGGGTGCGGACGTAGCTCCGCGCGTCCGCCGAACGCTGGAAGACGGGGACGACATTGCGCGTGACCAGGAAGGGATTCTCGGGAGCCGCCCGTCCGGCGCGCCACTGATCGACCGAAAACTCGACCAGCCGAGCCGCTCCCTCGATGGCGACCCCCGTGACGATCACGGTCAGCGCGACGAGCAGCGCCTTGCGCGGCCCCCGACGCCCGGGGCCGCCGCCCGGCGACTGCGCTCGGGGTGCGGGCATCGGTAGAAGCTATCACCGACCCCGGCGCGCTGCGCCGCGGCGCCGTCGAGTGCAGGCGCGATCAGACCGGCGGCGCGTCGACGACGACGCTGCGACCGTGGGCGAGCAGCCAGAGCTCGAATCGCGGTGTGTACGGGAGCTCGAGAGCCTCGCGCAGTGCCCGGCGGTAGAGGTCTCCCTGCCCCGCGTACTTCGCCGCTACGGCCCGCAACGCGGCGCCGTCGGCGTCGGGCCCGAGCTGGTCGGTCTTGTAGTCGGCCACCACGAGCTCGCCCGACTCGGGATCCCGGTAGACGAGATCGATCGCTCCGGCGACGAAGCCGACGGGCGCGGGCGTGGCGTCGGATTCGACCGCGGCGGCGGCGGCCGGCAGCAGAACCGGCAGCTCCCGCGCCACGATGTCCGACGCGAGATCGCGCAGACGGGCGATCAGCGGACCGCGGGCGATGTCGTCGAGCAGCGCCCGCCCCACCCCGAGGGCGGTCTCGAGGTCCTCGCCGCCAAGCTCTTCGGACAGCGACGCTTCGAGGGTGGGAGCGGCCTCGGCGCGCAGCTCATCGGGGGGAAGCGAGAGATCGCCGAGCTCCAGCACCCGGTGGATGGCCGTGCCGACGTGGCGCGCCACGCGGGAAGCGGCCTCGGGTTCGCCGCGCGTCTGCGGGTCCGGCGAAGCCCCCGTCGACGCGGGCCCCATGCGACGCTCCGCGCGCGCTTCGGCGTCGGCCTCTCGGCCCGCGTCCGACGCGCGACTCGACACGGGACGGAGCATTCGCGCGCTGGCATCGAGGCGCGCCGCAGCCAGCGTTCGCGCCGAGCTCTCGATCTCTGCGGGCGCGGGGATCGCCACGTCGAAGCAGGGTGCCTCCGCGGCCTCGAGCGCATCGGCGGGCTGCAGGCCCGGGAACACCCACGTCGCGCCGAATTCGTCGACACCGCGGTCGATGCCCCGTGCTGCGAGCTCTCCCATCCACTCCGAGAGCGGGGGCAGAGCCAGCGCCCGCTCGGCCAGAAGCTCGAGGGTCTGGCCAGCGGTTCGGCGCTGCTGGAATTCCGGCCACAGCCCGGCGAGTACCAGCCGCTGCTTCGCGCGCGTCATCGCGACGTAGAGGAGGCGCACGCGTTCCGCCGCGGAGACCGCGCGGGCCGCCGAGGCAACCTCGTCGAAGCCCGGCGTGGCCGCGTCGAGCAGTCGGTATTCGATCCCCGTCGCGCTCTGGCCCGCGCAGGAATCCTGCGACCCGATGGTGTCGGAACCCTTGTGGAGCTGCACGAAATAGACGTGATCGAAGTCCAGACCCTTCGCGCCGTGGACCGTCATGATGCTCACCGAGTCATCGACGCTCTCATCGGGACGCGCCTCGGGCGCCCGCTCCCGCGTGGCAATCGCGCGTCGCAGACGGCGCAGAACGGCGCCGGCGGCACCGCCCTCCGCCAGATCGACGGCGAGCTCGCGGAAGAAGCGCTCGAGGTTCGCACTCCGCCAGGCGCCGAGGTAGCGCGCGGCTTCGCTCGCTTCGAAGAGCGTGGTCGTCCGCAGTGCTTCGACGAAGCGATCGCCGGGCTCGCTGGCGAAGCTGCCGCGGAGCTGGGCGAGTGCGTCGACAGCGGCGACGAGGTTGCGCTCCCACCCCGCGATGCGCGCGAGGCCCGGGACGTCTTCGGGGAGGGATGCCGCCACCTCGTGGATGTCGTCGGCCAGCGCGGTGAGCTCCGGGTCCGCCGCTCCGAACAGCGCGCCCGCGCGGGCCGGGAACCCGCGCGTCCACAGCGGAATGAGCGCGGCATCCGGCACACCGACGGCCGTCGAACGCAGCCAGGTGAGGAGGGCGAGGTGATCGTTGGGGTCGAGCACGCAGCGCACGAGCGCCGCGGCGTCGATCACCTCCCGGCGCTGGTAGTAGTTGCGATCGCCCTCCACCGCGAAGGGGATCCCGACGTCGCGCAGGGCGGACAGATAGATCTCCCAGTCCGTCCTGCTGCGGAACAGCACGCCAATTGCGCCCCACTCGACCCCGTGCTGCTCGTGGAGGTCGCGCAGGTCGTTCGCGAGAGCGCGCGCCTCGAGCTGAGCCGCAGCCGCCACGGGAAGCGGAGCGAAGGCCTCCGCGCCGGCGTCCCACGACGCGGACACCCAGTACTCGACCGCGCTGCGGCCGCCGGCTTCGAAACCCGCCAGCGATGTGTTGGCCGGCGACGGAACCAGCGGCTGAAAGCCGGGCTGCAGGCCCTTGGCCTCGCGCATGATGGGCTCGATCGCTCGTTCGACCTCGTCGAGGATGGCGGGCACCGATCGATAGTTGACCGACAGCCGCTCGCGAATCCCGCCCTCGGCGAGCACCCCTTCCGCGAAAGCGTCGTACGCGGCAAGATCGGCGTTCCGCCAGCCGTAGATCGACTGTTTCGGATCGCCCACCAGCAGCAGGCCAGGCCGCTCCTCCCGAGGCCCCGTGAGAGCGATCGCGCGCACGATGTCACACTGGTCGCGATCGGTGTCCTGGAACTCGTCGACGAGGAGCTGGTCGATGCCCGTGCGAACGCGGCGCGCGACGTCCGGTTGGTCGCAGAGCAGGTTCCTGGCACCGACGAGCAGCGCCTCGAACGTGGCGATCCCGCGCGAGCGCAGCTCGCCCTGGATCTCTGCCAGGAGATCCTCGAAGAGCGGCCGCGCGAGTTCGAGGCCGTCGACGTCGAGGGTGCTGATGTGGGCGATCAGCGTCGAGAGCGTCGCTGCCGCGCGGGCCACCGGCGCTGCAGCGTCAGCCAGGGCCGCCGTCTCTCCAACGAGGAAGTGCCCCCGCGCCCAATCGCGCAGCCGGTTGCGCTCGACGTCGCCGAAGTGCTCGGCGGCGTGGTCGATGCACTCGCGCAGCGCAGCGAGTGCTTCGGTGTCGTCGCCGAGGCGCCCGCGGCGATCGTTGAATTGAGCGCGAACCGCATCGATGCACGACAGCACCTCCTGTGTGCGCGCCCCGGTCTTGGCCCCGCGCAGGCCGGCCGCCCCCGCTGCGAAGAAAGCGTCGACGGCTGCCTCCACGCGCGCACCGAGGGCGCCGACGCGAGCCGCGGTGAAGGGGTCTTCTGCGAGGTGGTGGGCGGCGAGGCCCGCCGCGAGGCACGCGAGCAGCTGCTCCTCGAGGCGCAACAGGCCGTCGCCCCGGAGCGTGAGCGCGACGAGCGCGCGCGTGAGATCGTCCGAACGATCGATGGCCGTGCGGGCGGCGAGGACGTCTCGCACCACCTCGGACTGCACGCGGAGGTCGGCGTCCACCTCGAGGTGTGGGTGAAGTCCGGCTTCCAGGGGATGGGCGGCCAACAGCCGGCGGCAGTAGGCGTGGATGGTCTGCACCACGAGGTGATCGAGGCAGCCGTGAAGCGCCCGCGCGCGCAACGCGCGCTCGGCGCGATCCGTCGGGAGCACCTCGTCGAAGAGCCCGAGCGGAAGCTCTCCGCGCTCGAGATCGCGCAGTGCCTCAGCGATTCGCAGGCTCATCTCCGCCGCCGCCGCTTCGGTGAACGTGATGGCGACGACGCGACCGAGCGTCTGGGCCGCGATACGGTCGGGCTCGAGCGGACCGGACCGCCCCGAGGCGCTTGCCGCAGCGGCGAGCTCTGCTTCCGCGCGCTGCCAGCCCGGGCCCGCGGCCCACGCCAGCACACGCGCGACGAGCGCCGTGGTCTTCCCGGTGCCCGCCCCGGCCTCGAGGAGCAGCGGGCGATCGAAGACCTCCTGGGCAGCGTGGCGCGCCCGCTCGTCGGATTGGACGAGGGCGTCGTGGCGAGCGGTGTCGGTCATCGCTCAGCCTCGTGGAGCTGCCAGATCGCGAGGGCAGCGGCCTCGGCGCGGGCCGCGCCAGACACGGCGTCCGGCGTCGGCTCCGCCTCCTGCGCCAAGCGGAACGCTTGGGACCGCGCAGCGTGCCAGGACACCAGGCGTCGCCGCGCCCCGCTGTCACCTCTCGCGCACGCGTCGCGGACGTCGCAGCGATCACAGAGGGGGAACTCCTTCTCGCCGCTCGCGACGACGAGCCGCGGGAAGAAGCTGCCGGCGTCGAGGGCTGCGACGGCCCGCGAGGCGGCGCGTTCGAACCCGGCTTGGAACTCCTCGTCGTCGGCCGGCACCCGAGCCACCTGCGCCTGCGGCGGTGCGTCCGGCGAGAGGTAGAGGTAGCGCCCCTCGGCCGCCCCCCCAGCGAGGGCGCGAGCCCCGAGTGCGTAGGCCGCGCCCTGCAAGAAGTCACCGCGCTGTACCTTCTTCAACAGCGCGGTGCGTCGCCGCTGTTCGCTCTGCTGCACCGCGACGGGCTTTCCGGTCTTGTAGTCCCACAGGAGCAGTGCACCGTCCTGGGTTCGATCGACGCGATCCGCGCGGAAGTACACGCTGCGCGGCTCGCCTGCGGCGCGCGCGACCGCCACGTGCCCGGTCACCTCGACGCCGAGGACCCCGATCTCCGCAGCGGGCCCGGGCCAGGCAATCCGTCGGGCGCTGTCGAGAAATGCGGCCATCCGCTCGGCGAGCGCGTCGGCGAGCGCGGGCCAGGCGATCCCGGCCTTGGAGAGCGCACGCTCGGCCTGCTTCTGCACGAGCGACCGGAGCGT
>SPKZ01006385.1_pt1 | contig 22741 bp, 23 predicted proteins | sample 2456571 | NCBI WGS metagenome assembly SPKZ01 (sample SAMN11192286, study PRJNA482655) | marine metagenome | biome: ENVO:00000447; feature: ENVO:00000244|ENVO:00000211|ENVO:00000569|ENVO:00002023; material: ENVO:00002151; isolation source: ocean water from marine abyssalpelagic zone ... | reverse complement strand
CTCAATCCCGAAGAGGTCAACACCTGGGACGAGGCCCCGGTCGATGACCCGATCGAGTCCTTCCACGACTTCATGGCCTACTGCTGCGAAAATCCCGCCTGCGGTCCGTACCTGGAAGACGAGTGCCAGGACAGGCAACTCGCCGTGACGCGGCGCCAGGTTGCCGACGAGATGCTCCTGCAGGAACTTCGTCTCGAGATGGATCGCCGCCGGCGGCTTCGGGAAATCTACCGGAACCGCAAGGACCTGAAGGTCGAGATCGCGGAGCCGGAAGCGACCCCTTAGGCTCGCGGGCTCAGAGTTCCCTGAGCTCCCGCGATAGATCCTCGACGCTGGTCTTCGCGTCGCCGAAGTACATCATCGTGTTGTCCAGCGTGAACAGCGGGTTGTCGATTCCGGCGAATCCCGGATTCATGCTGCGTTTGCAAACGATCACGGTCTTGCAATGGTCGACTTCGATGATGGGCATCCCGTAGATCGGGGAATTCGAGTTCTCGCGCGCGTCCGGATTCGTCACGTCGTTGGCTCCGATCACTAGCGCGACATCGGTATTCGGGAGCTGCGGGTTGATCTCGTCCATCTCGACGAGCTGCTCGTACGGGACGTCCGCTTCGGCGAGCAGCACGTTCATGTGTCCGGGCATCCGTCCGGCGACGGGGTGGATCGCGTACTTGACGTCGATTCCCCGGTCGCTGAGCTGATCGCAGAGCCGGCGCACTGCGTGTTGTGCCTGGGCGACGGCCAGACCATAGCCCGGGACCACGACGACGGAGCGCGCAGCTTCCAGGATCATGGCGGCCTCCTCGGCGGTGCCACTCTTGACCGTTCCGGTCGCAGCCACCGCCGCGGCGCCGCCGGCCCCGCCGGCCTGCCCGAACGCCCCGAACATCACGTTGGCCAGCGAGCGGTTCATGGCCCGGCACATGATCATGGTCAGGATCAGACCCGAGGCGCCCACGAGCGACCCGGCGATAATCAGCCCGTGGTTCTCGAGCGCGAATCCGGTCGCGCACGCCGCCAGACCCGAATAGGAGTTGAGCAGCGAGATCACCACCGGCATGTCCGCGCCCCCGATCGGGACTACGAGCAGGATCCCGAGCGCGAGACTGATCCCGACCACGACCCAGAACGGGTTCAGGTCCGCCGGGTCGAGCACGAGCAGCGCGGCGGCGGCGACCAGCGCGAGTGCCAGCAGCGCGTTCAGGACCTGCTGCAGCGGGAACACGATCGGCTGCCCTGTCATCAGGTCCTGGAGCTTTGCGAAGGCGACCAGGCTGCCCGTGAAGGTGATACTTCCGATCAGGACGCCGAGCACGATCGGGATCGCGACGGCGACCTCGGGCGGCTCGCCGGCTCCGAGTCTCCGGAGCAGTTCCGCCGACGCTACGAGGGCGGATGCGCCGCCCCCGAAGCCGTTGAAGACGGCCACCATCTGCGGCATCGCCGTCATCTTCACGGTGTAGGCGGTGGCCGCCCCGATCGCGCTCCCGATCGCCATCGCGACGATCAGTCCGGTGAAGCTCACGATCTCGCGGTCGAGCAGCGTGGCCGCGATCGCGAGCAGCATGCCGACCGCTGCGACCAGGTTTCCGCTGGCCGCGCTCTTCGGAGAACTCAGCCGCTTGAGGCCGACGATGAAGAGCACCGCTGCGACCAGGTAGCAGAACAGGATCAGCGGGTGGCTCATCAACCCTTCCGCTCCCCGCGGCTCCGGAACATCCGAAGCATGCGGTCAGTCACCAGAAAGCCACCCACCACGTTGATCATCGCGAAGACCACGGCGATCATTCCGAGCGCCCAGGCGACCTGCCCCCACAGGTCGTCTTTCCCTTCGAGCTTGCCGGCCAGCAGTAGCGCGCCGATGATCGTGATGCCCGAGATCGCGTTCGATCCCGACATGAGTGGCGTGTGCAGGATCGGCGGAACCTTGGTGATCACCTCCCAGCCGACGTAGATCGCAAGCACGAAGACCGTGATCGTCAGTACGAACGCCTCAGTCATGGAGCTTGCGCCTCGGCCGCGAGCGCCTCGTTCGTAATTCGGCCCGCGTGCGTGATCAGGGGACCGGCCGTGAGCTCGTCGTCGAGATCGATCTTCAGTTCTGCTTCGGGTGCGAGGTGGAGGACGTAGTTCAGCAGGTTGCGAGCGTAGAGCTGGCTGGCGTGGAACGGGATCGAGCTCGGCACGTTCGAGGGGCCGTGGATCTCGACGCCGCGTTCCATGACGACCTCGCCCGGACGCGACAGTGCACAGTTGCCGCCCTGATCTGCGGCCAGGTCGATCACGACGGTTCCGGGTCGCATGAGCCGTACCTGCTCCTGGTCCACGAGCAGCGGCGCGCGCTTTCCCGGTACCAGCGCGGTACAGATCACGACGTCGGCCTCGGCGAGATGCGCGCCCAGGAGCCGTCGCTGGCGGGCTTGAGCTTCGTCGGACTGTTCACGGGCGTAGCCGCCGGCGTCCTCTGCGTCCTCGGCCAGTTCGGGGTCCTCGACGAAGCGCGCCCCGAGGCTTTCGACCTGCTCCTTGGCGGCCGCACGGATGTCGTAGGCCTCGACCACTGCGCCGAGGCGGCGCGCCGTCGCGATCGCCTGCAGGCCCGCGACGCCGGCGCCGAGCACCAGCACCTTTGCGGGCCGGACCGTACCCGCGGCCGTCATCAACATCGGAAACATCTTGGGCAGCGCCGTCGCCGCGACCAGCACCGAGCGGTAGCCCGCGATGGTGCTCATGGAACTCAGCGCATCCATACTTTGTGCGCGTGTGATGCGCGGCAGAAGTTCGAGCGAGAAAGCCGTGATGCTTCGCGCGGCCAGACTTCGGAGTTCTTCGAGATGGGCGTAGGGCGCGAGCAGGCCGACGAGCACGCTGCCCTCGGGCAGCATCTCGATCTCGGCCGGGTCCGGCAGCTGCACGAGGCACACGACCTGAGCAGCCCTCAGCAGGCGCGCGCGGTCCTTCTCGATCACGGCGCCCGCGGCCTCGTACTCGGCGTTCGGGAATCCCGCCGGCTCGCCGGCCCTGGACTCGACCGAGACCTCGATGCCCTTCGCGGTCAGGCGCTTCACGCAATCGGGCGTCAGTGCGACCCGGCGCTCTCCCTCCCGGGTCTCCCGGGGCACGGCGACTTTCACGAATCCCCCAGACCGAAGGCGGTCAGGGAGGCTACGTCTCGCGGCGCGAGAATTCCACTCGGGCCGTCGCACGGCCTCCGGGCCGTACAGCCGCTGCCGACTAGGCGTCGAGGAATTCGAGCACCGCGGCCGCGGCCGCCTCCGGGGCGTCGATCGCGGCCAGGTGTCCGGCGGTCTCGAGCGACCGAATCCGGGTCGGGCCCGTGATCCCGTCCGCGAAGCGCTTCGCGTAACTCGCCGGGATGACGCGGTCCCGGCTGCCCCAGAGCAGCAGGGTTGGGCAGGTGATGCGGTGCAGGCGCTTCCGGAGGCCCCGGTCGCCGAACGGCCAGACCAGCCGGGCCGCGGTCTCACTCGCCCGATACGCGAGCAGCATGAATTCCTGTGCCGCGTCCTCGTCGGGCGGCGGCCCGAACGCCTCCAGGAATGCCGCCGGGTTCTCGCTGTAGAGCTGTGCCTGCTGCTGAGGGGGAGACGCGAAGGGGTCCGAGACGGGCTCTTCGGGATCGTAGAGGCCGTAAGGCGCAACCAGGACGAGTTTCGAGACCTCTGAGAACGCCGCGACCTCGGCGGCCAGCATGCCGCCGATCGAGCCCCCGATCAGTTCCTGCCCGCGGAGGCCCGAGGCTTCCACCAGATCGAGCGCCATCGCGATCCAGTCAGCCGTGTCGTCCAGCTGCCGATGTCCGGTGGCCCCGAAGAGTCCGGGAATCGAAGGCACGACCACGCGCCGCCGTTCCGACAGCCGCTCCAGGAAGGGCTGCCAGCGCGGAACGCCGGGCGCGGGAGACAGGTAGCCGACCCGCGGGCCCGATCCCTTCTCCCAGACCCGGCAGGCCTGGCCGTTGATCTCGACCGTGCGCTCGTCGATGCCAGTCGGGGCGCTCAAATTCCGAGCTCCCGGGGCCGCGCTCGCTCGGGATCGGACAGCGGTTTCGGCCACCAGTGGTTCTCCCAGTCGGAGTCGAAGAGCCCCTCGATCTGCGGCCGCACCTGCTTCGCGAACAGTTCCGTGTTGTAGTTGACGAGGTCCTTGCGCATGTTCCCGTACTGGAGCAGCAGCATCAGTTGCCCGACGTTGAGGCTGACCGCGACCTCGCGCAGCTTCTCGGCCACCTGGTCGGGACTTCCGATCACGACGTAGCCCTTGGCGACCATCTCCTCGAAGTCGGGTCGCGCCGCGCCGATCTCGCCCTGCGGCCGCGCGGCGGCCTGGGCCAGCTGCGAGGTGACACGGGCGCGCATGCTGGCTTCGCTCATGTACCCGGGAGGCATGACGAAGCGCGGACTTACGTGGAGGCAACGGTTGAAGAAGTACTCGGCCGGCTCGCGGTAGAGTTCCATCGCCTCCTGCTCGGTCTCGGCGACGCCCACGAACTGTAGGAAGCCGGCCCGGTAGGGGTTGCGGTCCTTGCCGAGTTCCTTCATCGCGTTCCAGAAGCCGTTCATCGTGGCCTGCCCGGCCTGGTAACCGAAATACGACAGGTAGGCGTAGACGTAATCCATCTCGGCGCACCAGCGCCAGGTCTCGACGGAGCCCCCGCCCGGAATCCAGACCGGCGGGTGGGGCTTCTGGATCGGTCGCGGCCACGGGTTCACGTAGCGCTGCTGATTGAAGCGGCCCTGGAACGAAAAGGTCTCGGAGCTCGTCCAGCACTTCATGACCAGATCGTGGGCCTCGTAGTAGCGCTCGCGCAGCTGGCTCGGGTTTTGGCCGTAGGCGTAGCAGGTGTCCATCGGGGTACCGACGGGAAAGCCCGCCACGAGGCGGCCGCCCGAGATGCAGTCGAGCATTGCGAACTCTTCCGCGACGCGGGTCGGCGGGTTGTAGAGTGCGAGCGAGTTCCCCATCACGACGATCGCGGCGTCTCGGGTGCGGCGCGCGAGCGCGGCCGCCATCAGATTCGGGGACGGCATCATTCCGTAGCCGTTCGAGTGGTGCTCGTTGACGCAGATTCCGTCGAAGCCACAGGCGTCGGCGACCTCGAGTTCGTCGAGGAAGTCGTTGTACATCTCGTGTGCGCGGGCCGGGTCGAAGAGCTCCGCCGAGATGTCTACCCAGACCGATTCGTGCTTCTCTGTGAAGTCATCGGGGAGTTCCGTGTACGGCATCAGGTGGAACCAGAGAAGCTTCATGCGGTTCTCCCCGTGTGCGAGCGAAGCACTCGACGCTGATTCAAGCCTCGGGCTCCGATTCTAACAGCGCATCGCAGCGGGCGGCGAAGACGAAGTCCGCCTCGTGCAGGCCGTCGATCTTGTGTGTCCAGATCTCGACCCCGACCCTGCCCCACGCCAGGTAGAGGTCGGGATGGTGGCCCTGCTCCTCGGCCATCTCACCCACGCGGTTCGTGTAGTCGAGCGCCTGCCGGAAGTTCGAGAAGCGGAAGTCCCGTCTCAGGTGGTGCCCCTCGACGATCTTCCAGTCGGGGTCCAGTTGCTCGCGCAGCGGCTGGATCTTGGCGTCGCTGAGCGGCGGGACTCCGGAACGGCAGGGTTCGCAGCGACGCAACGCGAGCTTGGACATCTGGGTGCCCCTCCTCGATCGGAGAGCATATCACCGCGAAGCGAGCCAGTGCTCCAGCGCGGGCCCGGCCCGCCTGCGGAGTTCCGCGTCCAGGTCGAAACGCTCGAGTGCTTGCTTGAGAGCCCGGGCCGCTGTCGGCAGTGGGTGGGCGCGGAAGAACGCAGCGACTTCGCTGCGGTACCTGCGCCCGGCCAGGGCCGGCAGCGCTGCGACCAGCCGCGAGGCGAGGCCGCCCGGGACGCGGGGCGAGAGTTCGGGCCAGCGGGTCTGAATGAACTCCCAGGTCGGTTCCCGCGCGGCCCGGTTCTGCAAGAGCTTTCCGAGCAGCGGGACCACGTCCTGGGTCGGGACCGCGTCCGTAAGCGACAGCTCGAGCGCGCGGGTGCAGAGCGCCGGATCGCGGAAGGCTCCGAGCGCGAACAGGAAGCGCGTGCGCTCCTGCGGCGTCGCTGCCTCGTGCATGGTCTCGAGGTAACGGTCGAAGCGCGCCTTGTCTCCGACACGGGCGGCGAGTTCGACCACCGATCCCGCAAGGTTGGCGTCGAGCGCACTGCGGTCGAGCAGGTAGCGCTCGAGTTGTTCGCAGGCCGCGTCCAGGATCTCGGGTTGTTCTGCGATGCCGCCGGCGATCCGGAGCAGGGCCGCACGCCGCAGCCGCAGCGCGTCGGGTTCGCGACGCGCAGGGCGCCAGCCGAGTTCGGCGAAGGGCGCGCCGAACCGCTCGCCGAGCCAGGCGCGGAAACGTTCCGGTCCCTCAGCGCCTGCGCCCGGCGCCACGGTCTCTTCGATCCCCGCCAGGGGCCCGACCCATGCATCCAGGACCTCCGCCTGCGGTTCGTGCTGACACGCGACCGCGAGCTCGAGCAGGTCGCCGACTTCCGCCCGTCCGGCGCGGAGCCCCGCCCACTGGTGCCCGATCAGGCCCATTCGCTCGGCGGGCTGGAGTCGATCGATCTCGCCGCCCAGCCGGCCGAGCAGGTCACTCGCGTGCACGGGGCAGTAGAAGCCGGACTCGAGCGCGTTGGCGTAGCACCAGCGGACGCTACCGGCGGGTCCCAGGTCGATGCGGGTGCGGGTGCGTGTTACGAGGTGTGTTTCGAGTCGGTCGCGGCCGCGGCTGCGCCGGACCCGCACTCCGACCGGAATCGGCCAGCGCTGCCTGCGTCGCTCGTCGGGGACCCGCGGACTCGAGAAGAAGCGCTCCTGGCGAAGCCGAAGTTCGCTGCGCCCGGCCCGGTCGGTCTGCTCGACAGCGAGCAGCGGGAAGCCCTCCCGCTCGATCCAGGGACGCACCACGGCTGCGACCCGGCGGCCCGAGGCCTGGTCGAGCGCTCGCCACAGGTCGGCCGCGCGCGCATTCCCTTCGCGGTGCCGACGGATGTAGCGCCGCACGCCGCGCCGGAAGGCCGCCGGGCCGAGCCAGCGCTCGAGCATGCGCACTACCGCGGCGCCCTTTTCGTACGTGATCAGGTCGAAATTCTCCGTGGCCTGATCGGGCGTTTCAACGCTGGTGTAGATCGGATGCGTGTTCTGCAGACCATCCAGGGAGAAGGCCGCGGCGCGCCCGTGCTCGAAGTCGAGCCACATGTTCCACTCGGGCTTCCAATCGGAGACGATCGTGAAGGCCATCCAGGTCGCGAACGCCTCGTTCAGCCAGAGATCGTCCCACCAGGCCATGGTGACGAGGTCGCCGAACCACATGTGTGCGAGTTCGTGCGCGATCACCTCGGCCATGCGCTTCTTCTCGGCGAGCGTGGCCTGCTTCGGGTTGCAGAGCAGCAGGCTCTCGCGGAAGGTGACAGCGCCTGCGTTTTCCATCGCGCCGAACTCGAAGTCGGGGACCGCGATCAGGTCGAGCTTCCGGTAGGGGTAGGGCAGGCCGAAGTAGCGCTCGAGCCGCGAGAGCGACTCGGCCGCGGCCTCGAGCGCGAAGTTCGAGAGTCCCTCCTTGCCGGGGACGTGCCAGACCCGGATCGGGGTTTCGCCCGAGCGCCGTGTCCGCGAGGCACGCAGTTCGCCGACGACGAGCGCGATCAGGTAGGTCGAGAGCTGCGCGGTCTCTTCGAATTCGACGGTCTTCTTCCGGCCGTTGCGCCGGGTACGCCGGATCGGGGCGTTGGAGATCACGCTGTTTCGATCCCGCGTCGTGACCGAGATTTGAAAGCGCGCCTTGAATGCGGGCTCGTCGAAACAGGGAAAGAAGCGCCGCGCGTCCGCCGCCTCGAGTTGGGTCGCTGCGTAGCGGCGCTCTCCCGAGCGTGCGAGGTACAGTCCGCGCAGATCCGTTCGAATCGGTCCCTCGTACGGGATCCGCAGCTCCGACACGCCCGGCGCAAGTGCGCGCCCAAGTACGATCTCGAGGGTCTCGTGCTTCGCTCGCGCCGTGACCCGGCGCACCGCGACGGGACCGTCCGAGTCCCGGATCGAGACTGCCCCGATTTCGAGGTCCGCGGCGTGCAGCACGATCCTGCGGATGGGCGCGGAGATTTCGAGTTCGATACGGACCTCGCCACGGAAGCGATCCCGTTCGGGATCGACGTCGACCTCGAGGCGATAGCGGATCGGGCGCGGGTGGTCGGCGAGTCGGCGCATGCGGCCGAGCATAGCTTTGCCCGCTAGAAGCGCCGCCTGTAGGATGGCCGCCCGTGCCCGGTGAACTCTCGATTTCGGCCGCCGCTCGTGCGGCCACCCTGGACCGGTTGGAGCGTGAGCGTTTCGATCTGGCGGTGGTGGGGGGCGGCATCACCGGAGCCGGCGTGGCGCGCGCGGCGACGCTCGCGGGTCTCTCGGTCGCATTGCTGGAGGCGAACGACTTTGCCAGTGGAACCTCGGGTCGCTCCTCGAAGCTGATCCACGGGGGACTGCGCTACCTCGCGCTGGGCGACGTCGCGCTCGTGCGCGAGGCGGCGCTCGAGCGTAAGCAGGTGTTTCGGATTGCCCCTCACCTGGCTGAACCCCGCTGGATGGTGGTCCCGGCGCGCTCTCGCATGGCTCTGGCGAAGTTCCGCATCGGCCTCTCGACCTACGAAAAGCTCGGGGCGGTCGAAGCTCCCGACCGGCACCAGAACTGGTCGGGATCCGAACTCGCGCGCGAGGAGCCCGCACTCAACCGCGAGCGCTTTCCTTACGCCTGCGCCTACCGGGAGTACCTGACGGACGACGCGCGCCTGGTGCTCGCCAACCTCCGCGCCGCATCGGGCGCGGGTGCGGCCCTGCTGAACCACGCGCCGGTCGAGGCGATGCTGCTGGAAGGGGGCCGCGCGGTCGGAGTCGAGGCAGCCTGTAGGCTCGGCGGGCGGCGCGTGCGGGTTCGGGCGGGGGTGGTGATCAACGCAGCGGGTCCCTGGGTCGAAGCCGTGCAGCGGCTCGAAGCGCTCGAGGCGCCCCCGATGCTGCACCTGTCGAAGGGCGTCCACATTACGCTCGACGCCGCGCGCCTGCCGGTGCGCAACATGGTGGTGCTGTCCGCGGCGGACCGCCGCTCGCTGTTTGTGATTCGCCGCGGCGACCTGGTGTATATCGGCACGACGGATACGAGTTACGCGCGCGGCGCGGAGCGCTGGCCCACGATCGACCGCGAGGACGTGGACTACTTGCTCGAGCCCCTGCCGCGTCATTTCGACCTGGGACCGGTCGAGGCGCGGCACGTGCTCGGCGCCTGGGCGGGGCTTCGGCCCCTGATCGGGGCCGCGGGAACGGAGCCGCAGGAGCTTTCCCGGCGCGACGAGGTGAGCTCCGGGGCCGCCGGGGTGGTCACGGTCGCGGGCGGCAAGCTCACCGGCTACCGCCCAATGGCGGCGCGGGTGCTCGAAGCGGCGGGACGTGTCCTCGGTCGGACGCCCGCGTCCAGCGAGGACGGCCCGCTGCCGGGCGGGGACTTTTCGGGGGATCTCGCGAGTCTCTCGGCCGGCCTCGAACGCGAGACCGGTGTAGACGCGCGGACGGCGGCCCGCCTGGTGCGGCTCTACGGAACGGAGGCACACGCGGTTGTGACCCGCGGCCCGAATCCGGTTGCGCCAGGCGCCTCTCTGCTTGCGGGGGAGGTGGACTGGGGCGTGATGGAAGAGGGTGCCGCCAGCGTCCGGGATCTCCTGTACCGGCGCACGCGGACGGCGCTCTACGAGCCCGGAGAGAGCGAGCGCGTGCTCGGCGCCGTCGCGGCGCGGATGGCCGAGTTGCTCGGCTGGTCGGGGGAGCGGACCGCACAGGAGGTGTCGAAAATGCGGGCCCGGCTCGCGGCGGACCTCGACTTCCGCGACGCCACGCTGCCGCAGGAGGAGCTGGGGAGCGGATGAGCGACGTCCTGGAACGTCTCCGCGCGGAGCTGGGCGTTCGCGTCCGGACCGATGCCGAGTCGCGCGACGCGCACCGCCGCGACCGCTGGGTGCTGGAGGAGCTTCACGACCTCGAAGGCCGGCCTCCGGCCCGTCCGCTCGCGGTCGTCTTCGCGGAGAGCACCGAAGACGTCGCGTCGGTGCTCCGAATCTGCAGGCAGACCCGGACCCCCGTGGTCCCGTTTGGGGGCGGCTCGGGGGTGTGCGGTGGGATCCACGTGCAAAAAGACAGCGTCGTGGTCTCGACGCGCGCGATGCAGGGTCTGGTGGAAATCGATCGCCGCGACCTGGTCGCGAGCTTCCGCGCCGGAACGCTTGGCATCGACGCCGAGCAACGCCTGCAGCGGGAGGGGCTCACCATCGGGCTCTGGCCGCAGTCGATCGAACTCTCGACCGTCGGTGGCTGGGTGGCGACTCGAGCCTCCGGCCAGTTCTCGACCGCGTACGGAAGCATCGAAGACCTGGTCTTTGCGCTGGAAGCCGTGCTCCCGGACGGCCGCGTGATCCGAACCCGGCAGACGCCGCGCGCCTCCGCGGGTCCCGATCTCCGCCAGCTCTTCATCGGCAGCGAGGGCACGCTCGGAATCGTCACCGAGGTGAGCTTCTCGTTGCGCCCGCTCCCGGAGGCGAGGCGAGGCCAGACCCAGATCTTCGAGGACTTCGCGTCGGGTTTGGAGGCGATCCGCAGCTTCATGGCGGCCGGCTGGCGCCCGCCCGTGGTCCGCCTGTACGACGAGGCAGAGACGCGCCGGAACTTCGGCGACGCGTGTCCCGAGGGGAACGCGCTGCTGCTGCTCCACGAGGGACCGGCCGTCGCAGTCGAGGTCGAGCTCCCCGCGGTGGCCGCGCTCTGCGAAGCGGCGGGCGCGCGACCCGGCGCAGCCGCCGTGGTCGACGACTGGCTGGACCACCGGAACCAGGTTCCCGGTTTCCGCGGTTTTCTCGAGAAGGGGATCGTGCTCGACACGATCGAGGTCGCGGCGACCTGGGGGCGTGTGGCCGACCTCTACGAACGGGTCACGCGCTCGATCTCCGAGCTTCCGGGCGTGCTCGCTGCGACCGCGCACTCGAGCCACAGCTACCGCTCCGGCACGAATCTCTATTTCACCTTCGCGGTACGGCCGACCGATCGTGCGGAGATGGAGGGCGTGTATCTCGAGTGCTGGCGCCGAACGCTGCGCGAGACGCTGGCCTGCGGAGGCGGCATTGCACACCACCACGGAATCGGGCGCGTGCGCCGCGAAGCACTCACCTCCGAGCTGGGTGCGTCGGGGGTGGCGTTGTTGCGAACGCTCAAGCGCGCGCTCGATCCGGACGGGCTGCTGAACCCGGGCGTGCTTCTGCCCGACGCTCCCGAGCCCCCGTGAGCCGCGAACTCCTGCTCGCGCTCGACCTCGGCACCACGGGCGTGCGCGCCCTGCTGATGACGCCCGCAGCCCGCGTCCTGTCCCGCGCCTACCTGCCGCTCGAGACCGTCTTCCCCGCGCCCGGTCGGGTCGAACAGGACCCGCAGGAGATGTGGGAAAAGAGCCTGCAGGTGCTGCGTTCGGCGCTCGAGTCCGCGGCGGTGTCGGCCAGCGAGGTCGCGGGGCTCGGGGTCGTTTCGCAGCGTTCGACCGTGATCGCGTGGGAGACTGACTCCGGGCGTCCGGTCGCGCCCGCGATCTCGTGGCAGGATCAGCGAACGGCGCCCGAGGTGGCGGACTGGAACCGCAAGGGTATCCCGATCAACACCCTCGCCTCCGCGACCAAGCTCCGCTGGTGGCTCGAGCACGAGCCCGCCGTGCAGCGCGCCGCGCGCGAGGGGCGCCTGTGTTACGGGACGCCCGACAGTTGGCTGGGATTTCGTCTCAGCGGCGGGGCCGCTTACGTGACCGACCCGAGCCACGCGTCGTGCACGGGGCTCTTCGACGCGGAGTCGGAAACCTGGTCGGACGGACTGTTGGGTCTGTTCGGGGTCGACGGCCGGTTTCTGCCCGCCTTGGTGCCGACGAGCGCGGTGGTGGGAGAAACGCTGCCCGACCTGCTCGGGGCCCCGGTTCCGTTGGCGGCCCGGGCGGGAGACCAGCAGGCGGCCACCTTCGCGCAGGGCGCACACCGGGTGGGCGAGGCGAAGCTCACGCTCGGCACGGCTGCGATGCTCGATCTCAACACCGGCGAGGCGCCGGACCCGGCCGGTCCCGGCACGTACTCGCTCGCGCTCTGGAAACTCGGAGACGCGCCGGTCACCTTCTGTCTCGAGGGGACGGTGATCACCGCGGGTGCAGCCGTGGACTGGCTCGTATCGATCGGGCTCCTCTCGCAGGCCTCTGAGTTCGACCGCGTCGGAGCGAGCGTGTCTGCGACCGGCGGGGTGGTTTTCGTGCCCGCGCTCCAGGGGCTCGGAAGCCCCTTCCTCGATGACGGCGCCCGCGGGCTCCTCGGCGGCCTCACTCGCGGAAGCGGGCGGGGCGAGATCGTACGCGCGGTTGCGGTCGGGATTGCGATGCGCTGCGTGGACGTGTGCGAGGCGGTGGGGGGCGGCGAGGCTGAACTCCGGGTCGACGGAGGTCTGTCGCGCAGTGACCTGCTGCTCGGGTTCCTGGCAGACCTCAGCGGACGCCGGGTTCTGCGCTCGCACGAGACGGAGGGGACGGCCCTCGGGGGGGCCCTGCTCGCGGGCCTGGCGACCGGCATCTACGCGACTCCTGCGGACTGCCGCGAGGTCGTCGGGTCCGGGACCGCGTTCGAGCCGCGCCTGGCCCCGGGACTCCGGGAGGCTGCGCGCGAGCGCTGGGGCCGGATCGTGGAGCGGGCCCGGTCTGGCGCGAAAGACGGGCCCCCGGGGTGGTAGGCTCGGGCGATGATCCATTCCATCGACAGGGTCCAGGTAGTGGTTCAGGACCCGGAGCGGGCGTCCGCGGCGTGGCGCCGTCTGTTCGGTGCCGAGCCGGTTCGCGAGGACGCGCTCGAGGCGGCGCGCGCCCACCGCACGGTGCTCGCACTCGGAGCGAGCGAGGTCGAACTCCTGCGGCCGACGGGCCCCGGACCCGCCGCCGATCACCTCGGTGCCTGGGGCGAGGGCCTGTTCGCGGCGGGACTGGCGACGACCGACCTCGCAGCCATCCGGAAACGCCTCGCGGCCTCCGGAATCCGCTGGACCGAGGAGGGCGAACAGCTGTTCGTCGAGCCCTCGGAGACGCGCGGCCTGCGCCTGGTGATCGGCGCCGCAGGGGCTCCGGAACCGCCCGCGGCGGGCCCGCTCCGCCGGATCTACGAGGTGACGCAGCTGGTCCGCGACTGGAAGCAGACCGCCGGCCACTACGCGGAGTTCGCGGGCCTCAATCCGGACCGCTTCTGTGAGATCACCTCTGAGCGCTACGGTTATACCGGGAGCCTGCTGCTCTTCGATCCCCCGGCGCGGCTCGATCGCATCGAGCTCTGCGAGGTGACCGATCCGGGGCGCGCGATGGGGCGCTTCTTTCGTCGCCGCGGCGAGAGCCTCTACATGTGCTACGCAGAGTGCGACGATACCGGGGCCCTGGTGGAGCGGCTGCGCGCGTGCGGTGCGCGGTTCAGCGGGGCGGAGCAGGAGGAGGCGCCCCCCAACCTGTTTGTTCATCCCAGTGCGCTCTGCGGAGTGTTGTTGGGCGTCAGCCGTACGCACCATGCCTGGACCTGGTCTGGGCGGCCGGAACTGGCGCGAGGGTCAGGCACGAAGGAGTAAAGAGATGCGCTTTTGGTTCCCTTCTCGAGTTCGTGGATTCGCTCGGATCGCGTTGGCCGTGGCGGTTGCAGCCGCGGCGTCGGCGTGTGGGCAGGAGGAGGCGCAGGCCCCGCCGGCCGCCGCTCCGACTGCGCCTAGCGGGGCCCCGGCCCAAGCTTCAGGTTCCGAACCAGCCCCTCTGGCGGCGGAGTTGGCGCCGGACGCCCCTCCGCTCGAGTTCGACTTTGTGTACCCGGGTTCCGAGGAGGGAGAGGCGAAAGGGCTCTCGGATCCTAGACAATTTGGGAAGGTCTACTACACGGATGACGACGCCAATCTGGTGGCCAGCTTCTTCAAACAGGCCCTGGACGGAGACGGGTGGACGCTCATGGACGATCGGGACGAAGGCTTGATCGCCGTCCAGATCTTTAGCCGTGAGGATCAGATGGCCACGCTCTTCTACATGCGCCGGGAGGAGGGCGGAACCCAGATCCTGGTCGCGGTGACGAAGGGCATGCACCCGGACGTGTTGTAGTCTTCGGGCGAGTTCTGCGACTAACGCGCCCGGTAGGCGGCGTAGCGCACCAGGTGTCCCAGGGCCCGGATCGCGCGATGTCCTGACGGGTACCCGATCCGCCCGGAGTCCGCGATGCCGATCGCGCCGCTGTTTCCGTAGGCGCGGTCGGTGTAGACGAGGTCCGTCGCGATCAGGATCGGCTTCCGGTGGCGTTCGCTCGCTTCGGCCGCTGCCTGGGCATAGCGGTGATCCTGGCGCTCGTGGAAGGCCACCATCCGGTCGAGCCCGTGGTCCGGGTAGAAGGGCCCGCTCTTGATGAGCTGTGCCTGCGCCGCCTGGATCCCGATTCCGAGGTATACGATGGCGTCCACCTGCGGGTGCGCGGCCGCCAGTTCGAGCAGCTCGGGGATCGTGTCGCGGGTTTCTCCGCCGGCCAGATCGACCGGGTTCCCGCGGCTCCAGCGTGAGGGCACCCGCTTGTCGATCTGGTCGCGCAGGTCGTCCGGGAGTGAAATCAACTCGAGCCCCTCGCGGATGCAGGCATCGGCCGTAAGCACGCCCCAGCCGCCCGCGACCGTCAGGATCAGCGTGCGGTTTCCGGCCGGCAGCGGCTGCGTCGCGAAGCTGGCAGCGGCTTCGTAGGCTTCTTCCACGGTATCGGCGCGCACGATCCCGGCCTGGCGGCAGACGCCGTCGAAAATTCGGTCGTCGGAGGCCAGGGCGCCGGTGTGGCTCGACGCTGCGCTCTGCCCGCGGTCAGTGACGCCTCCGCGCAGGACGACCAGTGGTTTGCGGCGACCGTGGGCCCGCGCGGCTTCCAGGAAGCGTCTCCCGTCCTCGATCCCCTCGACATAGGCGAGGCTGCACGCGGTCTCCGGGTCGCTCGCGTAGTACTCGAGGAAGTCCGCGAGTTCGAGCTGAGCCGAGTTCCCGCACGAGATGCCCTTCGAGAAGCCGACGCCCGAGAGCACCCCGTAGTTCATGAAGCTGGATCCGATGTTTCCGCTCTGGCTCACCATCGAGATTGGCCCGGGCGGCGGGAACGGCGCGACGATCTGGGCGCACATGGAGACCCGGGTCGAGACCAGTCCCTGACCGTTCGGCCCCGCCAGCAGCATTCCCAGTTCGTCCGCGAGTTTGACCAGTTCTCGCTCGGCCTGCTGCCCCTGCGCTCCGGCCTCGCCGTACCCGGCGGCCGCGAAGAAGGCGGCCCGGATTCCGCGCGCTGCGCAGGTGCGGAGCAGTTCGAGGTTCACGCCGGGTGGCGTGCACACGAAGACCAGGTCGGCCGCGCCCTTGGGGATCTCCTGGACCGAGCGCAGCGTCGGTGTCCCCAGGATCTCGGCTCCGTCGCGGTGGATCGGGAACAGTTCGCCCTCGAAGCCGAAGCGCCGCAGGTTGTGGAAGGCGGCGGTCCCGAACTTGCCCGGATGGGACGAGACCCCGGTCACCGCGATCCCGCGAGGGTAGAAGAGCGGATCCAGACGCCCGGCAGCCTGCGGCCGGGACGGCGGATTTGCTTCGCGCTGTCGGTTTGCGCTCACGCGCCGTCCCCGGGCTGCGCCTCGAGCTCGACCAGCGCGTCGACCACGATCGGATCCGAACCCTCGAGGATCAGGGGATTCAGGTCGATCGAGCGCACCTCGGGACGTTCGATCCCGATCTGTCCCAGGGCTTGCAGGATCGCGGCGAGCTTTGCCCGGTCCGCGGCAGCTTCGCCCCGGAACGCGTCCAGGAGATTCTGGTGTTCGAGGGCATCGACGAGTTGCAGCGCGTCGCGTTCGTCGAGCGGGGCGACCGCGAAGGCCACGTCTCCCAGCACCTCGGCCAGGATGCCTCCGATCCCGAACATCACGCAGGGGCCGAACGCGGGATCGCGCACCAGACCCGCGATCAGTTCGCGCCGGCCGCTCAGCATCGGCTGCACGAGGAGTCCCGCGCTCCCGTCTTCGGGGCGCAACTGCCCGAGCAGCGCGCTCGCCTGAGCGCTCACGCTGGCGGCGTCGCCCAGGTCGAGCCGCACGCCGTCGCGCTCGGTCTTGTGCGCGATCCCGGCTCCGCAGAGCTTGAGGGCGATCGGAAAACCCAGTTCCCGGGCCGCAGCCACTGCCTCGGCTGGCGAATAGACCAGGCGTTCCGGGGGCATCTCGATGCCGGCGCGGGCCAGGAACCGCTTCGACTCGTATTCGGACAGGGTCGGCACTTCGAGCGCGGAGCATATCAAAGCGGGTAGTCTCGGGTTTCCGGGAGGGAGAGGATGGAGGGGGGCTCCGCAGACCGCGCCGGGATGACGCGTCGGAGGCGTGCACGCCGACTCCTGCTCTCGGTGATCGGCCTGCTGTATGTGATTTCGATTCCCTGGTACCGGGAGCCCGGGGCCTCTCCCGAGATCTGGTTCGGGTTTCCCGACTGGGTGGCGGTGGCGCTGGCGTGTTACGTCGGGGTCGCGGTCTGCAACGCGACCGCGTGGTGGCTGACCGAGGTGCGGGACGACGATCCGGACGGAGCGCCTCGATGAGCTTCGAGTGGCTGGGACTCGGTGCGCTCGGCCTGTACCTGGTCGGGCTCTTCGCCGTAGCCCGCATCGCGCGCCGCGCGCGGCGGGACGAGACTGCGGCCGATCACTTTCTGGCGGCGCGCGATCTCGGCGTCTTCGTATTGTTCCTGACCCTCTACGCGACTGCATATAGCGGGAACTCGCTGCTCGGCTACCCGGGCGAGGCCTACCGGCGCGGGTTCTCGTTCATCATGGCGACGGGCTTCATGATGTCGATCATCGTGTGCTTCCACGCGCTCGTACCGGTACTGCGGCCGGTGGCGTCCGCGAACGGTTTCGTGACGCCCGGCGACTGGATCCGACACCGTTTCGGCCGCGAGCCCGGGGGGCGAGCGCTGTTGCTGGGCGTGGCCGTGCTGATGACCATCGCGCTTGCGAACTTCCTGCTCGCGCAGCTCACGGCCATGGGTCACGTCTCGAGTCAGGTCACGGGCGGATTGGTGCCGTTCTGGCTCGGGGTCGTCGGACTCGCGGCGGTGATTCTCTATTACGAGACCCTGGGCGGCATGCGCGCGGTGGCCTGGACGGACGCAGCGCAGGCGATTCTGATGTTGCTCGGCCTGGCGGCTCTGCTCTGGTGGCTCCTGACGAGTGCCGGGGGCATGGAGGCGGTCACGCGCGAGATCGCTGCGGTCCGACCCGACGCAGTGCGGGTTCCGGATCGCACGGAACAGGCGAACTGGCTCAGCACGATCGTCCTGCTCGGGCTCGCGAGCGTCGTCTACCCGCAGGCGATCCAGCGCATCTACGCCGCGCGCAGCGGCCGCGCACTGTCGCGTTCGCTCGCGCTGATGTCCTTCATGCCACTGGCGACCACGCTGGTCGTCACTCTGATCGGCCTGGCGGCGATCGGACATTTCGGAAATCTCGAAGGCGTCGAGGCAGACATGGTGATGCCGCGGCTTCTGGGTAGCTGGGCAGAGGCAGGCCCGGTCAGCACCATCTTCGCGGTCGTGGTCTTCATCGGGGCGCTGGCCGCGATCATGTCGACGGCAGACTCGGTGCTGTTGTCACTCGGGTCGATGCTTTCGGAGGATCTGCTGGACCGTCCGCGCAGCGCGGACTCCACGGCCGCGACCGGAAAGTGGCTCGCGGCCGTAGTGCTGCTCGGGATGGTCGCGTTGGCGCTCGGGCCACGGTTTACGCTCTGGCATCTGATCGAGCTCAAGATGGAGCTTTTGATCCAGTGTGTGCCGGCCTTTCTGCTCGCCGCGCGCTGGTCCGGGCTGCGGGCGCGGCCGGCCTTCTTCGGGTTGGTGGCCGGCACCGCGATCGCAATCGGTGGCGTGTGGCTCGGCTTCGAGCGCGTCGGGGGCATTCACATGGGTGTGCTGAGCCTGCTCGTGAACCTGTGCATCGCGGTTGCGGGCTCGCTCGCGGTCCGCCGGGGACTTGAATCGCAGCAGGCCTCCTCGTAGGTTCTGGGGATGGAATGCTGTGTCACCGAGGGCGTTCGGGTCGCGGTCGAGTCTTTCTATCTGTCGGGGCAGAGCACCCCGGAACTGGGACGCTACGCGTTCGCCTACCGAATCACGATCTCGAACGAGTCCGAGGCGACGGTTCAGCTGCTGCGCCGGAACTGGATCGTGACCGATGCCGACGCGCGGGTGACGGAGGTGAGCGGAGACGGGGTCGTGGGTGAGCAGCCGGTGCTGGAGCCCGGTGCGTCCCACACCTACACGAGCGGATCGGTGATTCAGACGGACACCGGGACCATGCAGGGCAGCTACGAGATGCGGGAGGAGGGCGGTCGCGTCTTCGAGGTCGAGATCCCCGTGTTTCTGCTCAGCGCGCCCCGCACGCTTCACTAGTGCCTGGAAGTACGCGAGATTCGGGCCCGGGGACCCGCGGTTCGACCGGGAGCGCGCCGTGACGCGGACCCTGGAATTCTGCTTCGACTACGGAAGTCCCTACAGCTACCTCGCGGATACCCAGCTCGACGGGGTCCGAGCCCGGACCGGTGCGGGGCTCGTATACCGGCCGATTCTGCTCGGCGGGGTGTTCAAGGCGACCGGAAACCGCTCGCCCGGCGAGGAACCGGTGGAGGCCAAGCGCCGCTACGGCGCCGTCGAGACGCGCCGCTGGGTCGAGTATTACGGGGTCCCCTTTTCGCACAACCCATTCTTCCCGATCAACACCCTCGCGATCATGCGCGCGTGCGTTGCGGCGCAGCAGCTCGGACAGTTCGAGCCCTTTCACCGCGCGATCTACCCCGCGTTCTGGGTCGAAGGGCTCGACCTGGGGGATCCCGGGGTCTTTGCAGGCGTCCTGGAGAAGGCCGGGCTCGATCCGGTCCGGATCCGCGAGTTGGCCGCGCGGCAGGAGATCAAGGACGAACTCCGAGCGGCGACGGAACGGGCGGTGGCGCGGGGCGTCTTCGGCGCCCCGTCCTTCTTCGTCGGCGACGAACTCTTCTTTGGCGCGGATCGGCTCCCGTTCGTCGAACGCGCGCTGCTTCGCGAGCCCGGCTGAGCGGCGGCGCGGCTAGAACGGGTCCCGCGCTTCGGGGTCCAGCGGCCGAACCGGATGACGCAGCGGCAGATGCGGCTCGTCCCGGATCCACTGAACGGCGCGGCGATTGCGAAGGTTGACCACGATCGGGGCGACCAGGTTCGCGAACAGTTCCCCGTCTTGCGATGTCAGCAGCGCGAAGAAAGCGATCGAGTTCCAATCATCGGTGGGCTTCCACTCGAGCACGCCAAGCAGCCACTCGGGCAGATCCACGTCGTACGACGGCAAAAATTGATCCGGTTCGAGGGTCAGGAACGCGACCTCGGGCTGCTCCACGCTGAGCAGCCACCGGAGCGGCGTCTCCCTGCCGTGGTCGACCCACGCGAAGCGCCGGCAGCCCGGGAAGCCCGGAATCGTACGCTCGAATTGGACGAGCTGATCTTCGGTGGCCTCGACGCTGCCGAACCTGGGACTGTCAATTCTCATTTGGTGACACCCTCGTTGCCGCGCTTCCAGATCGGCGTCGGATCGAGTTCGGTGGTCGAAGCGGCCGCCTCACGGTTTTCCTTCTGGATCAGCTCGTAGACCTCCTCGCGGTGAACCGGAATTTCACGCGGCGCGTCGATCGCAAACCGCACCTGGCGCCGCTGGACTCCGATCACGCGAATCGAGATATCTTCGCCGATCCGGATGCTCTCGCCGGGCTTGCGCGTCAGGACCAGCATGGCCCTACCGGCTGTGTCCGGCCCGCCTCGAGCTGGGTCTGCGTTTCGCGTGCAGGTCTCATGCTTCCTCCTGTGGCTTCGGAGCTGCTGCTCGGCTCAGCCGAACTCCTTCTCCCGAGCTGTGCCCGGGTGGTGGGTCTGCGGCAGCGAGTCGGGGTCTCGGATTTCGGTTTCATTCAGCCTGTTCCGGAGCCTGCGCAGGACGTCCGAGTTCCGCGATCTCATCGAGCAGACCCGCCGGAAGTGCCACACACTTCATGCATGCGATCTCGCGATGGCTCCGCGGCGAGGCTCGCTGGATCAGCTGCGGGCGGGGCGCCCGCGCTTTTCATCGATGCGGCTTCCGAGTTCGTCCCGAGCATATCGAGCCGGGCAGTGCAACGCGCGTGCCGTCCCTGTTCTGCTGTCGCAGCTGGCGGGAGGCGTCATGCGATGGCGCCCCGGTGTCGGGAACGGAAGGCCCACCGGCAGGCTTTCCGACTGAAAACTGTCGTGCTCGTCAGGATTCCGACGCTGGCCGGCCGGCTCTCCGGCCCGGCGAGGATGGGAGTGCGCGCGCGGAGCCGGGTGTAGAATGGGCGGCCGGAGACGCTGACGATGTCCGAACCTTTCCTTCATCTCGGCCGGGGCGGCTGACCTGGAAAAGCTCGATCCCGGGGAGCGACTCGCGCGGATCGGAGGCTTCCTCCGCGAGCAGTCGAGTGGAGGGAACGTCGAGCTGCGCGACCTTCAGCGGTTGGCGGGAGGATCGTCGCGTCAGGTCTGGAGTGTCGACGCGGAGATCGACGGAGTCATCCACCCGCTCGTGATCCGCTACGACCCGGCCCACGGGACCGACCGCGCGTCGCTCGCGTCGGCCGGCGGGTTTCTCGCCGAGTACCAGATTCTCCAGGCGATGCACCGGAACGGGGTCCCGGTGCCGAAGGTGTTCTGGGCCTGCGACACGCCCGACCTGCTCGGCGGGCCGTTCTACCTGATGCAGCGGATCGAGGGCGAGGCGATCCCGCGCCGGATTCTGCGCTCGAACGAACTCGCGGCCGCGCGAGAACGGCTCCCGGCGCAACTGGGACGTGCGCTCGCGGGCATTCACGCCGTAGATGCGGGCCGGGAAGGCCTCGACTTTCTGCCCGCACCCGCCCCGGACGCGTCCGCCCCCGAGACCCAGCTCGCCCAGATCCGGGCCGGCTTCGATCAGGCCCCGAACCCGAACCCGACGCTGGAGTTGGTCTACCGCTGGCTCGAGCAACAGCTGCCGCCCGAGCGCGGCCGCGTGATCGTGCACGGGGACTTCCGGCTCGGAAACGTGATGGTGGGACCGGAAGGCCTCCGCGCGGTGCTCGACTGGGAACTCTGTCACCTGGGGGATCCGTACGAGGATCTCGCCTGGATGTGCACCAAGACCTGGCGCTTTGGCAACGTGGAGCAACCGGTGGGCGGGATTGGACCCCGCGAGCCTTTCTACCTCGCCTACGAAGAGGCGTCGGGACGCACGCTCGACCGGCAGGCGCTGCGCTACTGGGAGGTGCTGTGTTCCGCCCGCGTGGCCGTCGTCTGGATCATGCAGGTGTCCGCCTACCTGCGCGGGATTCTCCCGACCGTGGAGCACGCCGCGATCGGTCGGCGTCTGCCCGAGACCGAACTGGACCTGCTCGAACTGCTCGAGCGGGCCTAGCGCGTGCGACCTGAGCGTCGCCGGAGCCGGTAACTCAGGAGGAGGACGCGGCCGCCTCGACCTCCTTCTTGATCCTGGCCCCCACCTGCTTGCGCATCTCGCTCCTCGAGGCCTCGAAGGTCTTGAACTGCTCTGCCGAGATCAGTCCCTTGAGCTGGGCTTCCTTCTCGGCCTCCAGCGCCCGCACCTGCCGGATCTTGCTGAAGCGCCCGTCGGAGCCCTTGAGGATCGGATCGAACTTCCTGGCGTATTCGAGATTGAGGGCCGCCACCTTGGCGAACTGGGCTTCGGAGAGGCTCAGCTTCGACTTCATGAAGTCGGTCTGCGCGGCCGCGCGCTGCTCGGGCGTGGTCTTGGCGAGATCTCCGAACTGCGCGTGTGCGGCGTGTCCGAAGAGCAGCAGGCACAGGCTCGAAACGAGGATCCAGGCTCTCGAGCGCGTCATGGATTTTTCCTGTCTTGCGTCCGCGTCAGGCGGCGGAGCGAGTATAGGGCCGCCGCGCGATCCCGGGTCAAGCGCGCCGTCCGGGACTCCGGCGGACTCCGGCCGCCCGGGTCGCATAGAATCAGGCGGCAGCGAGTCGTCGGGCGCCGTGCCCGCGGGGTCGCTCGATCGCGGGAGGACGCGTGCCACGAACGATCCGAAAAGTGCTCCGACGAATGCGCGGGGCCAGCCTACTACTGCCGCTGCTTCTGCTTGCGCCGGGCTGTGTCGGCGTCTGGTGGAAAGCGGGCGCCGGCAGCCAGGAACTCGATCGCGACAAGGCCGCGTGCCGTGCCGAGGCTCCCGCCGAGGACGGATTCGTCGCGTGCATGAGCGAACGCGGCTGGTGGCACTCGCCGGGCCCCGGCGAAGCGAAAGCTCCCGGGGACGCGGCGCTGAGCCCCCCACCGCCGGTGCCCGCGGATCCGGCGGGGGCCCCGGGGACCGCGGATCCGAGTGCCCGCGCGAGCGGGCGTGAACCCGTGGCCGCGCCCGTCTCCGAGCCGGCCGTCCGGCGGAAAGCCGGTCCGACCGCAGTCCCGTCCGCTGTGGCGCCGGCGACCGCAGCCTCGGCTCCGGCCGCCGCAGCCGCCAGGGGCGCGAGCGGTTCCTCGCAGGTCTTCTGGAAATTCGGTGCATCGGCGCGGGAACTCGACCG
>SPKZ01004413.1_pt1 | contig 22791 bp, 16 predicted proteins | sample 2456571 | NCBI WGS metagenome assembly SPKZ01 (sample SAMN11192286, study PRJNA482655) | marine metagenome | biome: ENVO:00000447; feature: ENVO:00000244|ENVO:00000211|ENVO:00000569|ENVO:00002023; material: ENVO:00002151; isolation source: ocean water from marine abyssalpelagic zone ... | reverse complement strand
CCCCAGGTTGAGGACCTCGACGGGGAGACCGGATTCCCGCGCTCGTCGCCCGAAGGCGGCAGGAAGGGTGTTGGGTCCATCCGAACCGAAGCCCTCGACGAAGGAGTCTCCGATGAAGGCGACGCGGGTCGTCCCGGCTTCGCGCTCGACCTTCCATGTGTCGTCCCGAAAGCCGTAGAGGTTCAGTCGGTGGACGAACTCGTACTCATCGGGATCGGATGACCAGGTAAAGGAGGCGTGACCGAGGGTCGGGGGCAGGATATCGCGCGAGCGAAAGAGCTTCGGTGAGTAGTTGATGCGATGGAAGTTCACGACTTCGGGAACTGGGAAGACCAGCCGAAACGCGCCCTCCTGGAGGATCAGGAAGAGACCGATTGCGAACAGTGCGCGTCTAGCCAACCGACGCATGGGTTCTCTTTTCCTCCAGCTGGAGAAGCACTCGCGGCCGGAAGCTGCCGGCATCGGACGGCCCCCAGTGGTGGATTTCCTCTGCAACGACCATGGGAGAAGGGCAGCTTCGATCGCCGGCCCGAATATTCTCGAGCAGCTCGGTCCGGTCTCCACCCGCTTCCCGGTCGGGGAAGAACGCCACCCCGATAGCCCTGCTGATGACCACGGTCAATCCCGATTTGCGGGCGGGAATTTCTGGGGCCTGCGCGCGACGATCAACTCCCTCACCCGCGCGTTGGCGTGCGCCAGGGCGGCGCGCCGAACCACCGGATCCCGCTCGATGAAGCGCACCTGACGGCCTCTCGCACGGTTGTCGGGGAACGAGATCACGAAGATGCCCGCGTGACCCGGGAAACCGCCGAAGGGTGGGCCGGCGTTGAAGCGCGCGTTTCGCAGGAACACGGTGGCACCCAGGGGTCTGGCCCGCACCGCCCTGTCGATACGATCCAGGGCACGCCGGTGTTCGGCGCGGGCCGCGCCATCCTCCGGGCCCGGCGCGGCCGGGCTCGCCATCACGTAGAACGCGACGCTCGCGAGCAGCCATGCGCCGTAGAGCACACTTCCTTCCCTGCCGGCGCTGCCCTCGGCCTCGTCCCCGCCCGATTCGCGCCCGAGCATCAGGCACAGGACCACCGAGATCGCCATCGGCCCGCAGTAGTGATAGCGAAGTGGGCTGACCGCGAGAGCGAGGGAGACGTCTTGGGATGCGTAGAAGTCGGCGCGCCCGACGGCGATCACCGCGTAGCCCGCGGCGGCGATGGCCCCCATGCCCAGGATCTGGCCCCTTCGCTCGGGGGAAGCGCGCCACCAGGCCACGGCAAGCGCGGCACAGAACAGTAGGAGAACGACGACAGCGACGGGCAGGCCCTCGGCCAGCGCGCGTCCGCGCATTGGGCCGAAGGTGAAACCGGAGGCATCGTGGGCGAGCCAGGGTCCGAGAACCAGCCCAGCCAGCCCGTTCGCGAACAGTTGAAATGTCATCGACGCGGTTCCGGTAACGAGATCCAGACCATCGCCGAGGCGATCGGCGACAAAACCCACCCCGTCCTCTCCGCGAGAAACGTGCACCGCAGCGAACAAGAGCGGCATCACGAGCGACAGGCTTCCGACCGAGAGTGCTACGCGAGTGCGATTCGGGGCGCGAGGCAGCAGCACCCACAATACCGCGCCGAAGATCATGCTCACCGGCAATCCCACTCCAAAGCTCGTGCCTCCGGCCAGGAGCAGCGCAATCCAGCGCGCCGTGAGGCGAGGCGGCACGGGGTCACGCGATCGCCAGCGGTTCGCGACGTCGCGTAGCACCCACAGGAAGAAGTGCGTGGCGAGAACGTGACCGTATGCCGAAAACAGGCCTACCGACCCGACCGCCGCGGGTGACATCCCGAAGGCCGAAGCACCGAGTGCGGCGAAGAAGGGTCGTCGCGTGAATCCGAGGATCACCGCGAAGAGCAGGGCCACATTCGCGAGGTGGGTGAGCACCGCGAGCCCGTAGTACCCCCAGGCGTCGAGCCCGAACAGCGCGTGGCAGAGGTAGAAGGCCAGATTGCTGGGAATCAGCACGTGACCGCCGTGGGGCTGAAAGAGGAAGCTCGCAAAGCCCTGCACGGCGATCTGGTAGAGGTGCAGAAAGTCGTCCGCGGCGAAGTAGCGCCCCACGGCGGGTCCCTGGACGATCGCCGCGAGCGAGACGGACGCGATTGCGAGCAGCCTGGGGAGCCAGACCGTGGAGTGCGGGTTCGTACCGCTCAGCTGGGGCTCCTCTTCCACACCCAGGTCTTTCCGATGCCTACGGCCGGCGCCGTCCAGTGGGAGTTCACGCAGCGTGTTCTTCGAAGGCCCTAGGGCTGGACGCGACCGGCCCGTGCCATTTCGCCCGTGGCTGGAGCATAACGGGCGCCCAGCGAGTCCATCCAGTCTGGCACGGTTTGCCCTCCAGCACCCCGTGGCATTCGCGGATCGCTTGGCCGAGTCGCTCGTCGCCCGCTGGCAGCTGTGGCGCGGCAGCGACGGAATAGCCCCCTACGTGGCGACCCGCAGCGCTGAAGGGCCTTTTTCGGCTTCTCTGCTGCCTTCGTTGACATGACACACGCCTACTGCATTGTCGTGCGATCTGGTGTGTCTACGAAACCGGGGCAAACTCGAGCCGCTTCCAGGAGGCGGTCTCCATCTCCGATCCGCCCCGGACTCCGGCGTCAACGATCAGAATCAAGGGACGCGAGCGCTGGGTCATCCTCGGCTCTTCGGAAGGGCTGGTTTCACGGAGACGACCTCCTCGGGAAGAAGCATCCGAACCGTGGTACCCGCGCCTTCCATGCTCTCGATATCGACGTAGCCCCCACTCTGCTGGACGATGCCGTAGACACTCGCCAACCCGAGACCCGTGCCCTTGCCGACTTCCTTGGTGGTGAAGAAGGGCTCGAATACGTGGGAGAGTGTTTCCGGGGACATCCCCACGCCGGAGTCCCTGAACTCCAGCCGCGCATATCGCCCGGGTTTCGCGTTCGTCGGGACGTGCTGGCGCTCTCTCGGGATTTCGATGTAGTCCAGAACGATCTCCAAGCGGCCACCGTCCTCCATCGCGTCACAGGCATTCACCACGAGACTCGTGCAGATCCGCTCGACCTGCCTCGCGTCTCCGCGGACGCGCCAGCGCGGCGGATCGATCTGCAGCGACACCTCGAGGCTCGCCGGACAGACCGTGCGAAGGGTCGTTTCGAAACCTTCTACCGCGCGACTCAGATCGATCGCTTCCAGGTCGAGCTCCTGGCTACGGCTGAACGCAACGAGTTGGTTCGTGATCACCGCCGCGCGTTCGGCCGCCCTGGAAATCTCTTCGGCATCTTTCCGGATCAGCGCATCCGACTCGGTTTGGGATACGATGCTCTCGCAGTATCCACTGATGATCGTAAGCAGATTGTTGAAGTCATGGGCGACCCCACCGGCCAGACGCCCGACGTCCTCGAGGCGGCGCGCCTTCTGGAGTTGTTCGTCGCGTCGTCGCAAGAGCGCCGCCGCACGGCGCTTCGGGCGCAGGTCCGTCAAGAACGCGGTAAACCGCGGGGGCCCCGGAAGCGGGATCCTCTGCACTTGAACCTCGACCGGGATCTCGGTTCCATCGATGCAGCGCCCCACGAGTTCGACGGGTTGCCCCAGAATCGTCGGCTCTTCGGTTTTACGGTAGCGAGCAAGACCTGATTCGTGCTCCGCGCGCTGCGCCTTGGGAACGAACAGATCTCCAACCGTACGACCGACTGCGTACGCTCTCGGATAGCCGAACAATTTCTCGGCTGCCGGATTGAAATCCGTAACGATTCCGTGGTTGTCACACCCGACGATCGCTGAGAGCGAGGAGTCGAGAATGGCCGACTGGCGAGCACTGGTTTCTTCCAGCAGATCGGCTTTGCGCTCGAACTCCTCTGCGAGCGCGTCGAAGTCCCGACGGCTGCGTTCATTCGCGCTCCGTGTGGCAACCCCTGTTGCTATACCGAAGATCGACGCCAGCAGAAGGTTGAAGTACGAGAAGAATGCCGGAGCGGTCGAGGTCGTCTCCGCACTCGGGAGCAGAAGCTCGGCTACGTAGAGAAACGTAAAGCCGAGGATCCCAATGGCGGTCGAGATCAGCGCAATGCGCACGCCGAAGAAGATCGGCGCCAGCATCGGGACAATGGCGAACCAGATCAGAAAGGGCGATCGGATGCCTTCGAGCAGGAATGCTGGGACGAAGATGGGTCCCGCAGCACCTGCGAGAAGGACGAAAGCCCCCCAGGCGACAGAATCCGTCCTGCGGTGTACCCAGGGCGCCGTGGCGAAACAAACGATCGAGGTCGCCCATGTCACGTACATCGCGAGGTCGAGCGTGCGCGATAGGTGGCCCACGATGCCGGCGACGATGAGCGCCGCCAACGCTCCCACGCTCAAGAAATGCAGGAGTCGTCCGGCGTTCAACTCCAAGATTCCGGCACTTGCCCGTCTTGTGAAGGGGGCTCGACTCTCCGCGACCCGATCGGGACCGGAAGGCTCTTGCTTCATCTCTTCTCGCTCACGCATGCGGTTCGTACCGATTCGCGGGGGCGGGTGGGATGGCAGAGGTCAGGCGGCGGTCGGGACCGGTCGACCCAGGGCCTCCAACTCCGCCTCGAGGCACCCCGAGCAGATCACGTGGGATATGCGAGAGACCGAGAGCGGAACGGACTCGTCCAAAGCGTAGGCTCCGCACCACGCGCACTCCCGCCCAGTTGCCGAAACCGGCTCGTCTTGGCCCAACGCAAGATTCTGTCCTCGGGTCGCTCTCATCTCCTCACCTCTCCTCGATACTGCATTGCAGTGACACGCTGGCCGCGAGCATGCGACCCGAATTGCGAAGACATCACCGAGGGAGCAAGTCCCGTGCCAGTCTCGAGAGCCTCTTCTCGGGTCCTGCGGGGGCCTCCCGGCCCGGGATCCGACCTTTACGTACGAACTCACTGTTCCAAAACGTGCACCCCGTACCCAGCCAACTCGATCCCGCGGCGGCGCCGATGTCTTCCTCCGTGGGCCCGATCGCTCCGGTCGACCCGTTGGAGTGAGCCGCCGGCGCTTTCCCGGCACACTCGGGCAGCGGAGCGCCGCGGGCTCCCCTGATCCATGCGCGTACCTCTTGCGGCCGACAACCTGAAGCCGGCGCTCGAATCGCCCGAGGAAAGATCCGCGTCGAGGACGACGAGCGGGAGATTGGCGAGTGGGTTCAGCGCCCGCTGTCGAAGGCGGGCACGAGGCGAATTTCCACGATCCGACTAGGGCACGCGCTGTCCGGGTACCAGGAGGAGGAGCCGCCCCGAGGTGTCGTTGAACTGGACCGGAACGGTGCGCGTAGCAACCGGCGAGTCGCGCAGGCGCACGGCGAAGTGCAGGTGCGGCCCGCTCGAATAGCCGGTGTTCCCGCTTCGGCCGAGCACGTCTCCCGCCGCGACGAACTGGTCCACCTCGACCGAGATGCCCGGCTGGAGGTGTCCGTACTCGGCGAAGGATCCGTCCTCGTGCAGGACCAACACGGCGTTGGCGCGGTTGCGAAAGCCGTCGTCGCGCCCGCCCCCGGTGTAACCGTCGAGCACCCGCCCTACGACGCCCTCGCGGGCGGCAAAGACCGCGGTTCCCTCGGGCATCACGAAGTCGTAGGAATAGAGGTCGAGACCCGAGTGGCTGGGGCTATCGCCGATACCGTTGCTCAGCAGGTGCGGAGTGTTCTCATCGTAGGGAACGCGGTAGCGGGCCTCCGGGTCGTGGCGAGTATCGAGCGGTGCGAAGGAGAGAAAGGCCGAGGCCGCCTGGTTGAAGAGCCACTCGGCAATGGCTCGCTGTTCCTCGCCCCTGCGGAGTCGCTCGGCGAGCTCGGTGCGGATGGCATCGGCGTCGAACCACGCCGGGTCGAGTCGACCGTGTGCGGTCGGGTCCTCGAACTGGCGCATGTAGTAGCGGAGTGCCCCCTGCACGTAGTGCTCCGGCGGCGCCGCGCCGAGCACACTCGCCAGAAGAAGAACCGCGGAGGAGAGCGCGACGCGGTGCCGTCTCCGAGTGGGCCGACCCAGGACCCGGAGGCTGGCCGTCCGCGTGGCCGCGACAAGCGTGGGCGAAGAACGGCGGAGCAAGGCGATCCGTCTCACATCGAGAGGCTACCACTTCGTTTTTCCTCAGTACCGCCTCCGGTAGCTGGAAGGCTCGAGCGTTGGCTCCCCGTATCGGGGAGGGGAATGCACGCGGTCCATCTCGCCGAGTCGTGTGAGCGAGGCCTCGCTAGGGGAGCGGGCCGCCCTCCCGGACGCGAAGCGTGAGCAGGGCGACGATGCTGACCACGGACAGGAACGCGAGGTAGAAGGCCGGGGCTGCCAGGTCGCCCGTCGACTCAATGAGCCAGGTGGCGACGAGCGGTGCCGTTCCGCCGAGCAGGCCCAGCGTGACGTTGTAGCTGATGCCGAGTGCGCTCGCGCGGATGCGAGTGGGAAACATCTCGGCCATGTAGGCCGGCATCGGCCCCTGGATCGTGGCGATCAGCACCGCGAATCCCAGCTGTGCGGCCAGCGCAAAGGCAACCTGGCTGGTATCGACGGCCACGAACAGCGGGTAGACGAGTAGTGCGTTGAGGATCATTCCGACCAGCAGAACCCGTCTTCGCCCGAAGCGGTCGGACAGGGCACCGGACACGGGCAGCAGAGCGAGCAGCAGCACCATCGACACGGTGTTGACCAGGTACGCGTGGGGGATCGGCGGGTGGAGGATGTCGGTGTAGTAGGTAGGCATCCACACGAAGAGCATGTAGAAGCCCGTCGCATACAGCGCGAGCAGAGCGCTCAGGTGGGCAATGCGTCCGCCCGCCTCGGCGACGGCACGAACGACCGGGGATCGATCCGAGTCGTCCTTCTCCGAAGCCTGTTCGAAGGCCTCCGATTCGGGCAACCCGAGACGCAGCCAGATCCCGACTCCGGCGATGGCGACTCCGAACAGGAATGGAACCCGCCAGCCCCAGGCCGCGAGTGCATCGGCGTCGAGCACGCCTCGGAGCAACGTGACGGTGATCGATCCGACCAGGATGCCTCCAATCGCCGTGAAGAGGGTCCAACTCCCGTACAGGCCCCGCTTTTCGGGGGGTGCCATCTCCACGATGTAGGACATGGAGCCGATGAGCTCTCCGCCGATCGAGACTCCCTGCGCAAGGCGCAGCGCAATCAGCAGGGCCGCGGCACTCGTTCCGATCTGGGCGTGCGTCGGAAGGCATCCCACCAGGAACGTGGGCAAGGCCATCATCAGGATCGACAGCTCGAGCGCTCGTTTCCGGCCGAAACGATCGCCAAGGTGGCCGAAGACCACGCCTCCGAGCGGTCGCATCAGATAGCCGGCCGCGAAGACGCCGTAGACCTTGATCAGTCCGGCGAAGCGATCATCGGCGGGGAAGAACTGCGAGCTGATGACCGGAGCCAGGAACCCGAACACCGCGAAGTCGTACCATTCCAGAACATTGCCGAACGCGCCGGCAACCACGTGAGTGCTCGTATTCTTCAAGTCGTCTTCTCTTTTCGTCGTCGGGGCATGCCGCGTCGTCGGGGACCTGCTCCACCGCTTCGCCAGAACATCCAGCAACGGCCGCCCCGCCGTGGCTCCTGACCTGCCCAGGTTTGTCGTACCCGTTTCTAAGTTAATGCATTCAACAGTTTTTCGTTTCTCGGCCAAGGTGGCCATTGCACCGTCTCGGGTCCCGGCGGGCAGTAACCCAGCGAGCTGTGAGGCCGGAGGGTCCGGGGACTCCCTGCCTGAACTGGGCGATGAAGAAGCCGAGGTCACCTCGCATGAGTTTCCCCCGGACCTCAGTCTGTCACGCGCTCGCCGTTCTTCAGGAATGGTGTCGCCAGAGCCCAGAGCCGGTCGTTGCGCGGATCGATGATCGGCTCCACGGAGTACTGCGCCAGGAAGACACGCCGCGGCTCGTTCGTCGGATTGGCGCCGCTGCGGTGGAAGGTCACGCTCGAGAATGCCACGATGCTGCCTGCGGACATGACTGCAGCTTCGCCCGCGTCGTTGCCGGTGTAACCGACGAGATCGTTGGTCCCTGCCTGCGTCGCATGATCGATGCGCGACGTCACTTCTGCGCGTGAAAATGGCAGGACATAGACCGTGCCGTTCTCCTCATCGACATCGTCGAGAGCACACCAGAGACTCAGATAGGGCTTGTGGGGGCATTCGCTGTCGATGTAACCCGAGTCCTGATGCCACGAAAAGGACATGCCGACTTCGGCGGACTTGACGACGAACTGCTCGTTGAAGAGCCAGACATTGTCGCCGATCAATGACCGGCAGATCCTCGCCATGGATTCACTGAAGAGAAAGTCCCGAAGGCGTGGGCGGTCCGCGTGCCGTTTGGAGATGAAGTAGCGCTTGCCCCTGTGGTTGATGCCGCGAACGGTCTCGCCGCCGGCTGCCATGGCTCGATCGCTCTCATCCGTGAGAAAGCGGCACTCCTCGCGCAGCATCTCGAGATGAGCGGCCCCGAGCGCGTTCTCGAGAACGCAGTACCCCTCGCGGTCGAACTGCTCTTTCCGAGGGTCGGTCACCGAGACACAAGGATACGAGAAACAGGCCCGTGCGAGAACAGCGGCGACCAGGCGGAACGGCTTCCGGAGCTTCGTCCCAGCGCGCACCGGACGAAGCGAGGGCGCATCTCGGCAAGTGCGGCCCAGCCGGTGCTCGGCACCTGGTGCGCCGCGTTCCTCGCGCTCGGCTGGCGCCTGGTTTTCTGGACCGATCGCGCCCAGCCAGTGGGATTCGCGCGGCCGCGCGGCCCGCGCCGCGTCAGATCCGGTGGTTCAGCACGCGGAACGGCGCCGCGTCGCGCAAGCGGCTCGCCAGCCGTTCTGCATCGCGCACGTAGAGCATGTTGATGGCCTCCTTCTCGCCCAGACCGTCGATCGAGGCGAGGCCGTCGCCCTCGACCGCGATCAACTCACGCTCGAAGGGCGCGTAGCGGTAGCAGCGAAATCCAGCCTGCAGCATCTGCTCGTGGAGCGCAGCCTCGTCGAAGCCGTAGCGGTTGCCGCTGCCGTTCGCCTCCATGATGACGGCCAAAAGAGTCGCGCTCTCGAGCGCTTGCTCGGCACCGGCGATCACTTCGGTCTCGAAGCCTTCGGTGTCGATCTTCAGCAGGGTGGGCTCGCGGCCCGCCAGGGCTTCGTCCAGTGAGGTGACCGGCACCGAAATCGTGTCATCGCTGCTCTCCTCGGAGGACACGACGTGATTGACGGTGTCCAGCGTGGACGTGAAATGCAGCGTGCCCAGGCTCGAACCGACGCCACAGTTGCGCGCGTCGATCAGCTCCTCGAAGGCGTTCTGCCTGACGTTGTCCATCAGGTGGTGGTAGGTGTCGGGAATCGGCTCGAAGGCTAGGACGTCGGCACCCGATGTTGCTGCCAGCACACTGTAGGCGCCGATGTTGGCGCCCACGTCCACGAACACGTCGCCCGATCGCAGGCTGTGCAGCGCGAGCGCCATGTCTTCGAATTCGTGGAGGCCGCAGTAGACGTTCCCCGTGGCGCCCCTCATTCCGCGCGATACCAGGAGCCGTGAGCCGTTGACGAAGGGAACCAACACCGCGCCCGGCACCAGCCGGCTGCCCAGCTGCCAGCGCACGAAGCGCCCCACCGCGGCGCCCTTGTGGTTGGCGTTGAGCGGATGGCGTGTGACGAACCGCAGGGTGTCGAGAAGATCCATTACGACTCGGATCACTCTAACCGCGCGAGAAAACATCGGTCAAGCAACTCCCCAGCTGGCGTGCGGGGTGTGACACGGAATCGCTGGACCCGGCGCCGTATCTCCGCGAGCGAAGCCGCTTTAGACTGCATTCGTGAGTACGCTGCTGATCATCGGAATCGACGAGGTCCATCGGCTGGAGGCCTCGTACACCGCGCTGCGCGCGCCGCCGCGCCCTTTTCGGTGATCATCGCCACCCCGATACCCGGCGACATTGCAGTAGAGGGGTGTCGACCAGCCTATGTCCAGCATCGCCTTTCAGCCGGCACCGGTCGGTTCGTGACTGCCTCGTCTCTGCACCCCACCTCGCGCTTGCACGTGCCTGATGTGTCGGGCCGCACCCCTTTCGGTCATGATACGATTGCCCTATCGCTGAACCCTCCCTCCCACCACGCCCCACGGCGGCAAATCGACGCCAACGGGACCCATTCCAAGGAATGCCGCAAGCCGATCCGACACTACAGCCCGATCAGCTCGATGCCATGATGGGCGACTTCACCGCGTGGCCGAAGTACATCGAGCTACTCGATGCGAATTTTCCGAACTCGGATCCCAAGTCGATCCTGGATATAGGTGGCGGGAATGGCATCGTCATCGATCGGCTCCTCGCACGGTTTCCGAATGCGCATGGCGTGCTGCTGGATGACGCCGCCCACATGATCGAGCGGAATCAACCCGGCGAGCGCAAGGACCTCGTCTGTGGTTCGGCATTGGATCTGCCCCAGGTCGTGGGGGGCAGACGCTTCGACGTCATCACCATCATCGATCTGCTTCACCACCTCGTCGGGAGCAGCAGAGAGCAGACGAAGCAGAACGTTCGTCGATTCCTGGACAGCCTGCACGACGTTCTGACGCCCGATGGATGTGTGCTCGTCTATGAGCTCACCTTCGACGGCTGGTGGCCGGGGATCGAACCGGGTGATGTGATCTACGCGCTGACGCGATTGCGCGCTCCCATGTTCGCCGGCCTCATGCGGCTGCTCGGGGCCAACACGGCTGGTGTGGGTGTTGCGTTTCGTTCTACCGAGGGCTGGCGTCGTCAGTTCCAGGACGCATCCTTCAGCATCGTCGACGAGGCCTCCAATTGGACGTCCGACTTCAGGCCGATTCACTTCCTGTCGCTCGGCATCCGTCAAAACGCGGATCGCATCTTCGTGCTTCGCGCTGAGTCCGGGGCGTGATGGAGTCTGGGTCTGTCCCGATTCCGCAAAGGCCTGTGCCATGCCGCGTGGCCGAGTCTGTTCCGACGTCTTCCTCTTCCTCATGACCGGGGTACGGGAGCGGATCCCCCGTGCTCTCCGTTCTTCAGCTCGAACTCCACCGGACTTCGATAGTCCAGCGACGAATGCGCCGATGGACGTCGTAGAAGGTCTCGATGGAGTCGGCCACTGCGCTTCGGGTCGCGCTGCGCATCTGCGGCGGAAGCTCGTAAAGCAGCTCCGTCTGGAGCGTTACGAAGAAACTCTCGGCGACCGCGTTGTCCCAGAAATTTTCGCGGCGACTCGTACGGTACGTGAACCGGGCCCTGTCCAGAGCGTCCCGGCGGGGGATGGAAGCACGACGCCAAACCCTCTCGCCATGAACGATGCGGAGGGATCGGGTAGCATCCGCTTCGAATTCCCGCCGCGTGACGCGCCCACGAAGCGCAGAGTGAGGAGCGATCGGTGAGGGACGTCGCTCTGCTCGAGAATCGGATTCAGGAGTACGACTGGGGCTCGCACACGGCGATCGCCGAACTGCTCGGAGAGCGCACGCCCAGCGTAAACCCCCAGGCGGAGCTCTGGATGGGGGCTCACCCTCGGGCTCCTTCGCGAGTGACGGCCGCAGGCGAGTCGGTTTCGCTCCCCGACCTCATCGCCGCGGAGCCCGCATCCATACTTGGAGAACGGGTCGATCGGGATCACGCGGGGAGGCTGCCCTTCCTTTTCAAGTTGATTGCTGCGGCTCGTCCCCTTTCGATCCAGACCCACCCCGACGCGGCGGGCGCCCGCGAAGGGTTCGAGCGCGAGAATGCCCTGGGCATCCCGCTGGACGCGCCCGAGCGCAACTACCGCGACGCCAGCCACAAGCCGGAGATCATCTGCGCCCTGACTCGATTTCGGGCGCTTCGCGGCTTCCGGCCCCCCAGCGAGATTCGGCAATCACTCGACGAACTCGGGGCGAGTGCGGTTGACCCGGTATTCACGCTGCAGTCCGACGTGCCTCCCGCCCGCGCGTTGGAGCGCTTCTTGGCGGATCTCTTCCGACTCCCGGTCGCGCGACGCGAGACGGTCGTGGCGGAACTGGCGCGCGAGGCGGCCCACAGAGCCGGGGAGGGCGACACCTTGTCGTGGGTGGCGCGCTTGCAGGAACTCTACCCGGGCGACATCGGTGTCGTCGCACCGCTGTTCCTGCGAGACATCACGCTCGAGCCCGGGCAGGCGATGTTCCTACCGGCGCGAGCATTCCACTGCTATCTGACGGGTTTCGGGATCGAGTTGATGGCAAACTCGGACAACGTCCTGCGGGGAGGCCTCACCAACAAGCGGGTGGATGTCGGCGAGGTGATGAGGGTGTTGGACTTCGAGTCCCGGGATTTCCCGATCCTGGTCCCTCGTGTCCTGCCCAATGGGGAAGAGGTGTACGATTCCCCGGCGAGGGAGTTCCGACTCTCGCGTCTGCGTGTCCCTGGCGGGGAAATGGTTCCGGGCTTCGGCGAGCCGGGGTGCGAGTTGCTGCTCTGCACCGAGGGAGGCCTCCGGGTCGAGCCCATCGGTGCAGCCAAGGGGTTGGAATTGGTTTCTGGCCGGAGTTGCCTGGTCCCTGCCGAAGCCGGCCCCTACCGCGTCTCGGGCTCGGGCACCCTCTACCGGGCCTGTGTACCCGACTGAAGGGTCCAGCAGGCGGGTTTCTCGCGGACGCGATGAACGCAAATCGCACGGAAGAACGTTCAGAGCCGAACGTATTGGTTCGAGCTGTCAAAGGACCGACATCCCGCACAGCGCGTGACGGGATGCCCGCCACCGTAGATGGCACACCCGAAAACGATTTTCTTCGCGACTGAATAGCGCGCTCAGCCCGCAAAGCCCCCTCGAGAGCGTCGCTCGCGAACGCATGCGACGTTTCCACCCGGTTTCGATCGCACACCCGTCGACATCGCACGAAGCACAACGCTGTTTGGCACAGCTCGTGCTTTGGCCCCGTACCACGAGTGGTCGGCGCAGGATGGACGAGCGGTCCGCTTCCGCCGCGCGCAGAACGGGAAGGGGATCGAAGGACATGTCCAGCTCCGTCGAGGAGCGATGCCTGCGCGAGCACGCGTCCCTCATCCGCTACCTCGTCAGGCGGATCGCCATTCGCCTGCCTTCCCACGTCGACCTCGACGATCTGTTCGACTCCGGTGCCAAGGGACTGATGAAGGCCCTGAAGGAGGGCGGCGCTGACGGATTCAAAGCCCGTGCGGAGAGGCGCATCAAGGAGGCCCTGTTGGAGGGCCTGCGCGAGATCGGCGGTGTGCAGGGCGACGTGTGGAGGCGGGGTCGCCGCGCGAGCGGGGACTCCCGGGACTTCGGGCTCGGGGGGTCGATCGATCCGGAGGAGACGCTGGCAGCGGTGGCGATCGGCCTCCCCATGGACAGATTTCGCGAGCTCGTCCAGCGGTTGCGCGAGCTCTCAGCGGCAAATCCAGAAGAGATTCGGGAGAGCAGACCGCCCAGCGACGAGCGGCGATGCCGCGCGCGAGCCGCGGCCGATCGCCCCGTAGCGGCTTCCAGCGCCTGCCCGAGCGCGATTGAAATCGTGCCCAGGCTCGTGCGGACCCTGGCGAGGCTGTCCGACGAGCAGAGGCTCGTCTTCGATCTCCACTACCGCGAAGACCTCAACGCGAAGGAAATCGGGGCCATCCTGGGTGTCGCCGACTCGCAGGTCGAGGCGCTCCAAGCCGAGATCTGGCTGAGATTGCGAGACAGCGTTCAGAGGGCGGAAAACGGCTAGCCGGATGCCGGAAACGAGCCCGGGGTGGCCCGTGTCACCTCCGATGTGCGACCCGGACGGTCCACGGGGATTCCGGGCGGACGACGGCGCGCTGCAGGGGCCGAACGTTCAGATCGAGGGTGGAAAGCCTACGCCCGCTCCAACTGGGAAGGCCCGGCTCGGGACCCTAACCCCGCAAAAATAAAACGGTATTTTGAATCAAGCTTCGCTCTGCCGGCGCTGCGCGAGGATCACGAGGGGCGGTGTGGAAGTCTTGTTGGCGGTCAGACTGGGTTAAGAAGTTGTTAAACGAATTGGAGGAGGCGCAAAGCGGCTTGACGCACCCGGGGCGAAGGTTACCGTGGCTATTCTGACAGCAACCTTCCCCACGGAGTGTGACGCCAAAACAAGGTGACACCCCCTGAGGAGCGAGTGATTACCCTCCCGGGCTTCCACCTCCACTCGGCGCGCCGATTCCTCCGCGTCCCGGACCCCGAAAACGCACCGGGAGCCTTCTCGGTTGACACGTGGTGTAGCCGTCGAAACAATTTGTGCCCGACGGCCCAATAGGGGGATGATGGAAGACGGAGTTGTCACGTCGACCAAAATCCGGCCCCCAGGAGACCTCCCACTCCATGATTCCCGATGTGCTCATCGTCGATGACGAGCGCGAGATCGTCAGTGTCCTAACGACCGCGCTGCGTAAGAAGGGCGTTTCGGTCGGCGGCTTCACGGATCCCGAACTCGCACTCGAGCAGTTGAAGACCGGCTCCGTCCAACTGGTCGTGACTGATATCAAGATGCCTAGAATGGATGGTCTCGAGTTTCTGCGCAGGATCAAGACCATCTGTCCCCAGTGCGAAGTCATTGTGATGACCGCCTACGCGAAGGTCGATTCCGTGCGGACCGCGTTGAAATCGGGCGCCCTCGACTATCTCAGAAAGCCATTCTCGATCAAGGGCGAACTGATGCCGCTGATACGCACGGTTCTGTCGACTCCACGGGCCGATGAGGAGCCCGAGCGGGGCACACGCGATTCCACCTCGCGGGTCGACGACGAGGGTGACCCGCTCGCCGGGATCGTCGGCCGCGGAGCAGCGATGCAGCCGCTTCTCGACAAGTTGCCCCGGGTCGCACGCTCGGACGCTCCCGTGATGCTGCGCGGACCATCGGGCGCTGGAAAAGAGGTAATTGCGAACGCCCTGCACCGCCTCTCGGCGAGAAGGAAGGGGCCGCTCGTCAAGGTCAACTGTGCGGCCATCCCCGAATCGCTTCTGGAGAGCACGCTGTTCGGCTATGTCAAAGGAGCGTTCACCGGCGCGATCCGGGATCACGTAGGGTTCTTTCAGGCCGCCGACGGGGGGACGCTGTTTCTCGACGAGATCGGCGAGGTGTCCCGGGCCTTCCAGCCGAAGCTGCTCCAGGCACTGCAGAGCAGTGAATTCCATCGGGTCGGTGACGCGGTGAGCCCGGTGAAGGTCGATTGCCGCTATATCGCCGCGACGAACCGGAACCTCGAAGAAGCAATGGCGGAAGGAACGTTTCGAGAGGACCTCTACTACCGACTGAACGTCATACCGCTCTCAGTGCCTCCCCTGATCGAGCGACACGATGACCTCCCGGATCTCACCGATCATTTCTTGCGGCAGTTCGGCCAGGGTCGCGCCAAGCATTTCTCGCCGCAGGCGCTGGAGGCCCTGACCGGATACGAGTGGCCCGGCAACGTCCGTGAATTCGCCAACGCGATCCAGCAGGCGATCGTGCTGGGGGAGGGGGAGCAGATCGAGACGACCGATCTCCCCGTTGCCGTTCAGGACGCCTATGCGGCCAGCCAGGGCTCCCTTTCGGGTTCTCCCCAGGGTTCAGCCAGCCTGCAGTCCATGGAGGTTCGCTGCCTTCAACAGGCCCTGAACAGGGCCGGTGGCAATCGCACCGCGGCCGCAGATTTCCTGGGTCTGACGCGTCGTGCATTCTGCTACCGGATCAAGAAGTACGGCCTCGACGGCGAAGAACCCGACCGATCGCAGGTCCGCGTCGCCGGGCCGCCTCCGGTGTCGACGCCCACGCGCCCCGGGTAGTTCGAGTTCGACCACAACGACAGTTCCAACGGCTCTCGCGCGGCGGGTCTCTTCCGACGCTTTCGTTCACGCTTGCGAACGAGCGCCGACCAAAGCGTACGGGCCCTCACGCCCGCGCTCGCGTCCATCGACGCGTGACGGCTCGAAACGGCGGGGAATGTGCTCACGTAGCCACCGAAGTCTCTGAGCACACCGTCAGCAACATGGCATGGTGGTTGCACCATCAGGTCATGAAGAAAGGGTGGCGCAGCAATGTTTCGAACGGACGTCTACGAGATCGGGGATGCACTCGTCATCGAGATGGAGGTTCCGGGCTTCCATTCTTCGTCAATCGAGTTCGTGGTCGACAGCACGCTTCTCTGCGTTCAGTTCCGTCGTCCCGATCCGGAGGCAGACGCCGCGAGAGCCTATTACCGCAGGCAGCGAACTCCCGCGGCACTCTACGAAAGCGTCCCCCTGCCGGTGAGCGTCCGACCCCAGGATGTCGACGCGATTCTGGAGGACGGGGTACTGAAGATTCATCTGCCGATCGAAAAGAGCGCGTACGAGATGATTCAATACCGCTTGCCGCTCTCTTCGGACCGCACTCTCTTCCGATCGGCCGAGCGCTGTGCGAAGAACCAGGATGGAAACCCAAGCGTGACCGCGAGGGTTGCACTGAACGGGGAGCCCGACTGCGCATGAAACTTGGGGGGGACATGCGCGTACGGACTTGGGGCTGAGCAGGGGGGATTCGACTCGCCTGCTCAGCCCGCTCCTTTCGGCGAGCCGTGGGATTCGTGGTGGTGTTGCGGTGTAGGACTCTTCGTCGTCGGTGGTCGATCACGACCCAGAGGTAGGGGTCTTCTGTCAAGCCCACCACGAAGGATCCCGGACCGATTCGATCTCGACTCGCGGAGGGCCGAGACTACTCGGGCTCACCGGTCCCAATTTCTTCTAAGCGGGCCTGGATACGCCTCTCGAGTTCGGCGATTCCGATGGGCTTCTCGATCCAGCGTCCCGCGACGCTGGTCAGAAACTCGTGCGCCTGCTCCACGAAAATTCCAGCGGTCATGAAGATCATCCGGCGGGCCGCCTCGGGTCGAACCCGCTCGACCTCGGCATGCAGATCCATCCCGGTCATTTCGGGCATCATCAGATCGCACAGGATCACGTCGTGGTCCTCGCGCAGGATCCGCTCGAGGGCGCTCTTCGGATGGCGCTCCGTCGTGACGTGGTGACGAGCCAACGCGCCGCGAAGGTAGCGGAGCACCCGGTCCTCGTCGTCGATCACCAGAATTCTGAGCTGGCGCTTTGCGGCGGCGGGCGAGCTTGCCGGGGATTCGGCTGACACGGAGACCCGGGGGCCGTCGGGATCGACGGGATTCAGCCAGACCGAGAATGTGCTTCCGATCCCCGGCGAACTCTCGACCGTGATGCTGCCTCCCATGGACTCGAGTACTTTGCGCGTGATCGAGAGCCCCATGCCGGTCCCCGAACCAATGGGCTTCGTCGTGAAAAAGGGCTCGAAGATCCGGTCGAGGATCTCGGAGTCGATTCCGCACCCGGTGTCGAAGACCTCGAGCAGGATTCGCTGATTTCGAGGTCGAGCGGAGATTCGGATCCGGTTCTTTCCGACGGAACCGACTTCGATCGAGTGCGCGGCGTTGATGAGCAGGTTGATCAACACCTGCTGGAGCCGGCCTTCGTTTCCAAGAATCCGAAGCCCGGGTTCGCAGTCCACCTCGAGCTCTGCCCGGTGCCGAATCTCGTTTGCCACGAGTCGGACGCTGTGTTCGATCGTGGTGGAGATGTCCACTGGACCGACGCTCGCATCATCGACGCGCGAGAAGGAATTGAGGTCCTGGACGAGACTCGCGACGCGATGCGAGCCTTGGAGGGCCTCGGATGCGAGGATCAGCGGTTCCCGGTTGGGTGCCGCCGGATCCTCGGCGTCCCCGGTGCGGAGATGGTCCTGCAGCAGTTCCAGGTTCCCGATCACGTAGGTCAGTGGGTTGTTGATTTCGTGAGCCATCCCCGATGCGAGGCTTCCCATCGAGGCGGCGCGCTCGGTTTGAATCAGACGCTCCTGCATCGCGGAGCGACGCTCCATTTCCTGCTGCAGGTCCGCGTTCGAGCGCTGGAGCAATCCACGTGAGTAGCGTTCGTGGCTATCGATCGCGGAGAGAACGATCCCGATGGCAATGATGGCGGAAAGGCGATTGGCCAGGCTCTGCTCGCCGTGGCGTTCGGCAGGGATATTGTTCGGAATCTCGATCCCGAACTCGGGCGCGATCCAGAAGAACAGCGTTGTCACCATGACGACGCCCGTAAAGGTCCAGCCCGCGCGCGCATCGACGAGCAGCGCGGCCAGTATCGGGAAGAAGTAGAACCAGGCGAAGTTGGGATCGTAGAAGCCTCCGGAGTTCCAGTTGCTGAAGATCAGCAGCGAGAAGAACACGCTGGTCGCGACCCAGCCACCCGCACGGCTTCCGGCGCCTCGACGAGCCCACGCGAGGTTCAGGATCGCGGCCAGCATCGCGACGACGACCGCGATGGAGACCGACGGGATGCCGAGAGACACGTACTGGTAGATGAAGAAAGGGCCCATCACCAGGATCGCGAGCGTCACGATGGTGAGCACGCGGAGGCGACGGCGTTCCTCTGCGAGTTCCAGTTCGGTCTGCAGAGGTGCGGGTTCGTACAAGATCGACCGAACTCCGATGGTGCATTTGACTGCAACGGAACGTACGAGTGCCGCGCGGGTTCAGCATACCTGAGCGCTGGCCCTGCGGGCACGCCTCGACGCTCGGAACGCGCACTCGCTGGGCTCGGAGCCACGGACTCGCCGGTTTGGGGGAGGTCAGCACGCAACGGCGAGCCGCAGAAGCGGACATGCGCGGCGTGGGCCGGTTCCTCGAGGAACTTGGCCGGGCGTCCCTGCCTGCGGAGGTCCTGTCTCCTGCGCACATGGGGTAGGATGAGCGGCCGATCATTTGCGGAGAACATCTCATGAAGGTTGCCGGCAGCCTCTTCGGTCCCCTCTCGAAAATTCCGGCCGCCGGACGGGCGCTCGAAGCGTCGGGGCACGCGATCGGTCTCTCGGCCGAGACCTCGCACGATCCGCTGTTGCCGCTGGTGCTCGCGGCCGAGCACACCGAGAAGCTCGAACTCATGACCTCGATCACGGTCGCGTTCGCGCGCTCGCCGATGACGCTGGCCGAGACCGCGCACGACATCAACGTGCTTTCGAAGGGCCGCCTGATCCTGGGTCTCGGCTCCCAGATCCGGCCCCATATCACCAAGCGTTTCAGCATGCCCTGGTCGAAGCCCGCGAGCCGGATGCGCGAGTACATCCTGGCGCTCAACGCGATCTGGGACTGCTGGAACAAGGGCGAGAAGCTCGACTTCCGCGGCGAGTTCTACACGCACACCCTGATGACTCCGATGTTCACGCCGACCGACACCGAATTCGGCGCACCTCGCGTCGCGCTCGCCGCAGTGGGACCGCGCATGGCCGAGGTCGCGGGCGAGGTGGCCGACGGCATCATCATCCACGCCTTCACCACGGAGAAGTACGTTCGCGAGGTCACGCTGCCGGCGCTCGAAAGAGGTCTGGCAAAGGGCGGGCGATCTCGCGACGATTTCATGATTACGGGCCCGCTCTTCATCGTGACGGGACACGATGAGAAGGAGTTCGAGCACTCGCGCCGCACGGTCGGCAAGCAGATCGCGTTCTACGGCTCGACCCCGGCCTACCGTCCCGTGCTCGAGATCGAGGGTTTCGGCGATCTCCAGACCGAGCTCAACATGCTCTCGAAGCAGGGCAAGTGGGACGAAATGGGTGAGCGCATCACGGACGACATCCTCGAGAAGTTCGCGGTCGTCGGGCTGCCCGGGGAGATCGGGCCCAGGATGGGAGAGCGCTTCGGCGACGTCGTCGACGTGATCAACGCCTACACACTCACGAGATCGGCGGAACTGAGGGAGAAGCTGCTCGAGGACTTTTCGGCGCTCTGATCGGCGGAGACCGCGCGCAGCATCCGGACGCTGTCCGGTGCCCGGTCTCGCAGCGGGCAAAGGGCGCTTCAGGCACTCGTGTGGATTGACTCGAGAGAGTCTGGGTGGAGGTTTGCCGTTTCCCCGCGAGACCTTCGCGGCGTGGAACGAAATGTGTCAGGATTCCCACGGGCTGCCGTTCTGCCGTTGGTGCCCCGTTACGGAGGCAAGCGTGCCGGACTGGGAAGTCGCAACCGCTCTTGGAATCGCGCTGCTGGTGGCACTGACGACCCATGTCTTCTATCGCCGCCCCCCGGCCGCGCTTTGGCCCGTACTTCCGCTGGTCTTCGGGTCGGCGCTGATCTTCTCCGTGGGCGACCTGGTGGCCAACCTGTGGGCGCAGAACGAAACGGTCCGATGGGTTGGGATGCTGATGGTTTACACAGGCCTGCTGCTGATCGCTCCGGGCTGGTGGCTGTTCACGCGAAATTTCTCGCAGATGTACGGCTATAAGGCAGTCGCCTTCAGATTCGGCCTGGAGGGCCTGGTCGTCGTCAATGGGCTGCTCTGGCTCGGTCTCGTCACGAATCCCTGGCACGGTCAGTTCCTGGAGGCCCACGCGGGAGCGCGAAGCAGCTACGGTCCTCTGTGGTACGCGACGGCCAGCGTAAACTACGCCGCCTTGCTGGCGGCCCTGTGGGTTCACGCGAGAGCGGGCCTGCACATGGCCGATCCCGTGATCCGCTCCCAGTGCCGTTTTCTCGTTGCCGCCGTGGCGATTCCACTGTTGATGAACATGGTCTACGTGTTCAGCCCGAAAGCCCTCGCATACGATCCCACGGCGCTCGGCTTTGCGCTGAGTTGTGCGCTGTTTCTGTTCGCCGTGGAGCGTCGCGATCTCTTCGTACTGGAACGGGTTTCACTTCCCAGCGTTCTCAACGACGACGCGGATGCCATCATCATCGTCACGTCCCATCACCGGCTCCTCTTCGCCAATCCGGCTGCGGAGACTCTCTTCGGATCGGGGCAGCTCATCCCCGGAAGTGAAGTCGGTGAGTTGCTCGGGCGAGTCGTGCCAACCTTTTCGCTCATCGACGCGTCGCAGGGACCTTCGAGCGTCGGCTCCGCGGAGCATCTTTTCGTGTCTTCGTCCGAAGTGGTGTCCTCGGTCGTCATCGAGGTTTCGAACGTCCAGCGCAGCCGTGGCGTGCCCGCAGGTCTGTGTCTGCGCCTGCGCGACCAGACGGCGCTTCGAGCCGCGAGGCACGAGGCAGAAGAGCATCTTGCGCTACTCGAGGCCCTCAACCTGTCGACAGGGGAGGGGATCCTGGTCAAGGACGCGAGCGGCGAGATTCGCTACGTCAACGACGCCTTCAACAAGCTCTGGAAGATGTCCAGCGAGGAGCTCCGCGGCTTTGGGCAGTCGCTTCAGGCGGAACTCGGAAAACTGCTCGTGGAGCCGCCCGCCAAGTCGATGCAGCGGATGTGGCACGTTCGCGCCGAGCAATTCGATGCGTTCCATCGCGAATCCGCCGACCTCCAGCTGCTCGATGGCCGTATCCTCGAAGCGGAGACCTTTCCGATCGCGACCCATCAGGGCTTCACGGGCCGTGCGTGGCGGCTCTCGGACATCACCCAGGCGCGGCACGAATCGCAGGCGATGATTCAGTCACAGAAACTCGAGGGGCTCGGTGTGCTGGCCGGCGGTATCGCACACGACTTCAACAACCTGCTGGTGGCGATCCTGGGCAATGCGGAGATCGCGCGAGAGGACCTGGCTCCGGACTCTCCCGTTCACGAACCCCTGGCGGATGTCGAAGCCGCTGCCGCCAGCGCCAGCGCGCTCACCGGGCAGCTGCTCGCGTACGCAGGCAAGACCGCCTTCGTGCGGGAGGATCTCGATCTCGCGCTTCTGGTACGGGATGTGACCAACCTGATCTCGGTTTCGATTCCAAAGAACATCGAGATCGTCTTCCGATCGCAGCCGGGTCTGCCGCGCGTGCGCGGCGGCGCCGCGGAGCTCCGGCAGGTCGCGATGAACCTCGTGACCAATGCAGCCGATGCCATCGGTGACGACGCCGGGACGATCACGATCCAGACGGGACTCGGAGAACCGAAGCCGATGCCCGGCGCGGAAACGTCTGTGGAGCACGGAGAGATGTGCGATCCGGCCGTCCATCTGTGCATCACGGACGACGGGCTCGGGATGGACCCGAGAACCCTCGAGAAGATCTTCGACCCCTTCTTCACCACGAAGTTCACCGGGCGTGGCCTGGGGTTGGCCGCGACCCGGGGGATCCTCAACAGCCACGACGGATTCCTGAGAATCGAGACGGCGCTGGGCGTGGGAAGCGCGTTCAGTGTGATGTTTCCGATAAACCAGGCTGCAGACCAAAGGTCGGCTCCGGCGGATCCTTCGGCGGATCCGAAACGCTTTTCGGGCTACAAGGTACTGGTGGTCGACGATGAGCCGTCGGTCCGTTCCGTGTTGACCAAGCGTCTCGATACAGCGGGCTTCGACGTGCTCACCGCCTCGAGCGGAGAAGCAGCACTGGCCCTGCTGGAAGACGTCGGCTCGACCGTAGATCTCGTGATCCTCGACATCACCATGCCGGGTCTCAGCGGGATCGAAACGCATGCGCGCCTGCGCGTCGACCACACCGAGCTTCCGGTCCTGCTCTCGAGCGGATACCCCGAGGAGTCGCTCACGACCATCGAGAGCGGGCATCCCTCGCGTGACGCATTCATCCAGAAGCCGTACCGCAACGTCGCGCTGTTTGCGCAGATCGAGCGCCTTCTGCGCGGCGGGAAAGACTGACGGGCATCGGAGGCAAATGCCGCGTTCGGTAGGCGGCGAGCTGGATCGCGCCGAGTTCAGGGACCGGGGGGAAATTCCAGACGACGCAGAAGGCGCAGGGGTGGCGTGTGGTCGACTTGATCGTGATCGGTCAAGGCGGACGACCCCAAGAAAGCCAGGGCCGGCGCCTCTGGCGGTCGCTCAGGCGCGCGCCGACTTCCGAGTCACGGCCAGCAGACCCAGGCCGCCGGCTAGCAGGGCCAGCGT
>SPKZ01013882.1_pt1 | contig 22793 bp, 14 predicted proteins | sample 2456571 | NCBI WGS metagenome assembly SPKZ01 (sample SAMN11192286, study PRJNA482655) | marine metagenome | biome: ENVO:00000447; feature: ENVO:00000244|ENVO:00000211|ENVO:00000569|ENVO:00002023; material: ENVO:00002151; isolation source: ocean water from marine abyssalpelagic zone ... | reverse complement strand
TGATATTGCCCGCGTCCGCTTCTTCGAAAACAAATCCCTTACCGCCATTGTCCTCAGCTGTGACACCAACAAACACCGTCTGCACGCTGCCCTCGCCCTCTTCCGACAATTTGAAACCGTCGTCGGTGTTGTCGGTAGCAATCGCATTGGCAGCCACCAGTTTGATGTCGCCGGCATCTTCCTCGTCGAAGTCCACACCTTCATCAAAGTTTCCGACAATGGACACATTAATCACACGGCTTCTCAGGGATCCGGGGCCTGCCTCATCGATATCAAAAGCGTCATCCACGTCAATGGCGTATTCATAGGCCTCTACAAAGCCTGAACCAAAGGTATCCACCGCATACTCGAAACAGCGATCGTCCGAGGAGCCCGTTACTGGCCCGGGCAGCAAATCGGCGATGACCTCTTCAGACTCCTCAAATTCTCCCTCATCGTCCTCGCCCGCGAGGAAAGTCTCAAGCTCATCGCCCAGCTGATCCGGATCACAGTAGAGTCCGTTCCCGTCGAACGTCGAGTTGGTCACTCTAGCGATCACCTCGCCTTCCTGGCCCTCGTCCAGCTCAACACCGTCGGCACCCACACCCACAAAGTTTGAGCCATCAGCGACAAAGAGAATATTGCCCACACCGCGTTCATCCACACGCAGACCGTCGGCGTCGAACTTCCCGTTGCCTACGTCATCGATAATGACGTTGGTAAACTCCACACCGATCGCCGCAGCAGAACCCTCGCCGGCACCACCGCCGCCGCTACCGCAGTCGTCAGCCAGATTACAATCGGACACGTGCACACCGTGATTGGCCACACCGCGCACAGTGACGTTGCGCAGCGTCAGTTGCACCCTGCCCGTCTGATCGTCCCGGACATCGACAAAAATGCCCTTTCCTGGGCTCTCTGCGGTTGACTGACTATTGATATCGAAGCCGCCGGGGCCCTCGAACGTCAAACCCACAACCGTAAGACTGGCCCCGTTACTAACCTCCAGCAGCGTGAAGTCATCCATGGCCTTAACGGTCTGGCCGGCGCCGTAGATGGCGATCGGCCGCTCACCTTCATACACCAATGTTTCCGTAATCATAATTTCATCGCTGGTGGCGACCACGATTTCCCGGGCGCCGCTTTCCAGGGCGGCACGGAAAGAGCCCTCGCCGTCATTGAGACCGTTGCTGACGACAACCGGCATCGCCTGGCTAACACCGGATACCAGCAACAGACCTGCAGCCATAACGCCAGTCGCCAAACCACGCTTACCCAAATTGATGTGCTTCTTCATGAATCCCATTTCCTAGTGTCTGGACTAAGACCTACATGCTAGTGATTGGAAATGACGTTTCTCTTACCAACCCGTTTCAGCTCGGTGACGTTTTTTTGACGCGGGTATGACACTGCTGTGACGTTTCTAAACGGTGTTTATGAAATCGTTAGGACGTGGCTATGGCGCTGCCGTAAAGCGCAGGCTGAATGGTTTTCACATAAAAAAGGCGGCCCTCGGGCCGCCTTTTTTACATCACCATCGCAAGGGATACTGCCTAGGGCATAAGGTCTTCCTGTTCTGCCCCTTCTTTAACGGGGATCATCAGGTCTTCTTTACTCACACCCATAATCAGCAGAGCGTTAGCAGCGACATAGATGGAAGAGTAAGTACCTATAGCAACGCCAACAATCAGAGCAATCGCAAACCCGTTAATCATTTCGCCGCCAAACAGCGCAAGCGCGATCAGTACCAGCAAGGTTGTTAATGAGGTTACCAAGGTACGGCCCAGTGTCTCTGTCAGTGAGATATTGATCACCTCAACCGGGTCAGCCTTGCGGATCTTACGGAAGTTCTCGCGGATGCGATCCGATACCACGATGGTGTCGTTCAGGGAGTATCCGATCACCGCCAACAGGGCCGCAAGTACGGTGAGGTCAAACTCCATACCCATTACCGAGAAAAAGCCCAGAGTGATCACAACGTCATGCACCAGAGCAACAACGGCGCCAACGGCAAACTTAAACTGGAAGCGGAACGCGATATACAACATCACCAGCCCCAGCGCGAGCAGCATGGCCAAACCACCCTGCTCTCGCAGTTCATCGCCCACCTGTGGGCCTACAAACTCAATCCGCCTCAGGTCAACATCGCCGGCAAAGCTGTCCTGCAGCAATGCCAGAATGGCAGCACCTTCGGAGTCAGAGTAGCCCTCAGGTAACCGAATCAGTACATCGCGGTCAGTTCCAAAACTCACTACAACAGCGCCAGCGTAGCCGCCACCATCCATGGTCTCGCGTATGCCATTGAGATCTGCGGTTTCGCTGTAGTGCACTTCCACCAGAGTGCCGCCGGTGAAATCAAGACCCCATTTCAACTGATTGATAGCCAATGAAGCACCGGCCACCGTTAGCAGGACCAGGGAGAACAGGATGGCCAGTTTGCGCTGGCCCATGAAATTGATCACCTTCATGCGGATGCTCCTCCCACCACGTCTTTACCAATGGCCAGAGACTCCACACGACGACCGCCGTAGAACAAATTGGTCAACGCACGGGTGCCCATGATGGCCGTGAACATCGACGTCAGAATCCCGACGGACAGGGTCACCGCGAAGCCCTTGATAGGCCCGGTGCCCACTGCGTACAGAATGATGGCTACGATCAGGGTCGTGAGATTGGCATCAAGGATGGTAGCCACGGCGCGCTCATAACCCGCGTGAATCGCCATTTGCGGCGATAGCCCATTTCGTAACTCCTCGCGTATTCGGGAGAATATGAGCACGTTGGCGTCCACCGCCATACCCACCGTCAGCACGATACCCGCAATACCCGGCAAGGTCAGCGTGGCGCCGATCAATGACATAAAGGCCACCAAAAGCACCAGGTTACAGCTGAGCGCAATCACCGCGGCAATACCAAACACGCGGTAGTACAAGACCATGAAGACCACAACCAGCGCGAGGCCCATCTGCACTGACTTCACGCCCAAACGAATATTTTCCGCACCCAGTGAGGGGCCCACCGTGCGCTCTTCCACAAACGAGATGGGCGCTGCCAGTGCACCTGCCCGCAGCATCAGCGCCAGCTCAGAGGCTTCCATGGGGCTGTCCAGCCCAGTGATCTGGAACTGTGCGCCCAAGGCCTGCTGGATCACTGGCGCGGTCAGAAGTTTCTTCTCGTCAAAGGGAATCTTGACCGCCACTTCGGTACCGTCTTCCTGCATTTCGTAACGCGTGCGGTACTTGCGCTCGATAAACAGTACGCCCATGCGACGCTTCACATTATTGCGGGTGGCTCGGGACATCAGCGTGCCGCCCTCACCGTCCAGGCTGATCTGCACATTGGGCTGGCCATTCTGGTCGAAACTGGCCTGAGCATTGGAGACGTGTTCGCCAGTAATGATCAGGTCACGCTCCAGCCACTCTGACATACCGGCGCGGTCTTCCGAGCGGTACTCAAAGCGCTGCTTCTCCGATGCGGGTGCATCCAGATTGGCGACCAGTCGGAACTCCAGATTAGCCACCTTGCCGAGAATACGTTTTGCCTCGGCGGTGTCCTGAATGCCTGGCAGCTCTACCACAATACGGTTTCGGCCCTGCTTTTGTACCAACGGCTCAGAGACACCCAGTTCATTGACTCGATTACGGAGGGTAGTGATGTTCTGGTTAACAGAATAATCGATGATCTCGTTGAGCGTTTGCTCGGTCATCGCAGCATAAAGATTCCAGCTGTCGCCCTCCTCAACCCGGTCGAGCGCTAGCTCAGGATGGTTATCAGAGACTATGCGCCGAGCGCGCTCGCGCAACTCTTCATCGCGAAAACGCGCCACCACGCGATTGCCATCATCAATGGCAACAAAGCCGCGAATACGCTCCTCCCGCAGGGCGCGCTTGATAGCGTTCTCGTAGTACTCCATGCGCCGCTCTACAGCGGCCTGGGTATCTACTTCGAGCTTGAAGTGCACACCGCCACTGAGGTCAAGGCCCAGTTTCATTGGTTGGGCGCCCATATTGCTCAACCAGTCCGGCGTTGTTGGAGCGAGATTGAGGGCGATGATGAAACCATCGCCCAGGGCACGTGAGGCAAGCGCTTGCGCGCGTAACTGCACGTCACGATCGCGCAAACGCACCAGGGCATTGCGGCCATCCGGTGCGATCTCTTCGCCAAAATGTTCAATGCCCGCTTCGTCCAGGGCATTCAGTGCGCGTTCCACAGTACGCTGATCAATGACTTGGGCGCTGCTTTCTCCGGTAATTTGCAGTGCCGGATCTGGCGCGTACAGATTGGGTGCTGCGTAGAAGAAACCTACCAGTGCCACAACAATAACCAGCAGGTACTTCCACAGCGGATAACGATTCAACATAAGCGTGCTCTTGCGGGCGCAGTGATGGGTACCTGCGCAAAAAAGTGCGTCATTATAAATTAACCCCGTTAGCCCTCAAGCATGGGGGCGGTGTGCGGGAATTCAACCCAACCAGTGGCGTGCGTTACGGAATAAGCGCATCCAACCGGCATCCTCGCCCCATTCTGCCGGCGCCCAGGAGTTCTGAACCGTACGGAACACACGCTCCGGGTGCGGCATCATGATGGTGGCGCGCCCGTCAAGGCTGCTCAAACCGGTAATGCCCGCAGGCGATCCGTTAGGATTGGCCGGATAGGCTGCCGCCACCGACAGGTCGTGCTCAACGTAACGCAGGCCTACTGTCCCACTGGCCTCGCAGGCTGCAAGCGCCTCATCGCTGGCGAACTCGGCCCGGCCCTCACCGTGCGCCACGGCTATAGGCAGATGAGACCCGGCCATGCCCGCCAGCAGGATCGAGGGGCTCTCCTCGACTTTTACCAGCGAGAAGCGCGCCTCAAACTGTTCCGAGCGGTTGCGCACAAAGCGCGGCCAGTGATCGGCTCCCGGAATTAGATCCTTCAGGGTCGATACCATCTGGCAACCGTTGCAGACACCGAGGGTGAAGGTATCGCTGCGCTGGAAAAACCTGGCGAAGCTGTCTCGCACACTATCATTGAAGCGAATGCTCTTGGCCCAGCCTTCTCCGGCCCCGAGCACGTCGCCATAAGAGAAGCCGCCACATGCCACCAGTCCTTTAAAGTCATCGAGCGAGAGCTTACCACTGAGCACATCGCTCATGTGGACATCCACTGGAGTGAACCCAGCCCGGTGAAACGCCGCCGCCATCTCGACATGGCCATTGACGCCTTGCTCTCGCAGGACTGCGATACGCGGTCGCACGCCCGCCGCTATCATCGGGGCACAGATATCCTTTGCGGGGTCAAAGCTCAGCGATACCGTAAGACCGACGTCCTCCGCGGTTACCCGCGCCAGCTCTTCGTCAGCACAGTCAGGGTTATCCCTGAGAGACTGAATAGCATGACTGGTGCCCGACCACAGCGTTTGCAGACGCGCTCGCGAGTCTTGAATAAGCACAGCATCACCGTCTGTGACAAACACCTGGTCGCCAGCGATTGCCTGCCCCAAGGGGTACAGCGCGTCAGTCAGTCCATGGGTCGCCGTGCGACTCTTGAAGGATGCGACCTTCTCCGCAGGCACCTGCACAACAATGCCGACCTCTTCCGCAAAAAGCTTTTGCAGGCTTTGACCCGGCACTGTGGCCAAATCGATCGCCAGACCGCAGCGCCCCGCAAACGCCATCTCGAGCAGTGTCGCCGCCAGTCCACCGTCGGATCTATCGTGGTAAGCCGTCAATTCCTGCTGGGCGTTTGCGTCCTGCACCAAGTTAAACAGGGCCTGCAAACGCTGGGGGTCTTCCACGTCGGGCGGCGTATCGCCAAGCTCTGCGTAAACCTGCGCAAGCGCAGAGCCACCCAAACGGCCGGCGCCGCCTGAAATATCAATAAGGAACAACTCATGCTCTACCACCGTCTGCACCTGTGGCGTGAGCGTGCCACGGGCATCGGTAACGGGCGCGAAGGCGGACACAATCAGGGACACGGGCGCGGTTACTGCGCGCTCATCATCTCCTTGCGACCAAGTTGTGCGCATAGACATGGAGTCCTTACCCACTGGAATGGTGATTCCCAGCGCAGGGCAAAAGTCCATGCCCACAGCATGAACGGTGTCAAACAGTGTGGCGTCCTCGCTGCCGTATCCGGCGGCGCACATCCAGTTTGCTGATAGGCGTATATCCGACAGCTGTGCAATGGGCGCAGCAGCAATATTGGTAACGGCTTCTGCCACCGCCATACGTCCCGATGCAGGCCCATCCAGCAAGGCCAATGGCGTACGCTCACCCATGGCCATCGCCTCACCGGCGTGGCTGTCGTAGGACACGGTGGTAACTGCGCAGTCTGCGACCGGGACCTGCCAGGGTCCAACCATCTGATCGCGGGCCACCATGCCGGTGACGGTGCGGTCGCCAATAGTAATCAGGAACGATTTGCTGGCCACAGAGGGTAACTGCAGCACACGCTCCAGCGCATCCGCCGCTGAGGGGATAGCCGAAAAAGCCGGCGCATCAATCTTCGCCCGCTCGGCATCCCGGTGCATCTTCGGCGGCTTGCCAAATAGCACAGACATGGGCAGGTCCACGGGCGCATCGTTAAAGGTGGCATCCGTGACGGTGAGGTGTTTCTCATCCCTTGCCTGCCCCACTACCGCGTACGGGCATCGCTCACGGGCACAGATCGCCTCGAATCGCGCCAGATTCTCAGGGTGCACAGCCATCACATAGCGTTCCTGTGATTCGTTGCACCAAATCTCCAGTGGCGACATGCCGGGTTCATCGTTAGGCACCTTGCGCAGCTCAAAAGCCCCGCCACAACCGCCGTCTTTAACCAGCTCTGGCAATGCGTTGGACAGGCCACCAGCACCCACATCATGAATAAAGGCGATCGGATTTTCGTCGCCCAGCTGCCAACAGCGGTCGATCACTTCCTGGCAGCGACGCTCCATCTCAGGGTTTTGGCGCTGCACGGAAGCAAAGTCGAGATCCTCATCGCTGGCGCCGCTATCCATACTCGAGGCTGCGCCACCACCCAGGCCAATCAACATGGCAGGGCCGCCAAGAACAATCAGGTGCGCACCCTCGCCAAAGCGGCCTTTTTCGACATGCTCTTCACGGATATTGCCGTAGCCGCCCGCGATCATGATGGGTTTGTGATAACCACGCATCTCCAGCTCGCCGTTTGCGCCAGGCGCCTCCAGCTCGAAGCTGCGGAAGTAACCGCAGAGATTCGGTCGACCAAACTCATTGTTAAAGGCAGCGCCACCGATTGGGCCTTCAATCATGATGTCCAGAGCAGAAACAATGCGCTCTGGCTTGCCGTAGTCTCCCTCCCATGGCTGTTTCATTCCCGGGATATTGAGATTGGATACCGAGAATCCGGTGAGTCCCACTTTGGGTTTGGAGCCCCGGCCCACCGCGCCCTCGTCACGAATCTCCCCACCAGAGCCAGTACCGGCGCCGGGGTAAGGCGCTATCGCCGTGGGATGGTTGTGGGTCTCAACCTTCATCAGCAAATGAATGGGTTCCTGTGAGAACACATACTCGCCCGTGTCCGGATCAGGGTAGAAGCGGCCCGCATGGTGTCCCTCGACCACAGCAGCATTATCGGCATAGGCCGACAGGACACCCTCGCCACCGAGCTCATGGGTATTGCGGATCATGCTGAACAAGGAGCGCGGCTGATCTTCGCCGTCTATGGTCCAGCTGGCATTGAAAATCTTGTGTCGGCAATGCTCTGAGTTAGCCTGGGCAAACATCATCAGCTCGACATCGTTGGGGTTGCGGCCCAGTCCCTGAAAGCTGCTGACCAGATAGTCGATTTCATCGTCGGCAAGGGCCAGCCCGAGCTGGCTGTTCGCCGTTACCAGCGCATCACGACCACCGCCGAGAATATCCACCTGTGTCATCGCCGCCGGCTCGGCTGTCGCGAACAGGCACTGTGCCTGCGACAGCTCGGTGAGCACGGTTTCTGTCATGCGATCGTGGACTAAACCAGAAACTGCCTGACGCTGTTCGGTATTCAGGCGATCGGGCAGCTCGAGATAATAAGCCACGCCGCGCTCCAGGCGTTGCACCGCCGTCACACCGCAGTTGTGGGCGATGTCTGTTGCCTTGCTGGACCAGGGCGAGATTGTGCCGGGGCGCGGCACAACTAGGTACAGCGTACCAGTAGCCTCAGTATCGCCACCCTTATCCTGTGACACCGGGCCGTAGCTCAGCAAACTCTCAAGGACTTGTTTGTCGCTGTCAGATACCTCGGTGCCCGCGTTCGCAAAATGAACGTACTGGGTGCGCAGCACCCGAATACCATCATCGACAGCCGACAGTTTGGTGGCCAGTTTTTCAAGTCTGAACGCAGAGAGGGCCGGTGATCCGGGGAGGATGAGCATGCGCAGCTGAGCTCCGATTTGGGGGCATTGGAAAGGCGCGTATTGTACCGATTGCCAGCCTCCGCGTTAACCGAAAGCACCATCAATTACCACGGTAATTATGAGACTCCCCGTTGCCTGTTTTCGCTCTAGACTTAACCTATGAGTGCTCTGTCTACAGCCATGCGGCACCTGGTACGCTCTGCAGCAGCCCTAGTGCTGTTAGCGTCGGTGATCGGTTGTTCGGAAACCGACCGCTTGTCGGCGATTGAGGCCAGCGGCGAGCTCGTCATCGTGACGCGCAACAGCCCAACCACCTACTACCAGAACAAGCGCGGACCGGCTGGCTTTGAATACGATCTCGCAGCCAAGGTTGCCGCCGCGCTGAAGGTGGACTTGCGGGTCGTGCAAGCACACTCATTAGCAGAACTGTTTGCAGCACTGGAGCGCAACGAAGCGGATCTGGCCGCCGCCGGGCTCACACTCACTGCTGCGCGCGGAGACCGCTTTGCCCACACCGACGCCTACGCCACCCTGATGCCACAGGTCATCTACAAAGCCGGCAAGAAACGGCCCCGACGGCTGCAGGACTTGACCAATATGCGTGTCGTGTCGCTCGCTGGCAGCAGCCACAGCGATGCACTAGCGGCTTTGCGCGCTGGCGGCTATCCCGAACTGACATGGCGCGAAGTCGAGGGCGCGGACTCCATGGCCTTATTGGAGCTGCTGGATGACGATGAGGCGGATGCTGCCCTGCTCGATTCAAATGAGTTCAGGGCGCAACAAAGTTTATACCCTCGCTTGAAGGTAGGCTTTGATCTTGGCGACGAACAGCAAGTGGTGTGGTATCTCGCAGGAGGCAAGGGCAGTGAACCGCTTGCTCGGGCAATCAACGCGGAATTCCAGCGACTGGGCGACTCCGGTGAGCTGGCGCTGCTGGAAGATCAGCACTTCGGCCATTCCGATAGCATGAACCGTATTGGTTCACACACCTTCACACTGAATATGCGTCGCACCCTGCCGGAGTACGAGGGCATGATTCGCCAGGTTGCCGCAGAATACCAACTGGATTGGCAGCTTCTCGCCGCTATCGCCTATCAGGAATCTCACTGGGACCCCTCGGCGCAATCACCCACCGGCGTGGAGGGAATGATGATGCTCACTCTGCCCACTGCCAGGGAACTGGGCGTGGCCGATAGAACAGACCCGCTGCAAAGCCTGCGCGGTGGCGCGCGATACCTCAAGACCATCAAGCGGCGACTGCCCGACGATATCTACGAGCCCGATCGCACTTACTTCGCGTTGGCGGCCTACAACATCGGCCGCGGCCACCTGGAGGATGCTCGAGTACTGACCGAACGCGGTGGCGACGATCCACACCTTTGGCAAGACGTGATGAACTACCTGCCGCTACTGCAGAAAAGCCCACACTATCTGGACACACGTTACGGCTATGCCCGCGGGCAGGAGGCAGTGACCTATGTGCAGAACATCAGGCACTACAACAATATTCTGAATTGGCAGGAGCTACCCAGCCAACAGGTCAGCGCACCGATAATTGTAAAAGAGCAGCTGCCCGAGCAACTGAGGGGCTTGCGTTTGTTGGGCTTGTGATCCAGCGATACTGGCGGGCGAATCATCGCCCATCCGGGCTATCAGGGAGTTGGGAGGGTGTCAGAAAAAAGGGCGCTTATGGGCAGTACGAGAGTTAAGAGCCGCATCCCTACGGCAGAGCGCCGTCCCTGCGACGCAAAGGACAACACAAAAGAAGCTTTTGTTAATCATATCCCCAGCATAATCGGACGACGTCAATCACGAGCGCCAAATGGGGCCGCAGTCATTACCGCCTAAGTGAGGTTCAACGCCGCGCCTTGAAAAAGGCTCGAAGCAATTCGGCGCTCTCCTGCGCCAGAGGGCCTTCGGTCCAAGTCAGGCTGTGGTTATAGAAGGACTTGTCCAGCAACTGGTCATTACTGCAAATCACGCCGGCGCGGGGTTCACGGGTGGCGAACACCAGCCGCTGAACTCTGGCGTGCACAATCGCGCCGGCACACATGGTGCAGGGTTCAAGGGTCACGTAGAGGGTGCTACCGGGCAGACGGTAGTTCTTCTTGGCGCTGGCCGCGTCTCGTAATGCGCAAATCTCGGCATGTGCCGTGGGGTCTGCAGCGGATATCACCTGATTCCAGCCTCGACCGATACAGGCATCGTCCTTCACAAGCACCGCGCCTACCGGTACCTCACCCTGCTCGCCCGCATGCCGGGCAAGATCCAACGCCTCGCGCATCCAGTGCTGATCTTGCGACTGCTGTGACACGCCAAGCTCCCGCTGCTTCCCCTACTGAGATTGTAGCGGCGAATCAGTGGGCTGGAAGGGGTTAAGCACACCCATTTTGTGCGCGCTGTAGTCCTCGTTATCTTCCAACACACTAACCTCAACCAGACTGCCAGCGCGCTTCAACAGGTGACGGCACTCATCACTCAAGTGAATCAGATGCAGCGTTTTACCGGCATTCAGATAGCGGTCGGCGAGCGTATCGATGGCCTCCAGGCCCGAATGGTCACAGACACGCGAATCGGCAAAATCCATGACCACGTCCTGGTTCGCCTCAGCCGGGTTGAATTGCTCCAGGAAAGAGGTCACCGAACCGAAAAACAAAGGTCCGTGCACCGTGTAGACCGTGGAGCCTTTGTGGTCCTCCAGCGAATCAACACGAATCTGCTTGGCGTGCTCCCAGGCAAACACCAGGGCAGAGACAATCACACCCACCAATACGGCAACAGCCAGATCCGTTGCCACGGTAACGCCCGAAACTAGAATCAGAACCAACGCATCACCCTTGGGGACTTTGCGAATGACACGGAAACTACTCCATTCGAACGTCCCGATAACCACGATGAACATAACGCCCACCAGTGCAGCAACGGGAATCATTTCAATCAGCGGTGACGCTACCAGAATAAACAGCAGCAAAAACAGGGCCGCAGAGATACCCGACATACGACCACGTCCGCCAGAGTTCACGTTAATCATGCTTTGGCCAATCATGGCGCAGCCGCCCATGCCACCGAACAGGCCGGTCACCGTATTGGCAACGCCCTGCCCCACACACTCCTGGTTACCGCGGCCACGGGTTTCGGTGATTTCATCCACCAGGCGCAGTGTCAGCAGCGACTCAATGAGTCCGATGGCAGCCAATACAACCGAATAAGGGAAGATGATGGTCAGCGTTTCCCAGTTCAGTGGAACCGCAGGTATATGGAAGCTGGGCAGCCCACCTTTGATGGAGGCGATGTCACCCACCACCCGGGTGTCGATGCCAAGGCCAATCACCAGCAGGCTAACAACGCCAATAGCAACCAGCGATGACGGCAGCGCTGTCGTCAGCTTGGGCAAGAAATGAATAATCGTCATGGTCAGCGCTACCAAACCCAAAAGACTGTAGAGGGCCTGCCCTTCAAGCCAGGCAACGTCGATGATGGAGCCTTCCAGCGCGGTGCCGGAGAGCCAGCCAGCATCACCCGGTGTGCCAAACTGCACTAGCTGGGCCAGAAAGATGACAATCGCCAGGCCATTGACGAAGCCGAGCATCACAGGGTGAGGCACCATGCGAATAAATTTGCCCATGCGCAGCAGGCCTGCGGTGATCTGAATAACGCCCATCAGCACCACCGCAGCAAACAGATACTCAACGCCGTGATCCGCCACCAGGGCCACCATCACCACCGCCAAGGCACCCGTAGCGCCTGAGATCATGCCGGGTCGTCCACCGATGCAGGCTGTAATCAGGCCGACCATGAACGCTGCGTACAACCCCACCAAGGGTTCAACACCGGCAACAAAGGCAAAGGCGACTGCCTCAGGCACCAGCGCCAATGCTACGGTGAGCCCCGACAGAATGTCGTTGCGTACGGTTGCTACTTTGTTGGCGTGAAGCTCAAACATACTTTGCTCTCAGTACATCGCTACGCCGCCGGTGAGGGCAGCTGCGCGTTATCAGTTCAGATACCGACCGCCGATGTAGGCGATGAGAGCCACTATTATGGTGAGCGCGATCAGGAAAGGCGCGGATTTTAGGTGAGCTGTGCAACCAACTCAAGTGAATACCGGGCCGCATCGTGGTACTAATGCCGGTAGGGATTCGAGTTCAGCGAGGCTCGAAGCAATAACAGAAAATGGGGAACCGCATGTCTCAACTCAGCCATGACCGGGCGAAAGCCTACTGGCGACGAAATCTAGCCCTGGTGGGTAAGCTGCTTGTTATCTGGTTTGTTGTCAGCTACGGCTGCGGCATTCTCTTTGTTGATGCCCTTAACGAGATTCAACTCCGCGGATTCAAGCTCGGCTTCTGGTTTGCCCAGCAGGGCTCAATTTACGTGTTCGTCGGATTGATCTTCTACTACACCCGGAAGATGGGCCAACTCGATCGCGAGTTCGGCGTAGACGAGGACTAGTCATACCCATGGATTTGAAACCTCTGACTTACCTGGTTGTGGGCGCCACGTTCGCGCTCTACATCGGTATCGCACTGTGGTCCCGTGCCGGCTCGACCAAGGACTTTTATGTTGCGGGCGGCGGTGTTCATCCCATCGCCAATGGCATGGCAACGGCAGCAGATTGGATGTCGGCCGCCTCCTTCATTTCCATGGCGGGGCTGATTGCCTTCATGGGCTACGGTGGCTCTGTGTTCCTGATGGGGTGGACCGGCGGCTTTGTCATACTGGCAATGCTGCTTGCCCCCTACCTGCGCAAGTACGGCAAGTTCACTGTGCCGGAGTTCATAGGAGACCGCTTCTACTCCAATGCCGCCAGAGCCGTTGCCGTGGTGTGCCTGATCATCTGTAGCGTGACCTATGTAATCGGTCAGATGAAAGGTGTAGGCGTTGCCTTTTCACGCTTCCTGGAAGTTGATTACGCCACGGGGCTTCTGGTGGGTATGGCGATTGTGCTGTTCTACGCTGTGCTAGGCGGCATGAAAGGCATTACGTATACCCAGATCGCCCAGTACTGCGTGCTGATCATGGCCTACACCATCCCGGCGATCTTCATCAGTCTACAACTCACGGGTAACCCGTTCCCACAGTTGGGGCTGGGCGCGACCCTATCTGGCGGCGACACGTTTTTGCTCGATAAATTGGACCAAATGGTCACCGAACTTGGCTTTGCCGAATACACCACCGACGTGCGGCTCAGTGGCCTGAACATGTTCGCCTACACGGCTTCCCTGATGATCGGCACTGCGGGCCTGCCGCACGTTATCATCCGCTTCTTCACTGTGCCCAAGGTGCGCGATGCGCGATCCTCTGCAGGCTGGGCACTGGTCTTCATCGCGATCCTGTACACCACAGCACCCGCTGTTGCCGGCATGGCGAGACTCAATCTTATGCAAACTATCGAGCCGAGCCCGGGCGAGCATCTCGCGTACGAGCAGCGTCCCCAGTGGTTTAAGAATTGGGAGACCACCGGCCTGCTGGAATTTGAGGACAAAAACGCCGACGGGCGTATTCAATACAGCGCCGACAGCGCAGTGAACGAGATGGTCAAAGTTGACCCGGACATTATGGTCCTGGCGAATCCCGAAATTGCCCAGTTGCCTAACTGGGTCATCGCGTTGGTGGCTGCTGGCGGACTCGCCGCCGCTCTGTCGACAGCGGCGGGCCTGTTGCTGGCCATCGCATCGGCAATATCTCATGACCTGCTCAAGGGCATGATTGCGCCAAGCATCAATGAACGGCAGGAATTGATGGCCTCGCGCATCGCCATGGCGGTGGCCATCGCAGGCGCCGGCTACCTGGGGCTCAACCCACCTGATTTCGCGGCGGGTACGGTCGCGCTGGCCTTTGGTTTGGCCGCCTCTTCCATCTTCCCAGCCCTAATGATGGGTATCTTTTCCCAGCGCGTGAATAAGGAAGGAGCCATAGCCGGCATGGTTGCCGGCATCGGCGTTACCCTTTTCTATGTGTTCCAACACAAGGGCATCATGTTTATCTCCTCGACTGCCTTCCTCGGGGACATGCCGGCAAACTGGTTCCTGGGCATAGAACCCAATGCGTTCGGTGTCGTTGGCGCCTTGGTGAACTTCACAGTTGCTTTCTCCGTTTCATCACTCACCACTAAGCCGCCCGAATCCATCATCGAACTCGTGGAGAGCATTCGAGTGCCCTCTGGCGCAGGATCAGCCAATGACCACTGATTCTCGGGTAACTAAACAGCTACCGCATGCTCGCCCCCTCACTACCGACGCATTCCGGGGACGACGATAATTGGCGAACAAACACATTGCCTTGGCGCTGTTAGTCGCGCCCCTCTTATCACTCATAGCGTGGTTTGCCGTGGGCCATATCAACCGAGAGCAAGCGGCACCCGCTATCGCAGGACAGGCTTACGTATTGATTGCGGCAAGCAATTGCCGCTGGCCCAGTGGCCAGTGTGATTTGGAAAACAACGACTTCCGTGTGACCATATCAGCCGATAGCGACACATCACTGCTGCTGACATCGCGCCACGCATTGGACGGCGTGGTCGTCAGTTCAACCTCCGGCACAGAAGCCGACGCCCAGCAGCCCATTAGCCTGGTGCGCGAAGACCACACTGGCCACCGCTGGCGTTGGCACCGGGCCCCGCAAACTCTTGGCGGCAGCCCTATTCGACTGGTCGCCCAGGTAGCGGGCACGCAGTTTTATGGTGAAACAGGCACAGCGTTCTTGGTTGATTCAGAGTCAACTCGCCGCTAGGTGCACTCACGTGATCTACGCCGCATTATTTAAGGGAAAAACGTCGCAACAGCAGCCCCTCGACCGGCGCACAAGATTCAAAAGGTCAGCGTGAATTTAGCGCCGCCGCTCTCGCTACGCCCAAGGACGACCGTACCGCCATGAGCCAGCATGATCTGGCGCGTTAACGCCAGGCCCACGCCAGAGCCGTCACGCTTGGTGGTGAAGAACGGAACGAAAATCTTGCTGGCGATCTCCGGGTCAATGCCAGGGCCATTATCCGAGACCACAAGGCAGATATGCCCGTCCCGATTCAGTCTGGCCTGCAGGAGAATCTCCGGATTACTTGTACCCGTCAGCGCCTGTCGGGCATTTCGCAGGAGATTGAGCAGCACCTGCTCCAACATTTCAGGGTCTGCATCCAGTGACAGCGATTGCGGTTCTACCCGCGCCTGGCAGATAGCCTGCCCAGCACTGTGGTCGGTCTCCGTGAGTTGCAAGACGTCATTGAACATGTCAGCTACCACGATCCGCTGACGCGCCGGCGGTGGCAATCGCGTCAACTGTCGGTAGCCTTGAACGAAGTGCATAAGCCCATCTGACCGCCTGGCTACAGTGGTTACGGCGCTGCGCACATCGTCCAGCTCTGCCACTGCATCCGGGTAATCTGCGAGCTTGCCAGAGGCATCGTCAACCAGGTCAGCCGCTGTTTTTGCCAGTGACGCGACGGGTGTAATGCTGTTCATGATCTCGTGCGTCAGCACTCGCACCAGATCTTGCCAAGCTTCCAGTTGCACACCATCAAGCTCATTCTGAATGTTCTGTAAGCTGACCAGGCGCTCTATACGCCCTGCAATGGCTATCTCTGTAGCCGATAAAGTAAACCGTTGCTCAGCGCTCTCGGTACGGAACACCGCGAGACGCCGCTCGCCAGGCGCTATCTTGCCGATGTGCTGCATGAACGGCTCCCCAAACTGCGCGAGGTCAGCCATTCGCTCGATCTTAGCACTGCCAAACAAGCGTCTCGCCGCATTGTTCTGCAACTCAACTTTGTCATCGTCATAGACAGAAATCAGCGGCACAGGGACGTGTTCCATCAGTGCGCGCAGGTGTCGTAGGGACTCTTCCTGCGAATTACGCAACTGTTGAAATCGTTGAACGATATCCGTAAACACTTCACCCAGCTCGCCAAAGCCGGCACCCAACGGTTTGAGCTCAAAGCGCTGCCCAAAGTCAGCATAGCGAACCGCATCGAGAAAGCGGCTCAGCTCCCTGTTGGTTCTTCGGATCAAGTGCACGATGTCGAAGACCTGCAAACTCGCAATCAGCGCCAGCAAAACGCTGATCATGACGTAGCCGGGTTGCAGCAGCAGAAAAACCAGAAGGCAGAGCACGGCAACAAGGATCACAACGCGCACCCCCAAGCGCCATGAGAAACGCCTAAAGATCATGTTTTTCCATTCGCCTATACAGGGCCGCCCGGGTCAAACCCAACTCGCGAGCTGCATGGCTGATGTTGTACCGGTGTCGCTTGAGCGCTGCCTGTATGGTGCGTTTCTCCATCCGTTCCAGGTTAAGGTCATCGGCATCCACGTCGGTAGCCTGTGCGCCCTGGGCCACTTTTACAGCATCAGCGGCAGATAACTGTAAATCTAGCTCACTGATGCTATCCCCCTCAGCGAGTATCACTGCACGCTCTACTGCGTGGCGCAGCGCACGAACATTTCCCGGCCATGCATAGGATTGCATTGCCGACAACGCCTCAGGTGAAAAGTCGCGCATGGGTTTCTGGTATTTCTGTGAGTACAAATCCGCGTAGTAATTAGCAATCTCGGGAATGTCCTCTCTGCGGGCCCTCAACGGCGGCAGAGTGAGTTCCACAGTATTCAGACGAAACAACAAGTCCTGCCGGAAACGGGCCTCATCAGCCAACTGCTCTCGAGGCACGTTGGTGGCAGCGATGACACGGATATCAATGGGTACCGCCTCATTTCTGCCCACCGGCGTCACGGCCCGCTGCTCCAGTACAGTAAGCAGCTTTGCTTGCAGATTAAGGGGAATATTGCCGATCTCATCCAGAAACAGAGTGCCCCCGTTTGCCGCTTCTAGACGACCCACACGGTCTGTAGCAGCGCCAGTGAAAGCGCCCTTACGATGACCAAACAGTTCCGATTCGAACACTGTTTCCGAGACAGAGCCAAGGTCAACTGACATAAATACGTTGTCTGCTCTCTGGCTCTGTTGGTGCAACAGGCGGGCCGCGAGTTCCTTCCCGGTACCGTTCTCACCCATCACCAGAATGTTGGCATCTGTTGGCGCAGTGCGCTTGATCACGGAGAGCACCTCGCGGATTTCGGCTGATTGACCCCTTATCGACTGATCACCCGCACCGCTGGCAGAAACCAGCGCCTGGTTTCTGCGCTTGAGTGTCGCTGTCTCCGTGCGGCTACGACGTAACTTGACGGCAGCAGATAAGGTGGCGACGACTTTTTCGTTTTGCCATGGCTTGGCCACAAAATCCGTGGCCCCGTGTTTCATAGCCTCCACGGCGAGATCCATACTGCCGTGCGCGGTAATCATTACCACGACCGCGTCTGGATCCAGCTCCAGAATACGTCGCAACCAGTAGAACCCTTGCTCCCCACTGCTCTCACCCGGCGAGAAGTTCATATCCAGCAAAATGGCATCGAAACGCTGCGTCGCTAACTGCTCGGGAATGCTGTGTGGATCATTACAGCAATTCACCGAACCGAACTCCCGTTTCAGCAGAAGTCGCCCCGCTGTGAGGATATCTTCATCGTCATCAACAATCAGAATGGAATGACTATCGCCAGGCATCTTTGCTCTCCAAGTGTTCGATAGCGTACACCGGGTGTCCGTATTCGTACACCTCGACAAACTACAAGGCGTCCGAAATCATTTTTAGCTTTTATTTTTCAATGACTTATGGAATTGGCACAGCCGTTGCAATGGTCGTAACAGGAACACGCACAGGAAAGCGACAGCAATGGGTACTATCAGCTCCATGGAAAAATCCCCGGAGGGTCCGGCGCAGGGAGTACGGCCTGGCTCATCGATGGACCGGGTCATCGAACCGCCTTCCCGTTATCGCCGCTGGGGGATCGGTATTGCCGTTGTATTCATGCTCGTCGTCGCCGCAGTTTGGACCACACATCAGGCCGGGCGCAGTCTCACTGTGTCAGGCAGCCGCATCGTGCTCTCGCCTGTGGAATCCGGTGTGTTTGAGGACACTATCCCCGTGCGAGCCCGCGTCGCACCGCTGACCACCGTCTTTCTGGATGCCGTTCAGGGCGGGCGCGTCGAAGAAATACTGGTTGAAGACGGTGCCAGCGTTGTGGCGGGCCAGCCGCTGGTCCGCCTGTCCAACTCCGACCTGCAGCTCAGCGTTATGAGCACTGAATCGCGAGTCATGGAGCAACTCAACAGCATGCGCGACCAGGAGCTGCGTCTGGAGCAGAACCGTCTGGGCCACAAACGCACACTGGTGGACGTGGACTATGAGATCCGACGGCTGACCCGAGAAATTGAACGCCAGGACCAATTGCTCGCGAAGGGTCTCACCGCAAAAGGTGACTACGACGACCTGGTGGATCAACTGGCCTACAACCGGGCACTGCGCGACGTAACCATTGAGAGTCAGGCCACGGACGAGCGCCTGATGGCGGCGCAGTTGGCCTTCTTCCGTGAAAACACCGGTGTCATGGAGCAGAACCTGCGTTTTGCTCGCGACAGCCTCAAGGAACTGGAAATCAAGGCGCCGGTGGACGGCAAGCTCTCCGGGTTTGACATGGAAGTTGGCCAAAACGTCAGTCGCGGCAACCGCATCGGACAAGTCGACCATGCTGACAGCTTCAAACTGGTGGCCGATATCGATGAGTTCTACCTGAACCGCACGGATATCGGTCAGGTGGTCAGCTTCGCGCGCAATGGCAGGGAAAGGGCTCTGCGGGTTTCCAAGATTTACCCCAATGTCGAAGCCGGTCAATTCGAAATCGACATGCAGTTTGTCGGCGACGCCCCAACCGATCTCAGACGCGGCCAAACCATCCAGGCCAAACTCACGCTGGGCGATGCCACCGAGGCGCTGCTAATCCCTAATGGCTCTTTCTATCAAGACACTGGCGGAAAGTGGATTTTTGTTGCCAGTCCCGACGGCAGCACCGCCGTGAAACGTGAAGTAAAGCTGGGGCGCAGAAACACTGACTACATCGAAGTGCTGGATGGCCTGGAAGCCGGCGAAATTGTCATTACCTCACCTTACAGCGGGTTCCGCGACATGGACCTGCTGGTACTGAATACACAAAAAGACGCTTGAAACGACGAGGACACTGTCATGCTTAAACTGAACAACCTTTCGAAGTTTTACCGAACCGACGAAGTGGAAACCGTGGCGCTGAGCGCAGTCAATATCGACATCGAGCAAGGCGAGTTTGTTGCCATCATGGGGCCCTCCGGTTGCGGTAAGTCAACACTGCTGAACGTTATCGGGATGCTAGATCAACCCAGCGAAGGCGACTACTTCTTCATGGATGAAAACGTGTCCTCCTATGGCGAGCAAAAACTCAGCCAGATTAGGAAGCAGAACATCGGCTTTATCTTCCAGAACTTTAACCTGATCGACGAGTTAAGTGTGGCTGAGAACATCGAATTGGCCCTGCTCTACCATGACATTAGCGCCAAGGAACGACGCCAGCGTGTGGAGCACATCATGGACAAGGTGGGCATCGCTCATCGCGCCAAACATCGCCCCAGTCAGTTGTCGGGCGGCCAGCAACAGCGCGTTGCCGTAGCGCGCGCTGTCGTGGGCGACCAGTCGTTGATTCTGGCCGATGAGCCCACGGGCAACCTGGACAGCGTTCACGGTCAGGAAGTGATGGAAATGCTGCAATCGTTGAACAACGAGGGCACTACCATCGTGATGGTGACGCACTCCGCGGCGCACGCGGACTACGCGCGTCGCACCATCAACCTGTTTGACGGTTACGTGGTTACCCAAAGCATGCGGGCCGCCTCATAACAGCCGTTACGCCAACGCACTGCGTCCAAGGAGACGATTATGTACGGGAACTACATCAAGCTCGCACTGCGCAACATGGCCAAGAACCGGCTGTACGCGTTTATTAACGTTGTCGGATTGGCGATCGGCCTATCCGTTTTCCTGTTCGGCATGGTTCTGGCCAGCTATGAACGCGATCACGACAGCATGTTTTCGCAGCGCGATCGCATCTTCACTGCGGGCGCCAAGTTTTCTGATGCCGCGGAAATTGGAGTGCTGGAGACCAATAGCATCTACACCGCAATGGGACCTCTTCTGCAGGAAGAATTGGGCGAAGACTCGCTGGTGGCCAGGACGGTCACGCGCGAGTTCCTACTGACCGTGGGCAGCAGCAACGACAGCTATTACCACACGGTCACGTTCGCTGACCCCGAGTTTTCAGAGCTGTTTGATTTCACCTATCTTTCCGGCGATAACAGCGCGCTGGCAGACCCGCTAGGTCTCATCATCAGCGAATCGACTGCCCTCAAGTACTTTGGACGCGCAGATGTCACGGGTGAAACCCTGACGCTGGACCATGAGCACGATCTGGTCATCAAAGCGGTGATTGAGGACATTCCCAGTGACAGCCATTTCAATTCCAACCTCTTAACCGAACGCGATGCGCGCCTCTTCGCCGCCCTGGACACTCTGGCCGATATCCGTGACTTCAATATCGATGAAGACTGGGGCAACCTTTCAATGGGCGACATGACCTATATGTTGTTGCCCGAGGGTCGAACGCAACAGTGGCTCTATGATCAAGTGAATGCGGTGTACCAGCGCCATTCACCCGAAGGGCAGATAGAATTTATCCCCGAGGTTAAGGTACGTCCGTTAACAGAGGACAACACCATGATCTGGGACGCCATCGGCATTCCCGCGATCACCAGCGTGCAGCTGCTGGGATTACTGGTGCTGATCATCGCCTGTGTTAACTACACCAATCTTGCCACGGCCCAAAGCCTGGGTCGCGCGCGGGAAGTGGGGCTGCGTAAAACCTTCGGCGCCAGCAAAGGGCAGTTACTGCTCCAGTTTCTGGTAGAGAGCCTGACGACCGCCGCGCTGTCCATGCTATTGGCACTCGCCTGTCTGGAACTGATAGTGCCGTTGTTCAATGCCTGGTCATCGAAGGTACTGACCATTAACTACTTGGATATAGCCCCCTTCCTCATCGCAACCACTACCATTGTTGGCATTGCCGCAGGGGCCTATCCGGCGTACATGATCACTCGTGCAGCGCCCATAGATAGCCTGCATAACAGTATGCTGCGGGGGAATAAGGGCGGTTTGTTTCGCAGCTTTATGATCGGTGTGCAGTTCACAATCTCCGTGTTCATGCTCGCATCGGTCATGGTGATGTATTTCCAGAACAAGCAGGTCGAGCAATCCGCGAACATTTTCCCCAAGGACAATGTCATCGTATTGGAACGAGTAGGCGTCGACGCTATCAAAGCGCGCCATGAGACCCTGCGCAATCAGCTTATGAACCTTCCCGGCGTGGAAGCCATGACCTATCTCAGTCAGGTTCCCTTTAACCAGAGCAATAGCGCCTCCGGCGTGGCGCTGGAACCCGGTGATGAAGCATCAGAGATCTTGATGAACCGAATCCGGGTGGATGAGGGCTTTCTGGAGACTCTAAACATCCCTCTGCTAAAGGGCCGCGCATTGACGCGCGACATCGCTGGCGACGTAATGGAAGCGGAGAGCGAGGTCGTTAACGTCCTGCTCAATCAAACTGGAGCGCGCAGCCTCGGCTTCGACGATCCGCTTGATGCGGTCGGCCAGAGTTTCTTCGAAATATTGGGCGAACAGTCACGGGCTGAGGGGCTAACCGCAACGCAGTTCATTGTCGTGGGCTTGTTGCCCGACCAGAACTTCCTGGGCCTGCACAACAAGATCAAACCCACTGCGTTCATGATTCAACCGCCGTGGCTCAACAACGCAGCGATACGCATCAGCGGCGACAACATGGTGCAAACCATTACCGAAGTTGAACGGGTATGGGATGAAGTGATAGCCGACTACCCGATACAACAACGCTTCCTGGACGACGTATTCAACGAAATCTTCATTGTTTACGAGACCATGAACCGCGTGGTTGCAGGTTTCGCACTCATCGCCCTGTCGCTGGCACTGATTGGCCTGTTTGGCCTGGCCGCTTTCATGGCACAGCGCCGCACCCGTGAGATCGGAATTCGCAAAGTGCTTGGAGCGAGGGTAGATCAGATCGCGCGGCTGCTGGTGTGGCAGTTCTCGATACCCGTGCTCTGGTCGCTATCAGTCGCTATGCCATTGGCCTACGCCGCCTCAGGCTTGTATCTCAACTTCTTTGATGAACGCATCACTATGCTCCCACTGATCATCTCGGGAGCGGCGCTGGGGGCACTGGTAACTGCATGGTTAATCGTATCCGTGCATGCGGTAAGAATCGCAATGTCGAGCCCGATCGGCGCACTGCGCTACGAATAGGGAAACGAAAGGCCGGGTTCAGGAGGAGCCCGGCCGTATTTGGAAAAGGTATCGGTCTCGAATCGCACTCCCCCTCTCATCTGCGAGGTTTTTAAAGCCCGCACGCTGGAAGAAAAAGCCAGCCTACAGGGCCTCAGAGCGTCGATGCTGCGCTATTCCCACTCAATAGTTACACTTTTACAAAGCCTTATGTAGCAAGGGTTTGCGAGGGGCAAAACTGAGTTTACAAGT
>SPKZ01019783.1_pt1 | contig 22894 bp, 20 predicted proteins | sample 2456571 | NCBI WGS metagenome assembly SPKZ01 (sample SAMN11192286, study PRJNA482655) | marine metagenome | biome: ENVO:00000447; feature: ENVO:00000244|ENVO:00000211|ENVO:00000569|ENVO:00002023; material: ENVO:00002151; isolation source: ocean water from marine abyssalpelagic zone ... | reverse complement strand
TTATTTGATTCACACACTGGTAATACTAGTAATCCACATAATGTAACACTTACACAATTAAGTGGTGTATCAGAAACTTTATTTAACACATATACTGGTAACACACAAATAATACTTAACACTAAGGTTGAAAATGGTTTAAATGTTGGTGGTGCAAATGAAATATTTAGTGGTAAAAGTGGAACGACACTTATATTCAGAACAATTTCTGGTGGCTCAAATACAACAATAACACAGGTTGGTGATGTGCAAAAAATTGATGTTACTATACCAGTAGATAATAATACATTTGTTACAGGTGGAACATATAATTCTAATACAGATATTATATCATTAGATAGAAATGATGCTGTAACTGTATTAATAACTGGAATAACAGATACTTTTACGACTGGTGGAACCTATAATAATGGGACCAAATTAATCACATTTGATAGAAATGATGGTAATAATTATAATATTAGTTTAAGTTCAATTTCAACTACAAATACATTTGTTACTGGAACAACATTTACAAGTAATGAAGCCACATTAACAAGAAATGATTCCACAGATGTGTTTAAATTATCTGGTGGAACAAATGTAACTCTTTCAAATCCATCTTCAAATCAAATCAAAATTGATGTACCATTACTACAAAATCAATTTTTATTAGATATTTACCAAAGTGGTACAACAACACTAAATGAATCAACATACACAAGTATTCCTTGGGATGCACAAGTTATTTTAGGTAGTAATTATTCACATAGTACCACTGATATAACAATTAATTCTAATGGTACTTATCAAATAACATACAGTATTAGTATTAATATTAGTTCTAATAATAGAACAATCAGTAGGGCCAGATTATCATTAAATGGGGTTGAAATACCCAGAAGTGGTGGGTTTGGTTATCATAGAACTTCAGCACATGGTGAAAACACTATATCAAAAACTATTATAGTACCATTAAGTAATACTGATGTTATTACTCTTGATGCTATTAAATACACAACACCTGGAGGGTCAAATATATTATCTACAATAAGTAATGATAGTAACATAACAATAACAAAATTAAATAATGGATAATGATTAGTTTAAGCGCATCTACACCCACACTTATATCAGATTTGGGGCATACATTTCCAACTGGTATAACTAGTCTTATAAGTCCTGGTGATTTATTTACGGCTGATGACATTAGAGGTTCTAATGATATGGAGAATGCCTTAACTGGTGGGACTATTAATATAATTGATGGAAATAATGTAAGATTAACCACAATTAAAAATATTGGGTTAGGTGATGTTAGTTCTGGTCAAGCTACAGCTAAAAACGCAATATTTACTAGTTTAACTGCAACCACAATATCAGCATCAACAGTTATGGTTGGTGGTTCTGAGGCCAAAACCACAGATACATTTGTTACGGCAGCAACATTAAACTCTACCACCTTAGAATTAGAAAGAAATGAAGGACTTGCAGATGTTACTGTAGATTTATCTTCAATTGATGGAACTGTTACTTCTGTTAGTGGTACTGGAACAATAAATGGTTTAATATTAAGTGGTGCGGTAACAACCGTTGGAAACTTAACATTAGGAGGAACCTTATTAATAAACAACTCAGATTGGTTAGGTACAGATTTAGTAATAGCAAATGGTGGTACAGGAGAAAGTAATGCACAATCCGCAATAAATGCTTTAACACAAGTTAGTAGTGCAACTAATGAATATGTATTAACAAAAGATACAGGAACAGGAAATGCCACATGGAAAGTTGGTGGTGGTGGTGGAACAGATAGTTATGTTACAGGTGCCACACTCAATTCAACCACACTAGAATTAGAAAGAAATGAAGGACTTGCAGATGTTACTGTAAATTTATCTGGCTTAACTGGGCCACCCAGATTCTTTGATGTCTATGATAATACTGGTGGACAAACTTTTACTACTGGCACAATTACAGTTAATCTAGATACAACTCGAACAGATTCTGGAGATGGTGCATTTACATTGGCTTCTGATGAAGTAACAATCAATAAAGATGGTACTTATGTGATTTCTTATAGATTTGGAAACAATGTTACTTCTAATACCCGTTGTGGTGCGAAAGCATGGTTAGAAATAGATACTGGTAGTGGATTCTCAGAAATTGACGGTTCACTCACATATACTTATAATAGGGGGGTATCTTATGGTGAAAATACTGCTATGGCAATGGTTGTTTTGGACGTAGACGCTGGAGATAAGGTTAGAATGAGAGCAGATAGAGAGCATGGTTCTGGTACGATGACTACACTTGTTGATGCATCATCCCTTTCTATTTTCACTGCTGGTTCTCAAGGAGCAAAAGGAGCAGCTGGTGAAAAGGGGGATACTGGTTCGGGTTCAAACATTATAGTTCAAAAAGATGATGTTACCGTTGGGACTGTAACTGATGAATTGAATTTTGAAGGTGCGGGAGTTACATCGGTTGTGGATGACGGTTCAAATAAGACAACAGTTACAATTGGCGGTGGTGCTTATGGTAGTGAATATGATTACAATGAGGATGATACAACTTCAACTACAACATCAACATCGTACCAATTAAAAGTAACACTGACAACTGCTTCACTTCCAGCTGGAAATTATGAAATTTCTTGGTACTCTGAAACTAATCAGAGTTCCACTTCTGGGTCTGTTGATGTAAGAGTTCGGCATGGAACAACAGAAATCGGACAAAGTGAAATAGAGCATGAAGATAGTGATGACTGGGTTACACAAGGGGGATTTAAAGGTGATATAAGTCTTTCTGGAATACAAACAATAGAACTTCACTATAGAGTTAATCCAGATACTAGTGGTGGTACTGCGGCAATAAGAAGAGCTAGATTAAAAATTATAAGAGTGTCATAATGGCGATATTAAATATTTATAAAATATGGATTACAATTTATTTGCATATAATATAGGGGGACAACCAGTAGAAGTTGTTGTTACTGAATATGACCAGTATCAGCTTTCGGGTATGAAGGCATTGATAATCTCAAGTGGGACAACAGTTCCTGGATACACAAACGTAACCTCAATAGAAAATATGAGTACTTTTGGGGGTTACGCTATTGACACATATCAAACACAACAAAAGGGTGTTAGGTTATGTGGTTATGAAACTGGTTGGTCAGCAATGACAGATACAGAAAAAGATATTATAATAGATTGGTATGCTTATCCAGAGGGGACAACAGAAATTATTACTTATTTAGTAACAACAAAAGGTATGACACAAACTGAGGCTGAAAATTATTTAACAGATAAATGGCACATTCATTGGGGTAATTTCTTAGACGATTGTCCAGAAAGATGGAGTGAGTCTGTTAAGGTTACTGTGGGTTATTTACCATTTAGTGCCTCATCTCAATTAATGGATACGGTAAATGTTTTAGTAGATAAGTATTTGGTTACAGGTAGATTGGGTATTGGTTATGGTGATACAAGTGATGGTTTAATGAATTTTGTTATGTCATCAAGTAGTTATGTTGGAAATGGTTTAGAAGAATATTGTATAGCACATGGATTTACATTAAATAAAGGCGATTACGATAGTTTTAGACTAGATATACAAAATAAAATTATTGACTCATACTTCTGGCCTCAAATACAAGAATACCTATAATCTTTATTTTTAATTTAAAATCTTTATTATTATATAAAATTTATTATGAAGATTAAAACATTTAATAGTGTTGTGGTTGCATTTGATGGGGTTAGTGTATCTACATTAGATAATGATGTCAATAAGTGGATAAAAGAGGTAGACCCAATAATTGCAGATATAAAATATTCGATAAGTGGTAATAAACACTATGGTGCAATTTCGGCTATTTTAATAATATACGAAGAAAAAGATAGAAAACCACATTCAAACCATGGGAAAAAAAATAAAAACATTTAATTTAAACGGAATATTAAAACAATGTGGATTTGGTACCCCAAATCATATGGCACCAAAGGGGTCTGAATTTACAGATATGGATACAACTAACATATATACAAATGTAAATGGGGTAAATACTTGGAAGTTAGTTAATTTTACGGGCACAACATCAATAAATATAACTGGAGGGACTATTGATGATAATAAAAATATATTAATTTTAAGAAAAGATAATGGAACTAATATAAGTATTAGTGGTGATACATCATACTTTGATACAGAAATGAATTTTGTACAAGATGCTACATTAACAACTATATTATTTAAGGGGGTTATTGGTGGGGATATATTAAGAACGGAAGCAATTAATAGTATAGAGGCTGTAGCTAATGGAGTGGATATAAGAATACAAAGAACAGGTGGGGTAGAGATATTAATTGATACTCTAGATATATCTAAAACATATATAGATGGGAGTTTGGTCACACAAGTTTTAGTAACTGCTATTGTAGAATTGAATACACTATTTGCTAATGCTGGTGGTGGTACAGGAGTTGCCCCCACTATTACAAGCCCATCGGTTGTTAATATGTTAGAAGGGTCTAGTTTAAATTATTTAATAACATCTGTTGGGGGGGTTGCATATTCATTCCTTAATTTACCTACTGGGTTGGAAGTAGTTCAAGGAAATCCACGACAAATAATTGGAGGAAAGGGCCTTACAACGGGAAATTATTCATTTACGGTAAGAGTGACTAACTACTATTCAGAAGTTACCCAATTAGTTACGTTAAATGTAAATCCCGTATTTACAAACACAAAGAGTGTTGATGGAACTTCAACAGTACATTTTATAGATAATACTAATTCTAATTCTATACCACTTTATAGACCATCAAATGGAACAGGCGCATCAGATGCCTGGAGTGTTGTATGTTGGATTAAAACAGTAAATCAAAGCGGATATAATGATTTAGAGGGTATTTTCTCTTTTGGTAACTTATTGAATTTTACAATAGGAACAGGGGGTGGTTATGGAAATAATATATATTTTCAAATATATATGGGGGTATGGGGTAATCAATTGACTATTTCTACAAATACAGGGACAGCATGGAATACTGGGTGGCATATGGTTGCCGTAACATATGATGGTGGTACCACAGGAAGTGTGGGAGCAGATATAAACTTATATTATAGTAGATTTAAAATTTATTTTGATGGGGTTCTCCAAGCCAACACAAATTCAAATCAAGGGAATGGTTTTACTGGCGCAATAGACTCATCAGTTAACCCGTTTAAAATAGGGGCATGGAAGGATGTATTTGCAGCAATAAGATATATGCCAAATTATAGGATAGACGAATTTTCATTATATGATACAGAGCTCTCCTCTAACACAATATCATCAATCTTTGATGGGGGGAATCCCGTAGATTTAACAACATTAACACCATTATTTACAAATCATTATAGATTTGGTGATGCACCTTTGGATATTTCAGCATTTCCAATTTTACATGATATAAATACCACAACAGGGTTAAATCTTAATATGGTGAACGGAACAATTGCAAGTTATGTAAATGATGTTCCAGCTACTCCAGCTTCAACTGGATTGGCCGTAAATTTTACAAATGATGTTACATCTACAACCACAATATTAAGAAACCCAAACACATCAGCAATAATACAACAAGCACCCAGAAATACATTGGAAGCTGTTATAAGTGCTAATAATACTGATATAAAAATACAATATGTTGGTGGTGAGGTTTTACAATATAACGTAGATTTAGCAAATTGCTTTATTGATTCTGTATTGGTTACACAGGTGTTAGCAACATCATTAACAGAGTTAAATGCTTATTTTAATAATACAGGGTTGGGTGTACCACCAACCATTACAAGTTCATCCACCATAATTGTAAATTCGGGTAGTTCTATAAATTATACATTAACTGGAACTCAAGCAGTTGCGCATAGCTGGGATACTTTACCAACTGGGGTTGCTACTGTAAATGGAGATGTAAAAAATATAATCGGTGGAAATAATTTATCGGCTGGAACTTATAATATTATAGGTAGAATTACCAACTATTATGGTAGTGTAACATCCAATATATCATTAATTGTTGCCATCCCATTTGTGAATTCATATAGTTTTGACGGAACTTGGAGTGCATATATGATAAATAACATAGTGGGGCAAGAAAATAATACGCCTTTATATAGACCATCAAATGGAACAGGCGCATCAGATGCTTGGAGTATGAATTTTTGGGTAAAACAAAATAATACAAATGATAGAGGAATTTTATCTTATGGTAGGCATTCCAGTTCAGTAGATGCAAAACTTAGTTTAACAATCAAAAAGGTAGGTTCATATAATAATTTATTATTTCATTATGGGACTAATGTAGCCTATTTATCTGCTACTGTAATTACCGCATCTACTCCAGGTACGTGGCAAAATATAGGTATAACATATAATGGTGGTGATACAAATTTAGGAATTACTTCTCAAGGATATTTTAAATTTTATGAAAATGGGGTTTTGTTATCCGCTACATGGACAATGGGAGGAACTGGATGGTCTGGAAGTATGGAGAAAAGTGCTATAGGTTATCCGTTCAGAATTTTACGTACAAATTGGACATCGACTTCTCCAGGCACAAAAATAGATGAATATACTGATTGGGACTCAGAATTAACACAAGCCGATATGGTTAGTTTGTATAATTTGAGCACCCCTTTTGATGTGTTATCTAGTTTTACGCCACTACCTTATGATTATTTTAGATTTGGTGATGCTGGTGATATAGCAAACTACCCAATAATGACAAACCATGGAACAACAGGACCAGATTTGGAAATGATATCGGGCGCAGCTTCAAACTATGTGTCAGATGTCCCTTAAAATAAATAAAAACTTTAACTATGATAAACTATGGAAACTTAGAAATTTTACGCTACAGAATATGTAAATATGGTATATATCATGTTTACTTGAACGATGAAGAAGATAACCTACTTAGACTTTTTATCTCACCTATGGAATTTACTAAATGGTATGATAAAAAAGGTAAAACAAAGTTAGAACACGAACCCTACAAAAATGTGTTGATTTTGTTAAAAGAATACCAAAAGGAAATGGGGAAAAAGATTTGGTATGATGATATATATGATTTATATTAACCCAACACATAATAAATATAAAACAATATAATTGGAAGATACAAGGAAAATACTTAACTTATCTGGTGCTGGTACAAAGATATCTGGGCTTGCTGGTGCCTGTGATTATATATTTAATGTTTGTGGATATAGACCAACAGATATCTCTGGAATAAGTTCTGGTGGTATTTTAGGTATACCCATAGCATTACGTAAATGGGATATACTTAGAGAATTCACACAAGTCTTCACAATTAACGATATATTTGACAGTAACCCCATAAATAAAAAAAATAAAATAACCTTTAGTGCAAAACTTAGAGCAATAAAAGGTAAGTCTTCTTTTGGTACTCAAAATAACCTACCATTGACTGTTAGTAGAATAATATCAAAAGAAGATTTCAATAGGTATCAAAAAGGTGAGTTTCCTAACGTATGGATTGGGTCTGTGGATTTTAAAACTGGTAGTAGATTCATAATTAATATTAAAGATAAAAAATATTCATATGATGACTTTTTAAAATTAATAAATGCCTCCGCAAGTATACCACTGGCAGTTGAAGGTGTTCACTTCAATGATATGATTCTGTATGATGGTGGTGTTAGAAATCATATACTATCTCCATGGATGTTGGAAAACATACCAAATATATCAGAAATTATTTCAGTTTTTGCCAGACCTAAAAATTATGAACATATATTAGATAATGATTGGTGTGATTGTAATATGATAAAGGTTTTTACTAGACTAACTGATATAGATGCAATAGAAATTAGTAAAAAAGATGAAATTGAAGAAAAATACTTAATAGAGCTAATTAATAATAGAAAAAAACGAACAATTAAAAATAAACAAATATTTATACCATATATAATTAAAGAAATGTATGATGTTAATCCAATAAAACTTAGAAAATTATATAATTTTGGGTTTAAATCTGCTACCAACGCATTAGTGGATTGGTGATTATTCACCGTAAATATCTTTCGGTTTAACACACACATCTTTAATAATCTTTTCAACAAATGCAAACATCTTAAGACCGTTTTCTTCACAGTAGTCTTTTAGTATCTTATGTGTTTTAGGCGTTATTTTTAAGTTTTTAGTCCTTTTCATAGATGTTTTATTAATAAGTATGATAAAAGTAAGAAAAAAGTCATACTATTTATGATATTAAAATATCATAAAAAATTCTTTTGGTTTTTTTAAACATATTTATTATTGAATAGATTAAAACATATTAAAATAATAAACAATTTAAAAAAATAAACAATGGCAGATAAAGTATTTGTGAGCCCAGGGGTATACACCTCAGAAAGAGACCTAACATTTGTGACGAGACAAGTTGGTGTTACAACACTTGGGTTAGTGGGCGAAACGACACAGGGTCCAGCTTTCCAACCAATTTTCGTTGGTAATTATGATGAGTTTATATCATTTTTCGGAGGGCTTAATGCGACAAAAATAAAAGATAATGGTGCACCAAAATATGAATTACCATATATTGCAAAATCTTATCTTTCTCAATCAAACCAATTATTTGTAACTAGAATTCTTGGATTTTCTGGTTATGATGCTGGATTGTCTTGGGGTATAACACTTGATGCGGCACTTGATGTTACAACTACAGGAACAACAGGTGGTGGACTTACTGGTGCATTACTAACATATACAGCAACAACTGCTGGAACTGTTACAAATGTTGTATCTTCAGATGCATTGATACAATCATTATGGGATGGTAGTCTTTTAAATAACCAATTGGCATTTTTGGGTGTTTCTGATACTGGAACATCTAAGTCATATGGTGCTGTATTCCAAAAAGTGGGTGACACATTTAGTGGTGCTTCATTTGATATAGAAATAACAGAGTCAAATTTTCCAGGTGGCGCAACAATAACTGGTGTAACAACTGGTGCAACAATACACTACTCTGGTACTGGATATTCAGATGTTGAAAATAAAATAGTGGCCTTACTTAGGAGTAGAGGTAAATATGATTCAGATGAAGACCTTAATTTTGAAGTTACTGGTTCAACAGATATTGGATTTGACCCAGCAATAACCGATGCAGCAACTGCACCAAAGGGTAATTTTGGTATAACTGGGACATCCACAGTTTCGGGTGCATTTAGTTATTCATTATCATTTGATACCACAAAGAAAAACCACATAACCAGAGTACTTGGTATAGGTGCGCAAGATGGTAAAACAGCACTATTTGTTGAAGAATTATTTGGTGGAATGTTTAGTGACCTTGTTGATGCAGATAAAGTTAGAGGTATTAACATATCATCACTAATAAAATATGAGGATGAGTTTGATGATTATAAACAAGAGTATCAACCAGCAGTAACCCCTTGGGTTGTTTCTGAACTTAGAGGTACAAATCTTCTTAGACTATTTAGACTTTGGACAATATCTGATGGTAATGCGGCAAATAGTCAATTTAAGATTTCTATTAAAAATATAAGACTAGGGTTAAAAGAGTTTGATATTGAAATAAGAAGTTATGCGGATACGGATGCTAAACCAATTGCGTTGGAAAGATTTACAAGGTGTAGTATGGACCCAACATCAAATAATTATGTTGCTAAAAGGGTTGGAACACTTGATGGTAATTTTGCATCAAGGTCTAATTATATACTTGTTGAAATGGAAGAAGAATCTGATACTTCGGAGGCTTTCCCAGCTGGATTCTTAGGGTTTCCTATAAGAGACTACCAAGCGAACTCAAATACAACAGTATTATCACCAAGTATTGAATATAAACAAACTTATGGTCCATTTGAAAATAAAAGAAAATTCTATTTAGGTCTTTCTAATACAAAAGGTATTGACCAGGATTTCTTTGACTATAAAGGACAACCAGATGGTGATTTAACAATCTGGACAGGTCTTACAAAGGGTTTCCATATGGATATTGCCGCTACTGGAGCAACGATTGACAACGTTGAAATTGTTATTGATGCGAGTGGTAACACATATAGTCCAGTTTATCTTTTTGACACTGGTAATGCTCAATTCAGAACAGAAGATGGTGTTGAAGGTACTGATTATGAAAAAGTATTTGCAAGGAAATTCACATTTGCACCCTATGGTGGTTATGATGGATGGGATATATATAGAACTAGAAGAACCAATACAGACCCATATATAATTAATGGCACCAGAGGTGTTAAGGGTTTAGCAAGTGAAGCCTTTTCTAGTAGAGCATTAACTAACGGTGACAATGGAATAAACTCTGATTATTATGCTTACTTGGAAGCTATTTGGACGTTCCAAAATCCAGAAGCTGTAAATGTTAATGTATTTGCAACTCCAGGTATTGACACATTTGAAAATACAAATCTTATTGAAGAGAGTATTGAAATGATTGAGGTTGATAGAGCAGATTCATTCTATATTGCAACAACACCAGATACTGATGCTTCTGGAGATGTATTGCTACCAGATGATGTTATTGATACACTTGATAGTCAATTTGATAGTAATTATACAGCCACATATTGGCCTTGGATTCAAATAAATGATGCAGAAAATAATGTTTTCATATATGTTCCACCAACAAGAGATGTTGTTAGAAACATAGCATTAACAGATAATATTTCATTCCCTTGGTTTGCCGTTGCTGGTATACAAAGAGGTGATGTGAATGCGATTAAAGCTAGGAAAAAACTAACCCTCGCTGAAAGAGACACACTCTATGAAGGTAGGGTTAATCCAATTGCAACATTCGCATCAGAGGGTATTAAGATTTGGGGTAATAAAACACTACAAATTAAAGATACTGCCCTTAATAGAATTAATGTTAGAAGACTTCTATTACAAGCAAGAAAACTTATTTCAGCTGTCTCAATTAGACTATTATTTGAACAAAATGATGATATCGTAAGAAACCAATTCTTGGGGCTTGTTAATCCAATCTTAGATAACATTAGGTCTGAAAGAGGTCTTACTGATTTTAGAGTGGTTCTTGACAATAGTCCAGAGTCTATTGATAGAAATGAATTGTGTGGTAAAATCTTCTTAAAACCTACAAGAGCATTGGAATTTATTTCAATAGAGTTCGTAATTATGAACACTGGTGCTAGTTTTGATGATATATAAACAATAAAAAAGCCTATTAATTTAGGCTTTTTTATTTTTACGTTATATTTATTAATAAATAAAATTATAAAAAAATTATTATGAAAAGAAAGATTAAGATTACTGAACAACAATTAAATTATATTGTTGAAAATATTGTTAGAAAATCTAAGGTTAACCATAAGACATCTAAGGCTAAATATCTAAAAAGTTTAAGGCAATTAAACGAAGAAACTATTGAAGATGAAGTATTGGAAGAAGGTAAAGTATCACAAGCAATTGGTGCTTTAGGTATTTTAGCAATGTCTCTATTTCCAAACATGAAAACACAGGCTGCGGCAATAAATGCTCTACAGCAACAAAATCCAGAAATTGTTCAAATGGTTCAAGATACATCAAAACCAATTAGAGGTTATGACGTATCTGGAGTAGAAACCCAAGCTGGTAAAGTCTTAAATACATTAAAAGATGCTGGCCAATTAGATGTCATATTTTCACAAAATGGACTTCTTAAGAAATTTATTCCAGAACATATTTTACCAAATTACGGAGATGAATATAAGGATGTGATAGACGATTATAAATCAGACCCCAAATCTTTTTCATGGAAGAACCATTTATCAGTTTTGAAAAAAGTTCTGAAGGATATGGCTAAAGGAGATAATAATGTAATAACAACTGGGACTGGTGAAGAAGCAATAAGGTCTTTCAGAGCAGAGTTTGGTGAAGATGTTATTAAAACGTTCCAAGGTTTTTTCCCCACCAAGGATTACAAAAATCTTGAAACAGGCAAAACAAGCTCAAATGAAGATGGTGATTTGGGTGATGCTTCATTGGAGATATTAGCTAGGACATTATCAGCTAGGATGGACCAAGTTGATACAGATGATAGTACGTTTAAAAAAGGTAAGGGTAGTAAAATTGACATAAAACACCCAGAAAACATAAAAACACAAAAACGTGATTAATACTGGTAGTAATTTTTAATCATCATAACATATTATTGGTAAAATTTTGGTCCTTTTAGTTATTATAACCTATTAGGACCAAAATTTTATATGGTTCTAAAGTTTGTTTTGTAACAGCATCAAATGTTTCAACATCAAAATATGTCTGTTCTGTGAATATTTCAGTAGTGAAAACTACAAAATTAAAATTTTCAATATCGTTTAAATTATAGTAATCAACACCTTCTTGGACATATCTTTCTTGAAAATCATCATCAATATTATTTAATACGTATTTTAAAAATTCTTCATCGGTTTGACTTGTGTCTGACGTATATGTAGTGTAGAAGTAAGCCACATCCTTTTTCCCCACTTCATTTACTTCAAAGAAATCTGAAGTAAAATATAGAGGGCTATTTGTCTTTTCATCATATGTGGAGTAACAAATACAATTTGTTTTTTCCATATGTTCTTTAATGTAGTGGACTACAACATTTGATGATGTATCGAATATAGATTCTTCACCTACAATGTGTCTAACCACATTTAAATTAGCTTGCGTTTGACTAAATAGGTTTGTGTAAATAACACATGTTAAAACAAAAAATAAAGTTCTCATATATAAAATTTTAATTGTTAACAAATATAAATAATTTAAACTTTTAATATATTTTTTTCTTTGTAATAGTAGTAATCTTCTCTAATATTTATAATCATTGCACCAATAACCACACCCTGTTTTTTAACCACTGATACAATTATTCCATTTTTATTTGTGAAGTAACTTTTAACAACAACATTCATATCACTATACATTTTGAATAATTGTTTTAACACAAAAACCATTTTCTTTCTTTTCTTTGTTTTAAAAATAATCTTACGTTTTTTTATTATTATTTTTGTGGTTTCTTGTATTTGTGAAATTTTACCATCAATTTTTATTATGGTATTATTTGTGTTAATTTTTTGTCCAAAACAAAATAATGGTATCATAAAGATTAATAATATAAGTAATTTATTTTTAATATTTGCCATTATTTTTATTTTGTGTTTATCGTTATCTCTTATGTAAATATAAACTAAAAATCCGAAAATACAAAATTTTAACTAAGTTTTTTTAAAAAACTTTAAAATTATATGTTATTGTACCACAATCATATATCCTATATATCTTCCTTTTAAGCATTATTTCACGTTCAGTGAGTTCTTTATTAAACCCATCCTTAATTAATAAATCCTTCCTATATTTAAATCTATGATGTCTTAGACTATTCACAATATAAAAATAATTTGGGTTTGAATTATGACTAAATTTAAACCCCAACACATCATATAGGTTTCCAGTTGACCATCTTCTGTCAGCGTAGCTAATTATTTCTTTTGGGTCGTACCCCCTAATGAAATTTTTAAATAGCTTAGAAGCCCCACCAATCACCGTTAAATCAATTTTATTACAAAACCTTATTAGTTCATAGTTATCTTTTTTACTATTTAACCCAAGAACCTTTCTGTAAGCCCCAAAAGTCATAATGCTAACCAATTCATCTTCATAATAAAGACCAAGATTATATTTTGAACCAACGGCACCTTGAATATGATTTTCATTAAGAAATTTTGTTTTATCTTTTGTTGGTACTTCTTTGACCTCACATTTACGTCCATATATTCGTTCTTCAGTTAAACCAAATAAATTTTTAAGTCTTGATTTAACAATATCTTGCTTATTTACCCATTCATCCTCAAATATGTGAATTAACTTAACACCCTTATCATTACATAATTCAGTTTTATTTAAATGATAATCTTTATCAACGTATAATTCAGAGTGCCAATAAATACCATTATACTCAATTGCAATATTTTTTGATGGGATGTATATGTCCACCTCTAACGGGGGTATTAACTTTCTAAAATTTTCTTCAAAAGGAATTCCAAGTGAAATAATAAAATCTCTTAATTGTTTTTCACCAATTGAAACTCCAGATTTTTTGGGATGGCAAATGGTGCATGGGTTGCTGGTTAATAAATATCTATGGTATAAGACACTCCTATTTATTGAATAATTATTACAACATGATGGACATTTTATATGTATATTATTGCCAACAACATTTAATATTTCAAGAGTCTTATATTTTTCTTTAAAGTTTATTTTCTTTTTATAAAAACCACATTGCCTTATATCTTTATTTTTTAGTGGTGTCGTAACACCATACTTTTTTAAATTGGTTTCGGCTATACTTATTTTTGTTGACATTAATTGTGATATATGCTCAACACCATGTTTTTCAAGTGTTTTTTTCTTTATATATTCAACATCCTTAAATATATTATCAACACCATATTTCTTTAAGTTAGTTTTTCTTATCTTATTCTTTATATCATCTGAATGAGATGGTGAGACCCCACCATATTTCTTTTCATTTGTTTTTTTTACCTTTAATTTATGGGCTTTGCTTTTATTAGTACATTTTATTGAACAATATTTACCATAACCATCTCTAAGGGATTTCTTAAATTTTAATTTATTCCCACATTCACATCTTGGTATATTTTTAACACCATTAATAAAGCACCATATTTGTTCCTTAAGGGTTAAGTTTTTTAACTCTTCAGAACAATGCGACAATATATTATCATATAATTGTTTATTATTTTTAATTAACCAATCCCGTCTAGTTTTATAACCAGATTTATTGTCATTTATAAAATATTCATAAAAATCCATATTTTTTTATTTTTAATATATTTATATATAAATTAAGTTGTTGAACAAATCAAACAATCAACACAAATATAATAATAAATATTGAAAAAACAAAAATTTTAAAACATTATGGCTGATTTATTAATGAAAATGCCCGTACCGTATGAACCGAAGAAAAAGAATAGGTGGCTTATCAGATTTCCTTCGGACTTGGGTATACAGGAGTGGTGGTTAGCATCGGCTTCAAGGCCATCGATTACACAGAATGAGGTTGAGATTCAATTTCTTAACACATCAACTTGGGTTATAGGTAGATTTACATGGGAAAGTATTTCTGTTACATTCAGAGACCCTATTGGTCCATCTGCAACACAAGCGATAATGGAGTGGGTACGTTTACATTCTGAATCAATAACTGGTAGACAAGGTTATGCTGCTGGATACAAAAAAGATGTTGAAGTTGAGATGCTTGACCCAACTGGGGTTGTTGTTGAAAAATGGCTTCTTCAAGGTACAATGCTAACCAATGTTGGTTTCGGTGATTTATCAATGGATGATGATGGGATTGCTGAAGTAACTACAGATTTGAGATTTGATAGGGCTATATTGCTTTTCTAGTAGAATTGCACCATCAAATATAAATTTAGTTTTAATTTTACATATTTATTTATATAATGTGTAAGATTAAAACTTTTTATATTTAAATGAGAAAAGTAGACAAAAAAATAAATTTAAAGAAAGTTAATTTATTATTAGAAGAAAGATATATTAAAAACAAAAGATTTATAAATGAAAATCTAACATCTGATATTGATTATGTTAAATCAGAATTTGAAAAATTAGAACAAGTTTTACGTAATGGTAATGATGAGTTTTATAAAAAAGAAAAAGATATAATATATTATACTGGTAAACCAGATGGTGGTACGTATGCTCCTGGGGTTGGAGATGCTTTCTATTGGGCTGAAGCGGCATTGGATAAAATAACTTATATTGATGAAATTTCAATAGAAAATGGTGAATTACATATACCTTCCTTTATTGAAAGACAAGGTTATAAATCAGATTTATTAAAAAAATATGATGAAATAAAAGATTTAGATGTGATTAAACTTCAATACCTATTATACAGATTAGACAGAAGCTGGTTTCATTTTACATCTACAGAAAGTACCACACATGGTTCTGGTGGTTTTTTATTTACAGATAAGTATTCATTAGGTGAATGTTCGTGTGAAGTGAATATATATAATAAATTTAAAGAAATGATTAACAATTGGTTAATGAATGAATATAAACCAAAATACGAAACATTACAAAAGTTTATTATTGATAAAATAAAATGAAAAATTATCAATATACAAATATACTAATTTTAATCAGTTTTTTTAAAAATTTCAATTGTTTTAGTTTCTTTAATTAACTCGGTCCAATTACCCAAGTATGTTGTTGCTTTGACTGGTCTATTGTCTACCCAATGATAAGTTTGCCCATCCTTAATTCTTGGTTTATCCATTATAAGACCATGATATTTAAACCCATTATCTTTTAACCATTGTTCGGTTACTTCTCTATCCTTACTTTCTCTTGCGGTGAAAAATGTAATTATATTACCATCATCATACCATTTATTTAAGGTTTCTCTTGAGTTTTTATAGGGTTTTGCGGTGGGAAATAAATGACTATCTTCATTTTTGATATCATCGCAAATTGTACCATCAATATCTATTAAAAATACTTTATCCATGTTTTCTTATTTATTAATTTAGTTCAGTCCTTAACACACACCTTGTGCTTGGTTGTTGAGTGGATAAATCCCTCAACCTAGGGCCGCTGAACCGACCCAAATGATTATTAATACAAATGTACATTTTTTTATGGACATAGGGCATATTTATTATAATAAACTGTAATAACAATAAGTAAAGCTTTTTTTATGGATGTTGGTCATATTTATTTAATAATGAATACTAATTTTGAATATAAGATTGGTATGACAAAAAAATCTGTTTCAGATAGGGTTAAGCAATTGCAGACTGGTAATTCTGGTGAATTGAAAATCATTTCATATTATGAGGTTAAAAATTATAGCAAGGTAGAAACGTCATTACATAATTTTTTTTCATATAAAAGGATAAGGGGTGAATGGTTTAATTTAAATGAGGAAGAGATTTTAAACTTTGAAAAAACTGTTAGAGGTTTTGAAAAGGCAATAATTGATTATAATTACGGTAAGGATAATATATTAATATGAGAAGGATATAAATTAATAACAACTAAAATTAAACTTAAATCAAATGAAATGTAATTGTGAAGTATGTAACTGCAATTCTTCTTGTAATTGTGATTGCTGCAATTGTTAATAGAGTGTACATAAAACTTTACTTGTGATATTTATTATTTATATTATATTTGGTAACTAAATGACCAATTATATAATATAAGAAGGACTGAACAACTAAATAAAGTAATTATGAGTAATAAAAAACCGAATGTATTCCCAACACAGGAACAAATAAATAAAGCCAATGAAACTGGTGAACAAATTAATAATCAGTTTCAAGAGGAAAATAATATCACAAACCAAACTCTTTCAGAATCTGAAGCCAAAGCAGCCGCTGAAATGAAAAGAAGGACTGAGGAACAATTGAGATTGAGAAATGAGCAATTGAATAAAAATCAAGAAATTTACAATCAAACTGAAAAAGCCAGAGAAGAAAAGATGAAAGAAAAGCAAAGTCATGCTTGGGATAATAATCATACACCACCAATTTACCCAACAAATAATAATTATGGTGGGGGTGATGATGGTTTCCAAAATAACAATACCCAAACAATAGAATATATTAGTCAACCACAAATGAATCAACCGTTTGATGTGTTGCCATTGCCTTCTGAAGGTAAGTTATATCCAGGAAGAAAAAGTACCGTTAAGGTTGCGTATTTAACCACAGCTGATGAGAATATACTTACATCACCAAACTTAGTTGAAAGTGGTGACTTTTTGGAGATTCTCATAAATAGAAAACTACTTGAACCAAATATAAGATATAAGGATTTGCTACCTGGAGATAGGAATGCAATTATGATTTGGCTTAGAGCAACTGGTTATGGTGAAATGTACCCAGTTCAGATATATGATGAAATTACTGATGAGCCATTTGAAACTGAAATTGATTTAAGTAAATTAAATACAATAAAGCTTAATATTGAACCAGATTCGGATGGGTTATTTAGTTTTATATTACCATTGTTAAAAGCAAATGTAAGGTTTAAATTACTTACAGTGGGTGATATTGATAGGCTTGAGAAAATAGTATTGGCGAATAAGGATAATTTAATTAATCAAGAGCAAACACTTATCCTCCAAAATCAATTGGTTGAGGTTAATGGAAATAGAGATAGAAATTTCATAAATAACTTCGTTAATAATATGAGAGTTATGGATACACAAAAATTAAGAGAGTATATATCAAGTATTGATTGTGGCGTTGATATGAATATCACCGTTAGGACTCCTGGGGGTAGGTCCATAAAAACCTTTCTTCCCCTTACAACAAAGTTTTTTTGGCCTAACGCAAACATATAAGAAATCGTTACTTGAAGAAATTTACATATGTATTAAGCATATTGGGATGACTTACCAAGATGTGTTATCAACCCCAACATATGAGAGGAAATTTTTCTTATCAACATTAATTAATGAAAATAAGAAAAAAAGTGAAATGGCTGAGGAAACAAAACATAGGGGTGCCAAGGGGTCAAGGTCAAAAACAATAACGGGACAAGCCTTAAAAACAAAAATGAAGAGTGGAGAAATACCTAGCTAAAAATAGCTGGGTATTTTTGTTTTTATTAGATATTTATTAATTAGTTGGTTCATACCAATTAAAATAATTAAAATTATGAAACGAAAATTAATATTAACGGAGTCTCAATATAATAGAATATTTAACTCTAAAAAAAGAAAATTGGTTATAACCGAAAGCCAATATAATAAATTGTTATCTGAAATTGAACTTAAGAATAATTTGGTTGGCGGTGATATGCTTAAGGTTACACTTAAAAGTGATGTAGAACAAATTTTAAAAATAGTTGATGGATTTTCAGACCAAATTTTTATGGTTGATTGTAATAATGCTATAGATAAAAATTATATCTATAAACTAATAGATTATTCTGAGGAAAATTTAAAAATAAACACACTTAGGGTACATATAAAACATATTGATGATATCAAAAAATATAAAAATGGTATTTCTGATAAAAAAATATGGAAACCATATACCTTTAATCTTTCAAAAGAACCAGAAATATTAAAGGATAAGGCCGATGAATATAAGTGTAAGTTGGATGCTGTTCTTAATGTTTATAAAAACCCAGAAACAGAAGATGATGGTAACTTAGATGTTAAGGATGATAATATGAAGGGTGATATTGTTAAAAAATTTAAAACAGACATTAATAATCATTTAAAAGAAAATCAATGGTATAAGATAAAATTTAGTGATGGTTCTACTATTGATTTCAACATTTATCAAAAAGAGGGGTCAAAGGTTTCTATTGATTTTGATGATGTTGATAGTGTGATAAAAAAATATAAAGGTAAGGCTGAAGAGTTCATTGCACCAATTAGAGAGTTTATAAAAAAAATAACTACGGTCTATTCTTATTATATTACTTTCGATATTAATGATATAACTAATTTTGAAAAGAAAGAATCATTAAAAGAAGAGGAAGGTGATGAATTAAATGTTAAATTTGATGTCCCAATTTCAGTAATGTATGAAAAGGTAGATGGTAGTCCAGAAGCTAAAAAATTCCCATTAAATAATGTATATGGAATTAATAAGATATCAAAACCAAAAGATTCTGAAGATGATGATAAAAAAAATATAAAATTTTCTGAGGAAGAGTTCAGAGAATATATTGCTAATAATAAACATATTAAAAATATTGTACTAACAACCCCTGGGGCTTTTGCTAGACTATTAGGTAACTATAGAGGTACAGGGCTTAAACCAGCTGAAGACGCACTTAGAAAAATAAGTACTTTAGCAAATGAAGATAATTTGGATTATCCTGGTAAAGAATTTGAAACTGGTAAGATAATAACAGGTCAATTAACACAGTTGAATGATTTAATTACAAGATATGAAAATTTTAAATTAAAGGTTGGTAAACCAGATATTTCTAAAGATGATAAAATAAAACTATGGAGTAATTTAAATATAGATGATACCGTTAATGGTAATAATGCTAAGTACAAATTTTTAATTGGTGATAAACTTGAAGATAATTTATATAAGGTTGAAATATTGGAAAAGAAAAAAAAGAAAGGTGAAAAAAGAAAAATTATTAATTCTACGTTAAAGATAATTGATTACGGTAAAAAGAAATAGATAAATGGCTGACGATAAAGATAGAATAAAAAACTTAAGAGAATTAGGTAGGTTAAGACAAGAAGAGCTTAACCTAATTAAAAAAGCTGAATCCAGTATTAAGGGTAGGTTAAAACTTGCTAAGGAAATAAGATTAATTAATCAAGATATTGCTAACACTAAAAAAGAAGAAGCGAAGTATCTAAAAAGTATTAATGAACTTGAGGAAGATGGTACCGATGAAGCAAAAAATCAATTAGTACTTGCAAGAGATGGTTTAGCGGCAGCAGTAGCGTATCGTGAAGAACAAGAAAAAACCCTAAAAAAAAGTAAAGAAATCCTCAAAACAAGTAGTAGCCTTATTGCTATACTTAAGTCATCTGGTGGATTAGTTAAAAAAATGGGTTGGGATAACCTTAAGAAGTGGGGAGTATTTGAAATTGATAAAGAATTAAGGAATGCCGCCAAAACAATTGGTATTAGTGGTGATAAGTTCACATCTTTTTCTAAGAATTTATCAAATGCTGGTCAATCTATCAGAATGATGGGTATTGGTACCGCTGATTTAGCAAAAATGCAAGGTCAATATAGTGATGCAATTGGTAGAGCAACTCTATTTACAGAAAAAGGGGCAATTGCTATGGGTGAAATAGCGGCTGGGACTGGCGAAGGTCAACAGTTTGCGGTTGAGATGGTTTCAGCCATGGATAATTTTGGGCAAGGTGCCGAATATAGTAGGGATTTAATTGAAAATACAATGAACATTGCTGCGGAGATGGGTGTAAGTGGTGGGAAAGCCGCTAAAACACTCCAAAAAACGCTTCAAATGTCTCAGAGGTATGTTTTTAAGGGTGGGGTTAAATCATTGGCTAAAATGGCCAATTCTGCCGTTAAGTTGAAATTAGATATGGATGGCATTGCTGGTGTGGCTGATAAAGTGTTTAGACCAGAGGGGGCAATAGAATTGGCGGCACAACTTAAAACCATGGGTGGTGGTTTTGCAAAGATTGCCGACCCTATGCAATTAATGTTTAAGGCTAGAAATGATTTTGAGGGATTTGCTAAGGACATTGGAAAGGCTTCTGCTGAGTTTGTAGAATTTAATTCAGAAAGTAAAACGTTTGAAATAAAAGGTGGTTTAGCGGCTGATAGAATGAGGGAAATTGCCAATATGACTGGTATTAGTGTTGATAAGCTTCGTGAAATGGCTGTGGCACAAAAAAGAATTAAAAGAATTGGGTCTGTTGTACCAATTAGTTATACTGAAAAAGATAAAGAATTCATAGAAACTATTGGTCAAATGGATACCGCTGGTAAGATGTTTGTAGAACTTGAAGGTGAAAAAAAATATATTAAAGATTTAAAGAAAGAAGATTTAAAAAAATTAAGAAACGAAAAGAAAACACTAAAGGAGAGGGCTGAACATGGGCAAACATTTGAGGATACTATAAATGATTCAATAGCCATGCTTAAGGAATTGTTATTACCCGTAGCTCAAGGTCTTAAATTGGCACTTGGTGACCCACTACAAAAACTTATAAATACAGCGACAAAGGAAGAATGGGCAAAGAGAATTAAAGAGTTTACATGGAAGATAGTTGATTTTGGTAAATATGTTGGTAAAACAATTAGTGGTATGATTGACACATTTGGTGGCGGTGGGACACTCCTTGTTGGTTTAGGTACTATTTTGGGGGGTGGTCTGTTGTTTAGTGCTGTTAAATGGGGTATAGCTGGAACTATATTTGGTCTTTCAGCTAAAATGGCCATGGGGGGAGGCGGTATGCCATTTGGTGGTGGGGGGAAAGGGGGCGGGAAAATGCCATCTTCATCAGCATTTTCCAATGCAAAAAATAGTAAGGTAACGGGAGGTGGTAAATTTGCTAATGGTATAAAGGGTATTGCTAAGTTAGGTGGGGCCATAACTGCGTTAACTGTTGGTATCTCTGAGTTTTCTAAAAACTCTGAAGCTGGTATGGGTGAAGGTGAAAACTTAGCTAGAAGTGTAACTAAAGGTGGTGGTGCTGGTCTTGGTGCTTGGGGTGGTGCAACATTAGGTGCATCAATGGGTGCTTTTGGTGGCCCTCTGGGTATGTTATTAGGTGGTTTAGTTGGTGGTGCGGCTGGTGCTTTGGGTGGTGCTTGGGCTGGTGAAGGATTGGCTAACTTAGTTGGAGGTGACCCTAACCTTAACGATGGTATTGTTAAATTCAACCCAAAAGATAAATTTTTAACTATTGGTGATGACACATTGGTTGCTGGAACAAATGCTGGCGGTAATAAGGCTATGGCTAAAGCTATGACTAGTGGTTCAGATAAAATGACTGTAACACATGAACATAAACCAATTAAGATGATATTTGAATTTATTGGTTTATCTGAAAGTACAGCGAATGAATTGATAAATAATGATAGATTTGTAAAATCACTTAATCTTAAGATAAAAGAGGCAACTGCCAATGTATTTAGTGGTGGAAAACCTTCACCAAACCCTACTAATTAATTTTTTTTAAATAAATTTCAACAAAAGCTTGACATTGTAAAAAAAAAACGTATTTTTGTACTATACTACTACTATAATAATATAATATATATAAATAATAACTACTATAATATATAAATAATATATAAATAATATATAAATAATATATAAATAATATATAAATAATATATAAATAATATA
>SPKZ01001038.1_pt1 | contig 22922 bp, 28 predicted proteins | sample 2456571 | NCBI WGS metagenome assembly SPKZ01 (sample SAMN11192286, study PRJNA482655) | marine metagenome | biome: ENVO:00000447; feature: ENVO:00000244|ENVO:00000211|ENVO:00000569|ENVO:00002023; material: ENVO:00002151; isolation source: ocean water from marine abyssalpelagic zone ... | reverse complement strand
GTCAGGGTCTGGTCACGCTGGGACTTGGTGACACCCTTCAACTTATCGTCGAGATCGAACATGATGTTGTTCAGGTCCCGAATCTTACCGGTCTGCTTGTCGTAGATATCGACGCCTTCCTTGAGGATTTTCTTCTGGACGTTCGCGTCCGAGCTCACTCGGCGGATCGCCTCTCGCAACGAAGTACTGGCCACGCTGGCCTCGATGTTCATGTTACGCAGCGCGCCCATGCCCACCAACACTTCGTCCAAGCTCTGCTTGAACACGCCGGCCACACCGGCCACGCGAGACAGCCCGACCTCGAAGTCCTTGGCTTGGAAGTTGCTGATTTGTGTGGCCCGGGTCAGCTTGTCTGTGACCACTACAGCCTGGTCGGCCCCAAGGGTGAACGCCTTCAGAGTACCGACGACCGCTCGACTTGATTCATCGAGGGATATCTGTCCGGCCGTAGCAAGTAGCGCAGCTGGGCGCAGAGTCGCCATGGCTTCCGACGCCGTCTGTCCAGCGGCACCAAGGTTCTTGATGCCCTCCACCAGCTCGTCGGGAGAGAACTTGGTTTCGATGCCGGTCTTGATGACCTCAGCACGCATGGCAGCCACGTCCTCGGTAGTGGCCCGCATGATCTGCTGAGCCGCTGCCAATTGCTGCGTGAAGTTGCCGGAGAAGTTAGCCGCACCGACCGCCGCGTTCAAAGCTATGATGCCGGCGGCAGCTGCAAGAGCGCCGACGACCAACCCGGTCACGGCTATGTTGAAGGACTTGGACGACTTGGTAGCCGCGCGGTCCATCCGTGTGAAGTTGGCAGTAAGACGCTGCAGGGATCGTGAAGCCAAGTCACGTGCCGTGAAGACGAAACCAAGTCCGAGACTATTGAGACTCATGTGGGTTTACAAAGCCTCCTTAATATGATTTACTTCTGGCTCATGGAAAGGTTCAAGAAAATAGAAGGGTTCGAAAACTACAGCATCTCCAGTCTTGGGCGCGTTCGCCGCGATGTAACTGTTACGAATGCGAGAGCAGGGTACTTCCTCGCCCTGGTTCCTACGCGTGACGGGTACATGGCCGTCGCACTCAGCAGACCCAAACACAAAGGAAAAACCGCGATAGTCCACCGCCTTGTAGCCGCAGCCTTCATCGGCCCTATCCCAGAGAAGTATGTGGTCAACCACAAGAACGGGGTCAGGCACGACAACCGGGTCGAGAACCTGGAAATCATCACCTGCAGCGAGAACGTTCGCCACGCCTACGAGGTGCTGGGAAGGAAACCCACGCGAGCCAAACTCGCCGAGACAGAAGCAGAGGAGATTCGGATCAGGGCAGATGCTGGTGAATTGCTCAAGGACTTGGCTGATGAGTACGACATCACCCCCGCAATGGTGTCGAATATTGTCCGAGGCCGAGCGTGGAAGAGTGTTCCCGGCACAATCAGAACCTTCACGGATCGTAAGGCGAAGGTCGAGCTCACAGAGGCCCAGGTTGTCGAGATGAGGCACCTCAGGGCCGGTGGTGTAAAACTCAAAGAGCTCGCGGTGCAGTTCAACATCACCATATGCGGGGCCGCGAACATTGTCCGGGGCAAAACCTGGAAGCAAGCAGGCGGTCCAATCGCACAACTGGTTGGCGCCAAGCCTGTTCGCCTCACAGACGACGAGGCCTTGGTTGTCGTGCGACGGTACAAGGCAGGAGAATCCGCGACCAACATCGCCGACGACATAGGAATGCACGTGAGCGCCGTCCATAAGCTCGGCAAAGGACGCACACGCCCCCACCTCCAAGACCTTGTCTAACGCTGTCGGTTCTCTCTGTGTTCGTACTTGGTTCATGACCACGCGTGCGCTCGTGGTGGCTATTGGTTAGACTCTTTCTCCCAGAACTCGGTGATCAGCTTATGCTGGCGGTAGATTTCGCCGATAGGCATGTTCATGATTTCTGTGTGAGTTAGTCCGCTTCCGGTTCCTTGTCGGATGAGGTGGGTTTCGAACACAACTCTTTGGAAGCGCTCCAAATCTGGGATGGGGAAGACCCGCTCAACTCCTTCAGGGTCATCTTGAAGTTCCTGTTCAGAGCGCGGTTCCTCCGGTCCGGCTTGAACAGATGGTCCAAAGGGAGCTCTACCTCTTCGATCACCTCCTGGCACCACGGACACTCGACGTCGATGCTGGTCTCGTAGCCCCCATCGCTGTCATCCATGGACTCGGTCAACTCCAGTAGGTCGTACTGGTCAAGACCCCTGAGCCACTCCTGAATCTTCTCTCGGTCGTCACCAATGGCCTCGACGGAGAGAATGCGTTGCGCCAGCGCGGCGCTCATGCGCTCCTGCTTGCTCTTGCGTTCGACCGCATCCAGCTTGGTTTCGATCCGACCGGTCACCAACTGAAAGCCGACGTCGAAACCAAGCGCATTGGTGACGAAGCGGTTGTCATCGCGGAAGCAATTTATGGACTTGGTCGAGTAGGGTTGTAGGTCGAGGTCGAGTAGGTTGAGGTCGTGGTAAAAAGACTGCTCACAATCGCTGTGCGGGCATGTCAACTGGAAGCTGTAGATCGGACCGAAGGTCGCAACGCGGGCCATCAAGTACAGGTAGAAGCGATCCCCTCGAAGGGTCGTATCCCAGTCAATGGCGCCGTCGTCAGCAACCGTGTACGCGCGGCCGGGCGCCTCAGTCTTCACCCACAGACGCTCCAGTATCTTGCTCCCTAAGCCACCGCGCTTGGTGTTCTTCTTGTTCGCAAAGTAATCGACCTCGCTACCCTGCATGCCTCGTAGGGTGCCAGTCAGGCCGGATGGTGTTTCAACAAAGATTTCGCTCATGCTCGTGTTCCTGCCAAAGAAAAACCGGGCTCAACTAATGTCGAACCCGGTGTGGTTCGCGCCACTACCGTACCATCAAGGGAGGGTCGGTGCTACACGGATACTCGCTCGAAGCTGGTGACACCAATCTTTATCTTAGTCACGTTGACCTCCGACGCGTCGTTGTCCCATTCACCTGCGACGAACATGAGAGGAAGACAACCGAAGCAGCGCCAACGGATCACAGGGAGGTCATCACGGCCGAGGCCGATGATGTCCATGGACTCCTTGACGTCGGCGTCGGGTATACCTTTGTTGGCAACCAAGTTGACGGCTTTTTTGAACCAGTCGTAGAGGTCGGTGTCAGTCGACACAGCTCCACGCTCCAGTGTGATGTCGTTGACATTCACGAGACCCAACTGCAGCTCGCCAACAGTACCGCCGCCTTCCCGGATCAGAATCTTCTCGATCTCCGCGGAAAGCTCACTGCACTTGTTGAAATGAGCAACTTCAACACCGTCGATCTTGACGCGGAAGCCGTACTTGGACTCGTATTTTCGAGATTCGCCTTTAATAGCCATGGTTACCTATTACTAGTTACTGAGCACGTTCCGCGACACGATGATGTCAATGAACTCGGCCGGCGTGCCGAAGGCCAGTCCCATCCGGACTCGCAGGATGCCCTGTGCGATCACGGCTTTGGTGTTGAGTCCTGTGCCCACGTCGATGAGGAATGCCTCGTCGGGCGTGGTCGAAGCGAAGGCACCGAGAGCCATCTGATCCAGAAGGAATGATTGGATGGAGCGGTGAACCTCAGCGCGAAGCTCGTCAGTGTTGTTCTGGAAGCGAGCGAACTCCAGGCCTTGGCGAACAACCTTCTCAATGTTGCTGGCGCCTCGGCGCTGCGACACGAAGGGGAAGTTGCCTGTGCCCAAGAGAGTCTTGTCGCCGTCGATGACTCGCTGTCCGGGCGAGATGCTGAGCGGGTTGATCCGGTGTGGGTACACCAGGTCTCGCTTGGCTTCGCCGTCGGACTCAGGCCGGGTCTTACCAGGAAGAACCTCGAACCCTGTGGCTGTGGTGATGCGGCCTCCTTCGAGGCCAGCTGGTGGGTCATACACGCCGCCGGAGCGAGAACCATCAGTCTTTGCAAACACGCCTGCAATCAGCCCGCTAGGCGGGATGGTGATATTGTCAGTGTCACCCAGTAAGGCCTTATTTGGGTTACGGACTTGCACGTGTGGCCAGTAGAGCGCACCGAGTTCTGAGCTGCCTTCCAGGAGATTGGTGGTTACGTAGGACACAATGCCCGCCGCGGTCTGAAGGGCGGGAGAATCGAGAATCGCAAAGACCTCGAAACGCCGGCCTGCAGTCCAGTTCAACATCTCTTGCTGCAGCACAGCTGTCGTCCGGGCCGGGATGGCCAGTAAGGTTAGACCGATAATGTCATCGAAAGCGTGAAGACCGTTGTCCTCGCCCGCGACGCCTATGTAATCGTTGTCGTCAACAGGGTCACCATCGCTACCGCCGGCCAAAGCCACCGGGCTCGTAGTGTTCCCTGGTCGTGTAGCTGTCAGCACCGTGGTGGTAATGAACTCACTACCTGAGCCATCAACCGCATTCACGATTGCGTCGACAGTCGTCTGACTGACGTTGGCGTACAGCTCAATCAGGAAGCCATCATCGTAGACTTCGAGGTTGAACTCGCCTGCGACAGCGGAGTCTGCTGAGGTCACCACGATGGTGACCGAGTCGCCGTAGATGCCTTCGTACTTGGCATCAACTTGAAGAGTGTCAACAGACGCAGCCAGGTCCGTACCGTCGGCTTGCGCTAGGCTCAGGCCCAGAGCATCAGCGACGACAGAGTCAGTCACTGTGTCTACCAAGAGACCACTGGCAGCTCCGGTGGTATCGCTGGTGATCGAGATTTTGCTGGCCGAGTCGGCAGCTCCGAGTCCGCTAGCAGCATCAATAGCTGCCACAGCTTCGGCGATGGTCACCGCAGCGGCATCATTCATGTCGTTGTCGACACCGTTGGTGACGGCCACTGTGAGGCCTGTGTTGGTAGCTGCTACCGAGATATCAATCTCAGAGGTGACGCCTCGTGTGGTGCTGGTGATGGTGAAGCCAGTACCAGTTTCGACCGCAGTACCTGCGAAAGCGAAGTTGATGCCAGCAACTAGCTCTGCGCGAGTCACAGCAGCAATGGCACTCACAGGCACGTCCACACCCATCTCGACTGCGACAACGCCAGCGTTATCAATGTCGATGGAGATGTCTTCGTCACCTGGCGAAGAGAGGTCGACAGTCGCTGCAATAGCGGAGGCCACAGATGCCGAGGTGGCCTGGTCGAAGGGGATGTCCGTGGTACCGACAGAGCCATCGACGTGCAACTTCAGAATGCTGCCGTCAGGGATAGCGAAGGTCGCCACTCGGTTGCCCAAGAGCGATGCTGCTGTCAGTGCAGTGGCGAGAGTGCCAATGTTGATGGTCGACGCGAGCATGGTCGTGCCGCGGCTAGCATCGTTGATATCGATCCAGTGACCGGTCCGTGAGAACCACAGGTTGTCACCACCCTCTTCGAAGAAACCTTGGACGCTGGCCACGGTGTCTCGCGCGAGAACGGAGTAGCTGCCGTACACGGCTTTGAACTCTTCAAAGGTGGAGAACTGAAGTGGGGTTGCGACGGGACCTTTCTCCGTCAAACCAATCATGGAAAGAACGGCAGTAGGGCCCGCGGTGAACTGCCGGACCCCAGGGGACTCTTCCCGGACGACGATTTTACTGGATAGGAACGCGTTGCTCATTTGGTGTGCTCCGGTCCTACTGGACCATCTCTTTGCGAATCATTCGGCCACGGATGGCCAGTTCGACTTGGGGTATGTTGAGGACCGCAGTGTGCAGTGCCTCCGAGGGTACACCAGGAAGGAGGTCGATGGACCCGCAGACCTTGATGTTCTCCATTCGTGACCGCATGTTACCCGAATCCTGGGCCCCTGGGTCCCACCTCACTACGGGCAGCTCCTTCGTGGGAGTTGCCGAGTGTCGACAGAATTCGGGGGTCAAGGGAATGTTCATAGCGGCGATGGCTGTAAGTTTGACTCTCATGGTTGCGCTCCTAGCAGTCGTCAGGGTGTGCTGTTGTTGTGATCTCGGGCAGTGCGTCGCCCAGGTTCGTTCCCTGGTCTCGTGTACTGTCCTCAAGGACTGCATCGATAGTCGAGAGCGGCACGCCCTTCACGATAAGCTGTGCTTGGAAGTATCGCAGATTGCTACCGAATTGTCCCGGGAGCTGTTGCTGGGTGGGTAGAGACAACCACTCCATGTCGAGGTCAATAGTCGGTCCAGAGGGGTCCAGCAGATCTCGCGGCGGCCGGAGAATTGGATTCTTGTAGATGACCTTGGTCAGCACTGCGGCCAGGTTGTTGAGCTCTACGTGGAAGTTGCTCATGCCGATGATCTTGTACGAGAGATCGACGTAGTCGGCAGCCTCGGCTTGACGGTATTCCTCTGGTGACCCACCGACTTGTGTCTCTACAGGGTCCCTGCTGTTGCGGAGCCCTTCACTGGCAGTGAGGTCTGGGCCGAGCACCACCATCTGCGGCAATACAGCGGCGTCGATGAACGCTGTGCTGAGGTCGCCATCGAACTCTGTGTGTGGGACGGAGGAGGTGTTGGTGAGGACCTCGCTACGAAGCAGCGCTAGCAAGTGCTCTGTGACGATCGTAGTGGGCTGGAAAGAGGTACCGTTCAAGTTGGCGTGGCGGTAGTTGAACGCGTCCGGCAGCGTCACCTCTTCTGTGGGGATCGGCACACCGGAGGAGTCGATGTTCCGGACAGTGATGTCGACCAGCATTGATTCCAGTGTGTTGCTGTTCGCGTCCAGAGGGAGCATCGCCTTGGGCACGAGCGCAAACATCCGTGTGTCGGAGACAACTGCCACCTCAGGGCTGAACTGATCGAACCCAAGGACATTGTCGAACTCGATCGAGACAGTGGGTGCTGGATCAGGAATAGGGAATGGGTACGGAGGCGGCAGCGTAAGAGGGTCGACCGGTACCTGGAACCCTGTGCCGATGAACTCAATGAGGTAGCCGCCCGTGGGCACACCCTCTTCGCCTATGACGGATGATACGGTTGGGATAGCCATTACAATCTACTTGGTGAAGCGGTTGGGGTCCGCCCCAATGAAAGCCCAGATGCCTCCGAGGTTCTGCGCTACGCGTGCAAGGTAGCGTTTCTTCACCGTACGCGCATCGAAGTGGGCGTCGAGTGTGTCCTGTAGGAACGAGCGCTTGGGGATGTCGATCAGCATGACTTTGCCGACAGCCAGGGACCCACCGCCCGAGCCACTACCCAGGCCCAAACGATCTGCGTTCGCGTGCAGGAAAGCCAGCATCTTCGGTGTGATGGTGACTGCGATGATCTTGCCGAACTCGTGGGTCGATGCAATGTCGACCAGTTCCTGGCCGTCGCGGTGACGCTTGTTGTTGGGTACTCCGACGAAAGCTGCAGCTCCTTTCGAGATGATTGTGATGCTGTTGCGCAGGTCACCCTTATCAATCAGGGGTTTGGACGAGCCTTTGCTGCGAGAGGTCGAGGACTTGTTCGGAGTCCACACCTTCCCATTACTAGAGCCGGACGTGTTGAACGACTCTACGACCTTCTTGCGGAAGTACTGGGCCTCCTGGAGCACAGCCAAGTTCATAGCCTTGTTGGCCTTGAAGGGGAGAGCCGGGCTCATGGCCTTACGGGCTGCTCGCCACTGGCCTATGCGCTTTGCAGTCATTACGAAACACCAGTGACAGTTGACTTGTCCCGGGTCTGGAACATTACGTGAAGGAGGTTGCGGCGACCAGCGAATCCTATGCCGCGGTCCTCCTCCTCAGAGGCAAACAGCGGCTCGGTGTAGGTGCGGATGAGTGTGATCATATTCCGTTCGAACAAAGCACCTAGACGAGCCTCGTGGTGGATACCAGGCTTGCCGTCCGCGTCGACCAAGCCAGCAGCCTCAATGTCCCGGAAGTGAAATCCGAGCTCGATCGTCGTGCTGTCAGAATGCCCGCCGGCCTGGGGCTGGCGCCGTGAGTATGGTCCGCGCTGGCCAATGACCTGGCATGGCAGGAAGAGAGGTGTGCCCTCGACGCGCGAGTTCGTACCGTCAGCAAACTTCACCGGCTCACGGAAGTACGGGTTGAACCCGCTACGTGTCTCACCGGCGTTGTCATTCGCTGCGGTAGCTGTCGTGTCCAGGGGGAAGATCTGGGCCATGACCGTGAATATCAGTCGTCCTCGACCGGCCATTACGCGCTCCCAAACTCCGGTGGTGCACTGTACATAGCCAAGATGCGGTCAATACGAGGGTCACCTGTGATGAGCCCTGCGTACGCTGAGCCAGCGCCGTCCTGGGCGAACACCAAGTTGGCGTACTCGATGGACTGGTCGAACGTTCGCTCGGATACCACCGGACCACCAGCCGCAGTCATGGTTCCACCGTCGGTCTGGGTGAAGATACCTTCGAGCTCGGCCACAGCAATCAACATGACCACCTCTTTGATAAGGTCGGGTGTCTTGCCCCACGCAGTCCCGTCGGGATCGGTGTAGCCGAACACACCATCAACCTCGATGTTCTGAGGCAGGCCCCGGAACCCATTGAGATACGAGAGACCATCGCCTCGCCGGCGCGTGCTTCCGTCGGACACCCCGAAGAACTCGATGCGTGGGTCTTCACGGTCATCGGGTGCTCTCAGGTTTTGGCGGATGTGCCGGTTGTAGATTATGAGGTCAGCGTCGAGAAGGACTCCATCGTCGTTCTCGAAGCCACCACTGGTGATTACGACCTGACCAACGCCAATGATTGGTTGGTCCATCTGTTTGATGCGACCGCCTCGCCCGTCGAGTGCGAGCTGCTGAACGCTCGGTGCGAAGAGTCGGTGCGTGAAATCCTCGACGAAACGAGAGGCCTTGTCCAGACGGGCTACGACGCGCGCTGCTGTGAAGCCCGTCGCCACCAAGGGCTGCACAGGCACGCCCTCAGCAATCATGTCCTCGACCTGCACATAGCCCTCAGCGAGAGGGTACTGCTCATCACGCATGGTGAACTTCGTGATCGCGGTCAGCGGTGCGCCTCCGTCGAACGTGAAGGTCCAGGTCACCGTGTAGATTCCGAGAGGATCTCCACCGACTGTGGTGAACGCAGCGAAGTAGATGCCCTGCGTGAGCAAGTCAGTGACAACATCGACCGGAGTGGATGCGGTGTGGACTGAGCCGGTCGGGTTAGTGACCACAAAGGAGAGTGTCTCCAAGGTCTTGAGCAGTCCGCCTACGCGTGGCCGAGGCTCCTGGTACCCGAAGTAGATTTTTGGCAGCGCGGCACCAACCGCTGACCCGCGCAAGAGGTCGGTAGGCATAGGGCCATCGTAACAAAAAAAGGGCCGGCAAGTTTCCCTGCCGACCCCTCTCCACCCCGAAGGGTGTGAACCACGAGCGCGAAGTAAGTGTCGCTTACTCCGGCCTCGGATTCAACTAGGTCTTTTTACTGGCTCGCCCGCCCCTGCTCTTAGAGGTCTTCTTTTTGGCCTTTGCGACCTTTTTCTTTTTAGCGGGAATCGGTGGTCCTGCTACTGGCTCCTCGTCTTTGGTTTTGAGATCTGACTCCCACTCTGACCAGTCTTTACCGCCGCTTTCCTCAGCCTTAATCTCAGCATCGATTTTGCTGCCGTCGGGATCAGGATCCGGGTCGAACTCAGGCTCGTCCTCGTCTGCCTCAGCATCATCCTCAGGGTCTTCCTCAGGGTCATCGAAGTCTGTCCGGGGATCGCGGCGTTCCTTGATGACACGAAGCTCGTTCTCTCGCAGACGATTCCGGCTGACCAACGATTGCAGCTCAGATTCTCTAGCGGCAGACTCCAGCTTCAGTATCTGGGACTCAGTCATAACATCGAAGAGACGGATACCAGGGCGACCGGGTTGGTCCAGGTTCTTCATCTGGGCAGCGATAGCCGCGGGAACTTCAGTCCACTGGGTTGTGAACTTGCGTCCACGCCACGTGATGTTCTGAGCTAGGTAACCGGCGCGTTCGTTGTACGGAACGACACGCACATTTCGTGTACGTGTTTTTTGTCGGGCTGCTTGTTTCTTTGCACTCATGATGGTCTGGCCAGTCTAAATACAAAAACCCCCCTTGGCAACACCGAGGGGGGTTTTTACTCCGCGAAATACGGGGTTAGTTGTTAGCGAGTCATTACGCGAAGGCGAACCTCGCCAATGTCGACTGCATCAGCGACTTCAGTACCGGTGCTCATAACGATGAACTTCAAGGTGTCGCGTTGCCGATCCCACCTGACGTCGAAGTTACCCGCATCAGTGAGGTAAACACCCAGAATATCAACCTCTCGTCCGGCGACTACCTCGACGAACTTCGTGAAGCTCGACGTGGCGTCGGGGGTGGCCGGAGGTGAGTCCAGGCGGGGGATGCCGCCGACAGCGTAAGCTGTGACGTCGATGGTGATTTCGTAAGCCGCAACGGTGTCATACGATGCAGGTGCCTTACTTTGGAAGTCGACTGTTGCTGCTGGAATTTGGGTAGAGTCTGCCATGTTGGTATCTCCTTATCACTTGCGATCAACGCAAGGATTAGTCGGCGAGGACTCCTGTTGCCTTGGCGACCATGGGCTCGTGGTGCCAACGGGTATCAAACCGTGTGGTCACAACAACGAAGTTGTACCCGGACTGCTTGTCTCGGCCGAGCTCGACGCGGACCTGGCGGTACATACCCAGGAGAGCGTTCTTGGGGTCACAAAGAATGACCTCAGTCTCGTTGGTGCCGCCACCCAAGTTCTCGGGCATCAGCGGAATAGGCATCACTTCAATGCCTGCGTAGAAGACGGAGCTGGGTCCGCCGCCACTAGCCGATCCCAAGTGGTGATCGCCGTGGTCAGTACCGCGACCGCCAAGGCTGTGACGGTAGTCGATTTCAGCATTGGTGGAGGTGAGGTACTTGAGCTTCCGCTTGTCGCGGGTGAACTCGCTGGGAATGCTCTTGAGCAGGTCCCGGCAGATGTCTTCATCAAGGGTCACACCACCGGCGAGAACGATGTTGGAGACGGCCTGCTTACGGATGCCGTCGAAGGGCACCAGGTCAGGGTCTGCGGAAGCTGTGTCGCCATTGAGGATGTTACCCTCCATGTCGGCGGCAGTTCGCTCGCTCATCATGTCCATGACGGTCTTCTGGAACGTGCCCTTCTCGATGTTGTCTTCGAGGGTCTCGTCGTCGATGCGAATCTCAGCCTTGAAGAGCTGAGCGACGAGGTTGATCTGCTCGGAGTTCGGACGCGAGCGCTCACCCAAGGTGAGAGGCGTTGCGCTTTGGCCTGGACGAAGGATACGAGAGCCCAGTTGGGTCTTGTTGATCTCCTTCGTATGACTCTTCATCGTCTCGATCTTCATCAGCCGCATAAGCGCGGACTGCTTGATCATGATTTTGAAGAAATTCTTCGCCTGCTCTTCCTGAAGGTAACCACCCTCAGTTTGCATGTCGGCGATCTCAAGGTCAGCCTTTTGGAGGTAGGATCTATTCGGTGTCATGTGCTGGTTCCCTTAGTGACCGCCTTTAGCGGCTCGCTCTTCTGCCTCGATCTCCGCGGCCAGATCTGATCCCCAGTGGACGGGCTCTGATTGAGCGGCGTTAGGTGTTGAGTGAGATAGTACACCCTCGGCAGTGGATTGTGGAGTGGGGCGCGGTTCCTCGCCCAGTGATTTCGTGAGAGGCGTGACTCGGGCGGAGGCCAGGGTCACAGCTTCTTTTAGGGCCTTACGAAGGCGCTGATTCTGCGATCGAAGGGCAGTCTCTCGGCTCTCTGCGGCCGTGCGATACTCGTCAAAGGACTTCTGGATAGAAGCCGATGGGCGAATAGCGATTTCCAGTTGCTTGAGCAACTTGACGGTCTCTTGGACCTCCTTCACCTCGCTCGCGGGCAGACTCTCGCGGCACTTAGCCAGGTCATCGGCTGCCATAGCGAAGGTCGTTGGTGACGATGAAGTAGCGATGGCCGAGGGATAGCTCGTGATGGCGTTCTGGAGCATGCCCATGACTTGCTGCATACCAACAAGCGCACCAGTCGGGTCGTCCTCAAGGTCGAAACGGATGTCGCTGAGCTTCTCTCGGATAGCCTGCACAGTGACCATGAAGGCGGTAATTGGGTCGAGGTTCTTCTCCAGCTCCTCGGTCTCTTCGGTCTCTTCCTTAGTTTTCTCAACTTCGGTGGGCTTGTAGTGCTCACCCAGGAGCTCGACGGCCTTCGTGATCTCGGCGGTCAAAGAGTCAGGGAAGGTTGCACCCTCTTCAGATACAGCTTCGGCCACGATGGCACTGAGTTTACTCAAATGCTCACCGGAGTCGCCCAGCGACTTCGTCAGGGCGAGAATACCCTCTGCGTCAATGGGAAGCTTCAGCGCCTCGACTTTGCCGTCGGCTGACTTGATGAGAAGGAAGGGTTCTTGGTTTGCGGGTCGGTCAACGAGCGAGACCTCTACGGCCTCGGCATCGGTGATCTCTTGGACGGGCGTCTCACCCTCCTTCGCAATAGAAGTTTTGTTTTCGGTCGGCATAGCTCTACTCGGTCGGGGCCGCGCGCGGGACTAGTATGCCCGTGCCAGCAAAGGAGAATCCTGTAAGGGTGCCATCTTTCACGGCTTTCCAGATCGTATCATCGACGACGCGAGCCATCATAAGCCACGTCCCTTTCTTGATGACCTTGTCTCCAATCTTCCCTTCGAACTGGGTGATGTAGGATTCCAAGATTTTGACCTTGCCGTTGACTTGCAGGGAGTGCTGCAGTCCCAGGACGCCAGAGTTCTCCATGAATCCATGAGCTAGCTTTCGCAGTTCGTCAGCCTTCATGAAGTGCTTGTGGCTATCGACGACGCCGGGTTCGTACACGATCCCGAAGACGATGCGCTCCTCGACGCCTGCGTCCTTCTGAATAGCGTCGATGTGGATGATGTCGAAGCCCTTGGCTAGTGCTTCTAGATCTGTCTCGGAGAGGCTACCCAACGCCTCGTGGCCCGCAAGTCGCTCGATCGCCCGGAAGCCAGGGAAGGTCTGCGTCGCGTAGTCGTCAGCTGGGCCGCTGACCTTGGAGAGGACATCGAGATTGGTCGGCTCGAAGTTTGTGGCGAACAGCCGAGAGGTCCCCGCCAAAACAAACGCATGGAGACCGCACGCTTTGAAGATGTCCCTGTTCTCTGGCGTGTCCTTCTCACCAAGAAGGAAGTCGCGGCCTGAGGCTTGAGCGACCGCGACCAGCGTTGTTGGTGAGCAAGTCCCGTCCGTGTCCAAGACCAGGACGGCGTCGTCTTTGGTCTTGGCAATCTGCTCTGCCACGTTGGTGCCCTCCAATTCGAAAGGGCTAGCGATAGGTCGCCCAGCAGACTGGTCGGAGACAATCCGCGCTGCCGCGGTCGTCCAGAGCATTTTCTTTTTACGTACGGTTCCTTGTCCAACCATTGGTTACTACCTTCCTGCTTTTTCGTCGTCGTCGATCTCATCGTTGAGATCGCGTGGCCACGCAACCACCGCCTTCTCAGGTTCCGGAGGTGTTTCCGGAGTCGGAGGTGTTTCCGGAGTCGGTGGTGTCTCAGCCACCGGAGGTGTCTCCGGTTCAGGCGGAGTCTCTGGGGCGGGCGGGGCTGCGCTGTTTGTGTTGAGTGTTTTCAGCTCATCCAAAATCTGTTTGAGTGTGTCATCCCCTACGTCGGGGGTGGTGGCCTCAGGCTCGGCTGCAGGTGGGGTTTCAGCACCTGCTGCAGGAGGAGTGACGGGCGCGGTGGGTGTGTTTTCTGTGCTCATGGTTTGCTCGTTTGGTTAAGGAAGGATGATGCCGGCCGGTGTGGTGTCGTCGGCAGTCACCCAGCTCCTGGATGTGCTGGGCTCCCACTCTACCTTCTCCAGGTAGCACCGCAAAGCCATCTTCAGTTCGTCACACGCTCTAGGGGGAGACATCTGCTCTTCTCGGCGGAGAACTTCGTATATTCCGAGGCATTGGCTGAATGCTTCGCGGGACATCTGGTCGGTCCAACCGGTAAGAGGTGCACAGTGGATCGATGCGTGCTCGATTGCCTTGCTTATCGCTACGATGAGGCGTCTCTTCTCGCTCGGGTCCAGCCGGCTAGTATCAATGGCCATGTTGCGATTCTCTGAAACTAAGGGATCGCCGTCAAACTATATGTCCGGCAAAATAGTGGACCGGCAAAGATGGTGGATAGGGGGCATGGTTAGGCCCAGGCTATTCATTGTAGGGAGGGTCGCTACGTTGCTAAAGGATCCACGTTTGTCCTTCTGTCCACGGGTATCCACGGTGACCGTTGCGATCCTTGTCGTCGTACCGTCTTCGTGTGTGACGAACAGCTCTTGCCTACCTTGGGAGTCTGTGCGCGAGCGAACGAAGGGCATGATGGTTGTCATGGCCTCCGGGTCGCTGGTGATAGAGCTGCGAAGCTGAGTGTATTGGTCCAGGCCTGACTGGACACTGAACCGCTTGCCGTCGAGTAGCCTGCAAACTGATGTGGTGTTTTCGTCCATCACCGAGGACCAGAGATAGTTCTCGATGCCTGCTCGATCCATTCCGGTGAGCAAACCGAAGGTTCGTGCACGGTTCATCGCATTGTTGGCGACGGTCCGCCAGTAATGCTTGGACTGCTTGACCCCTACGTCCTGGGCTTTGTCGCGCAACTGCTTCGAAATGTCTTCGTTGCGCAGTCCTATGCTCAGACCACCGCGGACGATCGACTCCATCTCGGTCTGAAGGAAATCCATGCGGCGACCGAACTCGTCCCGAGCGAACAAGCCGATGTCGTTGATTGCCTCGACTGTCTTCTTGTCGGTCTTGTCGAAGGCCAGGCTGATCTTCCGGCGAAACTTAGTGGCGAACCTTCGGCGGGAGCGGCGAAGCATGCCCGGTACGTGGATAGCCATCTTGGCTTCCACCACTGGCAGGACCTTGCCGGGGATTCCCCGCATAGCCTCGTTCACAGCCCTCGTGGCGGCCAGCGCTGCGGTCGGGGTGAGTGTGTCCCAGTCCACATCGAGGTCGGCCACAGCGGCGGCCACAATCGCCTTAGAGATAGGGGCCGTGCCTCGGTGAATGGCGTTCGCCAGGGTCATCACCATCAAGACGTAGTCTGTGTCCTTGAGAGGGTCCAAGGCCTTGGACAGGTCGACCCTCGCGTGATGGTGGACAATCTCCTTGTGGAACGGACTACACATCGGTCTTGTCGACGTCGCCCTCTTCCCAGAACCCAGACTCGACCATCTCTCGTTCGATGGACATGAGTCGTTTGAGCTCCTCACCGAGTTCCGGGTCGTCGGCCTTCTCGACCTTTGGTTGCTTGGTCTCTGCAGGCTCATCAGTAGGACTACCTGTCTCGCCGCCGGTCTGTGGTGGTTCCTGAGCGGTGCCTTCGACATCAGCAGAACCCACGCGGATTCCTTCCTGTGTCAGGATCACCGGACGCTGTGTCCACTCCTGCCTGATCCTCTTGAACTGACGAGAGAATGCCTTGGCCGCGAGCTGTCGTAGCTCCTCGGGAATGAGGATGCCGGCCTGGCTCATCTTGTTGAGCATCAGCACGAGCTCGGCTGGCTCAGTGAAGTCTGGTCCATTCGATGTGAATCGGTGGTACTGAACCTCCAACAAAGGAAGCAGTCGCCGATTGATGGTGAAGTCGAAGTCGGTTCGCGCGGGCTTGAACACCTGACCTTCGGCAAACTTCAGTGCCGTTTGGTTCGCAGAGCGCCCCATGTCCCGGCTGTCTCCTCGTAGGATACGAGGCATGCGGAAGGTCTGGCCCAGGCGATCCGTGCTGGTCTCGATGTACTTCATGAACTGCCCATCGTCTTGCTGGAACTTGGTCAGAGGTTCCAACTCGATACGCATCTGTGAGGTAGCAAGGCCGGCCATAGGCGCGCCGCCGGGCTCGGCTTCCAGGATCATGATCTTGTGGAAGTTCTTCTTGCCTTTGATCTCAGTCTGAATGAAGTTCTCTAGCTTCGATCGGCTGGCCTTGTTGAGCCGGCCGCCTGTGACTTTGACAACCATCGGCGGAATGCCTTTGTTGTCGAAGTACATGAGGTTGATTTCTTCGGCGTTGCGGACTCCGAGCACCGACACAAGCTCACCAATCCAGCGAGGCACACCGTAGGAGGACGTGGGGCTGTGGACTTTGAAGTGGATGATCTCTGTGGCCGCGGGGATATCGGGGGTGGGCTTAGAAGGGTCGTCGGACTCTTCCTTCTCGGCTAACTGCAAAGCCTCTAAGTTCTTGTAAGGCTTGCCTGTCTTGGACGAGTAGAGCTGAGGGTCTCCAAGGTCCTTGAAGAACACGACCTGGGTAGCGGTCACTGCTTGTAGATACAAGCGAAACCTTCGCTGTACGACCTCCTCGTGGAACGTGATGATGTTCCGGCGAACAGGCATACGCACAGGTGTGAAGTGCACGTTCTGCTTACGGAGGCGCATGTCTGCTGCGGGAATCTTGTTGATTTGAACTGGAGCGCCGGCCTTGTTCCTCAGCACTTCCCAGTACGCGTTGCCACACACCTCCAAATCGAGGCGAGTCTGCATACGAATCTGAACGAAGCTCAGTGTCGGGTTGAGGTGGTCGAAGAAACATTCGAGACGCATGCGCTCTCGCACCATTTCGCGGGACACCTCCTCGATGGTCTTTGTAACCTCTGCCTGGTTGGTCTTGGCCGGGGCCGGGACGTTGTCCAAGATCCCGTCCATCCCATCCTCTTTCTTGAGGTGGGCCAGGACTTTCGCAACATCCTCACTCTGCCTGCCTTTTAGGCCGAGCCATTCCTTGCGATCGCTCAAAGCCTCAGCAATGAGGACCTCTGCCTCTTCTGAGTCCAAGTCGATCGTCTTTGCGAACATGTGGCCGAGACCGTCGATGTTCGTGGCCATGGCGTCAACGTTGCTCCGAAGACCACCACTGGCCTCGAACACAGCGAACAAGGTCGCTGGGTCGTAGGGTGGCTTCTCGGCCGCGTGCTCATGAAACAGGTTCTCTATGACAGCCTGGCTGGCGTTGACGTTGCTCTTCTCCGAACCATCTCGCCCGAGAACAGCGGCTTTGAGGATGTTGATGTGCGCGCCCATTGGGAATTACCGGAGGACTCCGTTCCACTGAAGGCTTGCTGGGACTCCAGATGTGCCGTCCACAATTCGTAGCGACTGACACACAGGCAGCGAGATCGTGGATTGACCGGTGACAGCAGCGGCGGCAACCACAAATGTGGTGCCATCAGCTGAAACTTCGACATCGACCGAACCGGAGTCCATGTTGATGAACACAGATAGCTCTGCCACGATATGGCCTACGTCGATGGCAGCACCGTCCATGACGATGTCTCGTGAAATTGTACTGTATGATTGTCGCATTCTATGCCTCGACGAGAACTATGAGATCATCGTGTGCGCCGAATGAGACGCTTCGTACCTTCAGACCTCGCTTGGCTACTTTATCACGAGCGGCCTGTTTAGCAGAGGCTAGGCCGGTCGCCTGGACCTCCATGCTATCTAAGCGCTCAGGCTTTAGTTTGGGCAGTGGGCCGCCTGCGCGGATCATTGCGGGGTTGTGGCGCGGAACTCTGAAGATCCGCAGAATGAAGTTTCGTTTTCTGCTAGCCATGACTACTTGATGGTAACGGAATTGGTCGCTTGCAGCATCGTGGATGCCAGTATGTTGGCTCTGTCGTTGACCATGACAGGAGCCTCGCCGGCCTCTACCGCACTGCGGACGACCTTCATGTCGTGCCTTTCCCTGTCGGTCGATGCGTGGCCACCGTCGACGAACAACTGACAAAGGAACTCAGCTCGATCCCATATTTGTGCAGGGGCAACGCTGTCGTCATCACCATCTTCCTGGGACGAGATCGTTGCTTGTTGCATGATGACCTTAGCCTCAATCAGGGTGATCTTGTACTGGTCAACCAGCTCCGAAACTCGTTGCTGGTCCTGCACTGTGTTCTGGAAATTGCTGAAGGCAGCCTGCAGGACAGCCGGTGTGAGCTGGTCTCTCAGCGCTTTGGCCGCTGCCAACTGGGCCGCGAATTCCGCCCTTCTCTCTTTTTTCGCCTCGTCTGTGTCAGTGCTTGCGCCCATGACAGCAATATTACCCGTGGCTCGGAAAAATACCCAACCCAAGAAGAGCGGCAAGAAGGCCGCACAGACCAAGTCGGTCGGCACGACAGTGTCGGTGACGCTACGCAACCCCCGCCTGATAGAGCGGTTCAACCGTTTGCGTGACTACATGGACAAGGACTCACGCTTCATGAAGTTTGGTGACATGAACCCGAGCGCGCTAGCAAGCCTCGCTCTTTGTGAATGGATGGAGCTCCAAGAGCGAAAGCTGGGCGTGGCCAGTGATACAATGGATCCGTCTGAGGACGCATAATGGAACTTAAGCACCCAGGTAGTCACAGCGTGGTCGTCCTTCCAGACGCTCACTTCCCCTTCCACGACAAGAAGGCTATGTCCTGCGCGCTGCAGGCAATTCAGTTTCTTCGTCCTCACCGTGTGGTCATCCTCGGCGACTGGCTAGACGGCGCTGCCTTCTCCTCTCACGGGTTCAACTCGGTCAAGGACGCCTGCCCTCCGGAGTTCCTGGAGCACGAGGTGGAGCCTTGCCGTAAGTTCCTCGACGAGATTCAGAAGTACTGCAAGGAGCTCATCTTCATTGAGGGCAACCACGAGAACCGCGTCGAGCGGTGGGCAGCGAACCATGGTGCTCGACTTGGTCCGGACATCTTCAAGCTGATATCGCCGCAACACCTACTCGGCATCAAAACCAATGGCAAGAAGCGCAAGAACTTCTACTGGGTTCCGTACACCGACCGACTGAGCCACTTTGCGATCACACCGGACCTGTGGGCAATTCACGGTTGGTCGACAGCGAGCTACGCGGCCAAGGTACATCAGCAGCGTGCGGTCTCGGTATCTGTTGTCTTCGGACACGTACACAGAGCACAGAGCTACGCGAGGCGCGACCCGGTGTCCAACAGGATCTTGAAAGCCTGGAGCCCCGGATGCTTGAGCGAGCTGCAGGCTTCCTACATGAACCAGACGGTGTCGGACTGGGTTCATGGTTTCAGCATCGTGTGGGTCGGGAGCGACCCGCTAGACTGGACGGAGTACTCGGTTACCATCCAAAACGGACGGGCTATCATGCCCGATGGCACCGAGCTCCTAGCCAGGTAAAGATGCCAAAGACCTACACCTCATGTTCCAAGACCAAGTTCAAGCTATACGCAAGACAGATCAGGAACATGTGCGGGCTGCCCCGCAAGGTGAAGGTCTCATTTCGGCAAGTGCCCATCAGCAAGATGGGCGACAACTTTACTTGCGGTGTGTGCGATCTAGGCGAGGATGGCCGGTACACAATCACAATCATCGACAGCCTTAGCCCCGAGCACACAGTCGACATACTGTTGCACGAGGTCTCTCACGTTATCCAGTGGGAGACCTGTGATCCAGACGTGGAGGATCACGGCCCAGAATTCGGAGTCATCTTTGCAGAAATCTACTGCAAGTGGCTTGGGACCACGTAACCACAACAAGAGCGCATGATACACATCGACCTTAAACCACGCGGCATCAAGCCACCCCTTGACCTCTTGCCTGTAGGGCCACTCATGGCCATCGCAGCCTGTTACGCAGAGTCCACCCACCTCGGGTCCCCCAGCCTCGAAGCTCTTCCGTACGAGCCTCTGTGCGCCGTCGTGTCGGCCCTCCATGATGGAGCCACCAAGTACCAGCGGTGGAACTGGCTGGAGCGCACACCAGATGACCGCGAGGTCTACACGTCGGCAGCCATGCGTCACACTGTGGCCTACAACGACTCCAGCCAGGACGACTACGCCAGCGACAGCAAGGTACATCACCTGTCCCACGCGTTCGCCACCGTGGTCATTCTCATGGAGAAGCTGCAGGTCGAGTGGATGCTCCCGTCCGAGAGCTTCGAAGCCGAGCTTGATGGCTCGGTCTTGTACCAACTGATGGCGTTCTCTCACCCGAGCATGGACGACATCGACCCACAGTACGGACTGCACCGCCTAGCGATCGCCGGCTTCTTGCTTCTCCGTGAGATTGGTCTTGAAGGTATTGGCTACATCGAGTCGACGGCGGTACAGGCGGTACAGAATGCCAAAGGCACTTTGTCCCCTGAGGCTGAGCTTGCTCAGTTGGTGGTCGAGCAGCGTGACGACGATAAGACGGTCGAGCTCGTATCCAAAGGTGTGCTTCCTGCCGGCAACCCTGATCCCTCACCTAGGTTCCCGACATGCCGGTCGCTGCCTCTAGGGTTCTTCTCGTGATAAAGGAGTACTTCGATAGAGTTGCCGAGTACGCATTCTCGGCGGCGAACAAAGGCTGGCGCCCAGAGATTCAGGAGTCTCCGAACGGTGACGGAGTCTGGGACACCAACAAGCGCTGGGCTCACCTCGCGCCCAAGTACTTCGACGCGAGCACTCCTTTTTTGGCGAGGTCTCTTCACCAGCAATATTCGGAGGCTGCCACGCGAGCGTGTCGTCTGCTGGAGTTGCCGGAGGAGTTCTACCCTGGACCTGACTGCACCATTCGGGTGCTCAACTACCCGGCCGGAGCCACGACGGCACCTCACCTCGACTTCGACCTGTTCACCTTGAGCATGTACCGAGATGTGGATGCGTTCCGCTACCTGGACGACTCTGACCAAGACCCAGAGCTTCTACGAGCCAGAGAGCAATTCCCGGGTATCCACTTCGGCGAGTTGCTGTCTGAGATTTCGCCTCGCTTCAAAGCTACCAAGCACGAAGTTGTTGCGACTGACGAAGTTCAGAACAGCTGTGTGTTCTTCGTGCTGCCTAGCTGGGCGGCCAAGCTCCCGTCCGGTCTGACCGTGGGCGAGTGGGTGGAAGAACGCAAAGCTAGAAGCCGCCGCTAGAACCAGACGCAACAAGGCCTTGAGCATCCGTTTGGTGTGCTCAAGGCCTTGCTCAATTCAGCCCCTAAAACCCAACCGCAGCAGGACTATTTAGCGACCCAACCAGTGTTACCCGCCCCTGACTCTTTCACGTAGAAGGAGGTTCCTGCGCCGCCATCACTACGGCGATAAGTCGATCCGACAGGAGCAGTGACAGCTGCCTCAGGAGTCCCGGAGCCCGCGAGGTCTTGGGGGCCCGCGTCATAGATGATAATGCCAAGGCTGAAGATGTTGTTGGCCGACATCGTCACGTTACCGCCGAGGGAAATACCGCCTGTGAATGCCGTTGAGGTGGCACGGATATTACAAATGATGTCGCCGGACGATTCGACTTTCCTCCACGACTGAACCTCGGAGATGGCGCCTAAATCATCCGTGACGTGAGACAAAATCATGAAACCGCCAGCGACAAACCAGCGGAAACGCGTCTCGTCGGTGGGCCCGTCTGTGTCGTGAAAGTTGTAGCGGGGCAGCACCGACTCGGACGTCAAGTCCCCAGTGAGCACACCTCCGGCCCGGGGTAGCTTGTCGTCGGCCGAGTCCTGTGCCGCATCGGCCGCGTCCCTTGTGGTGTTTAGGATTGTGGCCAAGACTCCGTTGAATATATTCCGGAGACTTCGGAAGAAGTTGCTGGGTAGTGGTGTTGGTGGTGTGGGAGGCATGGAGGTTCCAGTCGAGAAACGACAGAGTCAAGTTAGCACGACGGCTCGTATGTCGCTACTTACCCTTCAGTGAAGCTAGGACCTTAGCGGTTGTTGGAGCGCTGCCCAAGATATCGGTCAAAGCCTCCCACTGTTTACGACTAAACTTGATCTCTAACGTCTTCGTCTTCGGCTTCGGCTTCTTCGGTTCTTGTACAGGAGTGCCTAACTCAAGGAAGTCGGCGGCTTGAGCTCCGGGCTCATCGATGAGTGGTGTGAACTCATGGTCCGCCCAACCTAGCTCTTCTATGGAGCCTCCGACCTCGTGGATCTCTTCGAGGATATCCGCCAAGTTGCTACTGTCCCACTCGGCCAGGTCTCCTGTTCGGTTGTCGGCCAGTGCAAACGCAGTCGACTCAGCCTCAGACTCGTCAACGATCAAACATGGTACCGAGGCCCACCCGAGTTCGCGCGCCACCTGAAGACGGCCGTTGCCTGCTCGTACGATCATCCCCTGTTCTTGGACCACGAGCGGTTGCCGGAACCCGAAGCGTTTGAGGGACGCTCGGATAGCGGCCAAGTTTCGGTCGTTGTGCTTCCGCGCGTTCTTGGGGTCGTAGACCAGGTCGTCGACACGAACTGCTAGGTGTCTGAGGGATTCGTGAATGTGTTGGTCGACGCTGGCCATTAACCAACGAACGATACATTCAGTGTCGGGGCCGCACCACTCTCAAACGCTTCTAACCCTCTGAGAAGACCCACGGCGAACAGCAAGGCCATCGCAGAGTCGTCGGTGTGTCCTGAGGGGTTGTAGTCGTAGAGCCCTGTGAGGAGCTCCTCGAAAGCCTCAGGGGACTTCTCACTCTGTGAAGGGATAATCCACTTGCGGGCCGTGAACTCCGCACTGATCGTTGAAAATCCGATCGTCTTGTCTTTCCACGTAGTGGGGAACGGGATGATGGGAATCATGGTGTTTTCTCTCATAAGGTCAAAGACCGCGCGCTGCATCCCCACGGACTCGACTGCGAAGATTCCACCGTAGCTGATGTAGGTCTGCTGAATTCGCTTCAGCAATTCGTTGCCCTGCCAGTGGCCTTTCTGAACGTTGAGTAGTCGCCGTGTACCGTCGTCGTACTGGCATATTGTCACGATGGAGGATTGGTCATTGGCGCGACCGGTCGACATATCGAAGCCGTGGACAATCTTGAATGCCGGAGCCTCGTCCTGTGTCTCAGGCACATAGTTGCCGAGCATCGTGCCCTGCATGAGGTGCATCTCCAGCACAGCCTCGGCCGAGGAGAAGCCAGACTCGGTCAGTAGCTGCTCGATGCTGTAGGTAACGCCCAGGCCATCGCCACGCTTCCTCGCTATCTTGAAGTCGTACTCCTTGAACAACGACATGTCGTCGCTCATCGGCACGCACATCATCGCGCGGTTCCACTCACGTGTGCTGGTCTCGGCCTTTTTCTC
>SPKZ01007485.1_pt1 | contig 22981 bp, 16 predicted proteins | sample 2456571 | NCBI WGS metagenome assembly SPKZ01 (sample SAMN11192286, study PRJNA482655) | marine metagenome | biome: ENVO:00000447; feature: ENVO:00000244|ENVO:00000211|ENVO:00000569|ENVO:00002023; material: ENVO:00002151; isolation source: ocean water from marine abyssalpelagic zone ... | reverse complement strand
TCTAGAGCGTGGCGAGGTTCTACCAGCCATAGTACAAGCAGGACCGGATAACCCATTGGGGAATTATGCCATGCAGCTGTCTTATGGTGATGGCAGTTACCTGATCCACGGTACTAACAAAGATTTTGGTATCGGCATGCGCGTCAGCTCAGGTTGCGTGCGTCTTAATCCAGATGATATCGAGTGGCTATTTAATCAGACCAAGTATGGCGATCCTGTCCGGGTGATCAACCAGACAGTCAAGATCTCTACCGAGCCCGATGGTCGTCATATCATAGAAGTACATTCTGCCCTGTCTAAATCTGAGCTAGAGATGCAGCAAGTGAAAGTCGTGACCATGAGCGCTAACATCGTCAAGTTCATCAGCCAGGACGATATAGACAGTTTCAAGGCTAACGATGCGCTACTGACTCAGAATGGTCTACCTGTGAATATAACGCTTTAGAGAAGGTGTTTAGAGAAGGCTATAGGAGCTGCGAGTTGCTAGTGACTAGGAAAGCCAATTAGCTAGAACATAATAAGCAGAACATGAGCAGTTCAGTGTGAAGAGGGCGTCCCCAGTGGGCGCTTTTTTGTGGGCTGAAATTGTAGAAGGTTTGAGTTACTTCATTGTGCCGACTTTAACTTATCAGTACACTCTCCGGCACAATGAAACATCTTATCGCCACTCGCATTTTTAATGGCGCAGCATTCAGCTTTAGCTTTCAGTTTCGGGACTCAATACATGACTAACAAGCTCACTCTTCAAACCCTTGAATCTTTTCTGTGGGAAACCGCCGATATCCTTCGCGGCAATATGGATGCGTCAGAATTTAAAGACTACATCTTCGGCATGATGTTCCTCAAGCGTCTGTCTGATGCCTTCGATGAAGAGCGCGAGAAGGTGGTTCAATACTATCTCGATAAGGGCAAGACCCAGGCACAAGCCGAAGAGTTAGCCGAGGATGAAGATGAGTACGATGATACCTTCTTCATGCCAGCTATCGCCCGTTGGTCAGTGCTGAAAGATCTGAAGCACAACATAGGAGAGGCGCTGAATACCGCCGCCGAAGCGATTGAAGAGCACAACTCAAGCCTCGAAGGCGTGCTAGTCACTATCGATTTCAATATCAAGAACAAGCTGTCTGATAAGAAGCTGCAAGACCTGTTGTCCCACTTCAATAAGCACCGTCTACGCAATGCCGACTTCGAGCGCCCCGACTTATTGGGGACCGCTTACGAATACTTGATCAAGATGTTCGCCGATAGCGCGGGTAAGAAGGGCGGTGAGTTCTATACCCCGAGTGAAGTGGTGCAGCTACTAGTGTCACTGCTTAAGCCTCATGCTGGTATGCGTATCTATGATCCGACCTCAGGTTCGGGCGGTATGTTGGTACAAATGCGCAACTATCTAGCCGTCCATGGTGAGAACGCCGCCAACTTGTCACTATATGGTCAGGAGATGAACCTGAACACTTGGGCTATCTGTAAGATGAACATGTTCCTGCATGGTGTCCACAGTGCAGATATCCGTAAGGGCGATACCCTGCGCGAGCCTAAGCACACCCAAGGTGGTGAGCTGATGCACTTTGACCGCGTTATCGCTAACCCGCCTTTCTCCCTGAAAAAGTGGGGCAAGGATGAATGCGATAACGATGGTTTCGGTCGCTTCCCTTACGGCACACCGCCAAAAGATGCCGGTGACTTAGCCTTCGTGCAGCACATGATAGCCAGTACCAACAATGACGGCATGGTTGGCGTGGTGATGCCCCATGGTGTCTTGTTCCGAGGTTCGAGTGAGAAAGCGATTCGCCAAGGCATCTTAGAAGATGACCTGCTCGAAGCGGTTGTCGGTCTGCCAGCGGGTTTGTTCTACGGTACGGGTATCCCCGCGTGCTTGCTTATCATCAATAAGCAAAAGCCAAGCGATCGCAAAGGCAAGGTGCTGTTCATCAACAGTGAGCTTGAATATCAAGAAGGCAAAAACCAGAACAAGCTGCGCCCACAAGATATTGCCAAGATTGTCGAGACCTTTGAAAACCATTCATTTGAAAGTAAGTCAGACATTAAGCGTTATTCGAGAGTGGTCGAGCTCAGCGAGATAGCCGACAACGACTACAACCTCAATATTCGCCGCTACGCCGACACCTCGCCACCAGCCGAGATCTTCGATGTGCGCGCCATCCTTCACGGCGGCATCCCTGTACGCGAAGTGGAAGATGATTACATTCAAGAGGAGATCCTCAAAGGCTTCGATGTGACTTGTGTACTCACTCCACGTCATTCCAGCGATTCCCTAGGTCATTCCCGCGAAGGCGGGAATCCAGCACCTTTTGAGTATTACGACTTCAAAGCCGAGATCCAAACCAAAGAGCAGATTCGCCACCTTGTCGAGAGCAGCCTTGAGCGTGTTGAGAGCTCTGAGCTAGCGCCTGCGGCGGCACTAGATGATAGTGCGTCTGCGACGGCTCTTGGAAAAAGTGCGCCTGCGGCGGCAGTTCTTCCTCTCGGGAAAATAGTCGAGCAGCTTGAACGCTGGTGGGACAAGTACCATGTATCACTCCACCAGCTTGATGCCGAAGTCGCAGAAGCTGAGCAGGTGATGCAAGGCTACTTGAAGGAGCTGGGTTATGAGTAATCAAGTTCCTGAAGGTTGGAGCTTTCAATCTATAGGTGATTATGTTGAAAAAATGGTGGGTGGGGCACCATTAAAACCTAGCGACTTTTCAGCTTCTGGTGTGAGAGTTATTCCTAAAAAAGCAGTTCAGTTTGGTGGGCGGATTAAATTTGATAAAAAAACATTTTGTACAAATGAATTTGCCAAAAGTAACAAAAGAAATGTAGTGGATAACCAATTTTTGATTACTACATTAAGGGATCTTGTACCATCTGGACCAACGATTGGAGTTATAGGTGTTTTGAGTGATACAGGATCATTTATCCTTGCCCAAGGAGTATATGGTTTAAAAACGAAAGGTGTGGAGGATGGATACTTAGCTCAAGTTTCAAATACTTCTTGGTATAGAAATGAAATGAGAAAAGTGTTTGTCGGAAGTACTCAAGTACATATAAGAAACCAAGAGTTTCTAGATGTGAAAATTCTTTTCCCCCCACTCCCTGAACAGCTAAGAATTGCTGCGATTTTGACGTCAGTGGATGAGGTGATTGAAAAAACACAGGCACAAATCGATAAGCTTAAAGACCTCAAAACCGCCATGATGCAAGATCTGCTGACCAAAGGTATCGGAACAAAGCAAGGTAATAGTTACATCCCTCACACCGAGTTCAAAGACTCTTCCGTCGGCAGAATCCCAAAGAGCTGGGAGGTGTCTTCTTTAGGTGAATTAGCTTCTTTTGTGACTAGTGGTTCACGTGGTTGGGCTCAATATTATTCAGAGGCTGGCCCAATGTTCATCAGGATTGGGAATTTGACTCGAGAGCATATCAATTTTCGATTTAAAGATGTGATTTGTGTTACCCCCCCTAATTCTGCTGAAGGCAAAAGGACGCTTGTACAAACAGGGGATGTATTAATTTCAATTACTGCCGATTTAGGCGTTATTGCAGTTGTTAATGATGACCTTGGTGAGGCGTATGTAAACCAGCATGTTTCTCTAGTTCGATTGAATGAGCCAGAGATATCACGCTGGGTAGGGCACTTCCTTTCACATGAAGACTCACAGAAGCAGTTTACTGCAAATAATGATTCAGGTGCGAAAGCTGGATTAAATCTCACGGCAATTCGAAATACTAAAGTTGCAATTCCACCTGCAGATGAAATGAATCAGATCGTTAAGGCGTTCGACTCATTGGATTGCTCTATTGCTATAAAACGAAAAAAGCTGTCAAAGATGCAAGACACCAAAAAAGCCCTAATGCAAGACCTGCTCACGGGCAAGGTGCGGGTCAAGGTCGACTAGGTGCCAGCTAGTCGGTCACGTACGACTTAGTCATATAAAGTATCGATTTAAGATAATCAAACAGGAATATTATGAGCAAGGATGCTGAAACCCGCCAAGATATCAATCCGCTTATTAATGCTTACGATCTCTATCTGCAGAGTATTCAACCTGGTGAGAAAGTCTCGCTAGGGCTAGGGCTAGGTAGAGGTAACTCCAGCAATTATTATCTCCCGCCGATGAGGCAAGCCATGGCATTTTTAGGTTGGTTAAATCCTATGCGGCAATTTATCGAAATGTCTGAAGCTGATAATAACCTCCCGCTTAATATCGGCAGAAGCAGCCGATATGACTTGATGAATAAAGGTGTCGGTCTTAGAACTATGAGTAAATACGTGGCATGGTTTAAAAGATTGCCTCTGCCGTTCGTAAGGGGAATGACTTGGGCTGAATGGAGGCAGTTCAATGTTAGCTGTGATGTTGGATCTAATGCCAGTGATTGGCTGGCTGGTCTATACGGTTTTACTTCGGGCTCATTACGACACCATGAATTTGATTATCTGATTGAGTTTGTCAGGCAACGTTGCGCTGCCGATGTGAAGTGTTTGCAGCAGGGAAGAGGGCTGCTTAAGCGTGGGGAACTGAATGAAAATAACCTAACGGATATGTTGCAGGTTCAAATGCCATTATGGTCTGAAAATTCGATTGTAGGGGGCGATGTCTGGCGGAAGCTTTCCTCCTTGCTGGTAAAGCATCAAGAGCAGATCCCATTAAGTGAATCGCAGACCTTAATGCTGATTGCGCATATTGCCCAGTTGCAGTTTGATTTCTACCTAGAAGCCATCGCTTGCTATGAAGTTGGTTGCGTTGTTACACAAACCCCAGAATCTGATGTAACCATAAGTCCAGATGGTATCTTAGCCCGTGGCATCGTGTTTTATGTCTCTGATAATGAGGTTAACACCTGCTTCGGAGGCTTTTTGAAAGAGTTAAAACGCGTAATTGCTATACACAAGGGAGAGTTAAGCTGGCGTCAATTGGCAAGTGCTATAGAAGTCGATGAAGAGACTAAGGTCGCCTCTGGTGATTCACTTAACCAAAAACAACGTAACAGGTTAAAAGATTGGCGTAATGGCAGGAATCTACCTTCCGATGAAAAGCTTCAATCTTTTCTATCGCATTTGCTGGGGGAGTTAGATGAGTCAATATTGAATATGTTGTTTATTTACTGTCGCATCGCCATAGGCTTAGACAAGTTGGTGAATGATTTTATGGATTTGTGCGAACGAGAAGCCTGTTCTATGAAGGAAGTGCAAGCGGTATTGAATACTGTTTTAGCGCAGTATCCGAACTATTATCTGCGCCATATGGATCAACATTTTACCTAATCGGGGCGGAGTGTCTGAGCGATCCCTTTTTTATGATGCGGTAGTGGCTGCATCTTTGATTTATTCTGAAGGACTAGAAGTTTGAAACCCAATAGAGATGGAAAGTACGTATTTAAATCACCAAAGTTCACGAGCCTGTTTTTGCCATCCCCACAAGAAATTACTGAGCTGCTTGGGTTACCCAACAATGCAATAAAATTGCTTCCACTGCTTGAAGAACATTATGACCGCCAATTAAATATTGGTCGAAGTTCACGAGCAGCGTTGACTAAAAATGGCGTTGCTAAACCGACAGTTAATAAATTGTATAGTTGGGCAAGCCATTTACCCATACCGTTTAAAAAATTAATTAATCTACCTACATTCTTGAAAACCTTCCGTGCAATGCGTATAGGCTCAAATGCAGGCTTATGGCATTCAATATCTAATGGTTTAAGGTTTTCTCCCCATGATAGCGAACTCGTTACAGTGTGTGACTTTATTGAGGAGAGAGCTAAAGCTGACTACCAAATGGTAAAGGCAATAAAAAACCAAGTTAAATTGGGGCTAATTGACAAAAATGACGGCAACGCAGTTTGGCAGGCTCAGCTAACTACATGGCAAGAGAATAGCTTAGTCCCCTCAGAGAAATTGGAGTTTTATTCTCGTTACCCGAAAGCACCCGATGATCCTATGTTTCTGCAAGAGGAAGGTATAAATGCACTGCTTGAGGCTGTTTACCACCTTAATTTTGATTTCTACCTTGCCGCAATAGCTAACTTTGAAGTGGGGGTAGTGCTTTATGAGCAAAGGCATTGGGACAATATAGACGTAGAAAACTACGCTGGACTCTTTTCTTCTGTAATCAATACTTGGGTTCATGAAGACAAACAAACGATGTGTTTTGAAGCTATGCTGGTGGAGTTTAAAAAGTTATTGGGTAATGAAGGCGTTGGTTGGCGGGAGTTATCTGGCTTTATTCCTATTGATGACTCTGGAGAGAGTGACGAGTTGCTTAAAGACAGACAGTATAATCGCCTAAAAGACTGGCGTAGAGGTATTAATATGCCGTCAGATTTAAAGCTAAGGCTATTTGTTGAAGCTGCGCTTAAGTCAATTGGAGAGTATAGTCCTGAAGCGATATTGGTTTACTTTCGTATATCCAGAGGTTTAGATCTCTTTGTTGCTAAGCAACTTCAAATTGCTCAATATCATAGTGCTGCCCAAATAATGGAGAAAGTAGTTGCTCATTATCCAAGGTATTTTCAACACTATAAAAATATGTGGATGACTCATAAAAACTGACAGCTTGATTAAGCTGTCAGTGACATCTTGGGTATTATCCAGTTGGGCGGTTAGTTGTTATCAAGCTGCTCTTGCCAATCATCAGGGCGTTCATCTTCGCCGCGGCTTTGCCAATAAGCATCATGTTCAGGGTCAAGTTGTTGCGAGCGGTTGTCATCGTCATGTTGATCCATGTTACTTACCTCCCTGTTTACTACTTCCAGAATTCTTAGCTGCTGCACTTTGAGCTTTAGCCGCAAAGCTTCCCTTAGCAACAGAACCGCCATTTTGCTTTGCAGTCGAACCTTGAATACGAGCGGCTGCATCGCTGGTCATTGGTGTTTTGTTATTACTCATTTTGTCTCTCCAATATTAAGTTGTGTTGGTAGAAGCCTCTGCCAACGCCGAGAATAATGCCTGAACTTTTTCTGGCTGGGATGGGGGGGAGATTGTCCAAATTGCAATTAATTGAAACTTTTTTGGGTTATCGAGAGCTTGATAGCTGTAAATAGCACTTTGCCGCTGTACTATGTGAATAATTAGTTTTGTATCAAAAGCTTAAACAACAGGGATTGGTTGACATGATAAATGAGCAGTTTTTTAATTATGTAAAATTGTTAGACCAGAAGTATTTTAGAAAGCCACAATACAACCTCTTTAGAGCTCTTCGCTCTGAGTCTGACGAAGTTAGGCTGCACTCTCGATTTCTCGGGGACCTGCTAAATCCCAATGGTGGTCATAATCATGGCGATAAATTTCTTAAGTTATTTCTAGATAAATTTAAATTAAGTATTACGGCTGAAGCGTTAGTCGATATTGAATACAAGAATATCGATATCCTCATTAGGTCTGGTGACACCGCAGTTATCATTGAAAACAAGATTTATGCAGGTGATCAGAATGAGCAGCTATCTCGTTACTATGAAGTGATGAAAAGTGAAGGTTTTCGCAATATAAAAATCATCTACCTCACATTAACTGGATATGCTCCAAGTGATGATAGCACGGTAAATCTCACAAAAGAGTTTCTTGGTAAACACCTAACTCGTGCAAGCTATGAGCATGATATTTATGAGTTAATACATCGTTATATACAGCTTTCTGCAACAGATGCCCCCTTGCGGGAAGCGCTCATTCAATATTCAGACATCATTTCTAAATTAACCCACAAACTTGAGAATAAAGAACACATGGAAGAGTTAAAGCAGTTGTTGAAAACAGGCGAGAACCTAGCAGCAATACCCAATGTTCTAGCTGCTTATAACGAAGTCTTGGTTGATTACCAGTTTGATATATGGGAACGAATAGATAAAGGCATTAGGAGTGAGTTTGGTGATTTACTTGAGGAGTCTGTTACTAAGCAACCTGCACCAAGAGAATTGATCAAGTCATATGTTGAAAATCGTCGTAACTCAAAATATTTAAATATCTGTACACCGTTAGACGGCTTTAAGAATACCTCTCTCCTGGTAGAGCAAGACCATCATATTTATTTTGGTGTTTATTGCTTAGACGGGAATGCAACAGATTGTTTTTCTCAGATAAAAGGTTTTTCCAGCGACTTAAAAGCAGAAGTTTGGGATAGTATGCCACTAGGATTTTACGCTGAGCCTCAAATTAATTTTAAGAATTTAAGCTCAGATAATCTCGCGTACCTATCGAGTGAAATCAATAGACAGGCGTATGCCGACTTCATTATTGCTAAGTTACAGGAAGTGGTGTCACTGCTTAATCAGTAAATCAAAAGTAGATAAGTTTTATTGGCAGTACCAGCGAAACGTATTTTGTTTTTCTAAATGATCAGCCGAGTGTGTAGTTATGAATCAAGATGAGTTCAACAAAGTAGAAGCCCCAGCCATTTCTCAGTTAGTGAGCTTAGGTTGGCGCTACATTCCAGGAAAAGCGCTATCACCGGATCATGTAACTCTTGATGGTGAGCCTGAGCGAGCTTACTTGCGTGATGTCGTGCTGGTGAAGCGTCTTGAGGCTGCGATAAAGCGGATTAATCCATGGATAAGCGATGAGAACCTTCGCAAGGTATCCCGCGAAGTCACTCATCCAAACTGCACAGGCCTAATGGAATACAACCATGGCTTCTACCAAACCTTGGTGAGTTATCTATCGGTAGAGCAAGACTTAGGTAAAGGGCGCAAAGGTCAGACGGTTAAGCTGGTGGACTTTGAACAGTTTGATAACAACGAGTTTATTTGTACTAACCAATTCAAAATCGAAGGCGTAAATCAGAACATCATTCCCGATATTGTCTGTTTCGTGAATGGTATTCCACTAGCGGTGATCGAGTGTAAGTCACCCTATATCTCAAGCCCGATGAGCGAAGGGGTAAACCAGTTACGCCGCTATGCCAATCTGCGCCATAGTGAAGATCACGAAGGTGCCGAAAAACTGTTTTGGTATAACCAGCTGATGATCTCAAGTTGTCGCGATCAAGCCAAGGTCGGAACGATTAGCTCAAGCGCACAGCATTATGGTGACTGGAAAGATGCTTACCCCTTCACAGATGAACAGCTAGCTAAGCAATCACTGCAGGATAATGTGGTGGGGTTACATTCTCGTATTGAGATTGAGCTACCTGATGATGCACTATCTAGTGTAAGTGATAGTGACGTTGATTCAGCTGAAGAACAGTTGAAAGTGGCTGAGCCTTCAGCTCGCTATCAACAGTCTTCAGCACAGTATAATGAGCCACCAGCTAGCTACGAAACACTTACCCATGTGACGGCGCAACAACGGCTATTAGCTGGCATGTTTAGCAAAGAAAACTTCTTAGATATCCTGCAAAACTTTATTCTATTTGAAACCGATGATGGTCGCCTGATTAAGAAGGTGGCGCGTTATCAGCAGTACCGTGCGGTGAACAAGGTTATCGAGCGGTTGAAAAATGGCACGGACAGGAAAGAGAAGTCAGGCGTAGTCTGGCACACCCAAGGCAGTGGTAAGTCGCTGACTATGGTGATGTTGGCGGTGAAGATGCGCCGCGATCCAGAGCTTAAGCAGTACAAGCTGGTATTTATTACCGACCGTACTCAGCTCGATGAACAGCTTTCTAATACCTTCCGGGATGCCCAGGGTGAGACCGTGTATAACGCGGGATCAGTGGCGCAGTTAAAAGAGCAGCTTAAGAAGGATAGCTCTGATCTAGTTACGGCTATGGTGCAAAAATTCTCAGACCTAGAGAAGGAACAAGAAAAGCAGCAAGGCGTAGCCGCTGGGTTTGCGGATCTTAACCCGAGCGACAAGATTATCGTGCTTGCCGATGAGGCGCACCGAACTCAATTCGGTGGTTTGGCGATGACGATTAACGCTGCACTGCCCAATGCGCCTAAGATCGGCTTTACGGGCACCCCTTTGCTTAAGACGCAGAAGATGGGGCAAGCATTCGGTGGTTATATCGATGAGTATAAGATTAATCAGGCTGTTGAGGATGGTGCGACAGTAAAGCTACTGTATGAAGGTCGTGAAGTTATTTCGGAAGTGGCGGGAGAGTCACTCGACAAGTTGTTTGAAGAATACTTTGGTGATTATACCGAGGAAGAGCAGCGCGAGATTAAGAAGAAATATGGCGTAGCGAAAGCGGTACGTGAAGCACCAGCTCGTATTCGCTGGGTGTGCCTAGATCTGATTAAGCATTACAGAGAGCATATACGCCCAGATGGTTTTAAAGCCATGATTGTTGTGGGCAGTCGTCATGCCGCAGCCATCTTTAAAAAGACCTTAGATGAACTAGGTGCACCGCCTTCTGAAGTTATTATATCGGGTGATCATAACGATAAAGCTTACATTGCAGCGCATACCGATAAGGTGCGTCAAAAGCAGGTCATCGCTAACTTTAAAAAGCCTTTCGGTATCGATAAGCAAGGCACCGAAGAGAAGAATAGAAAGTTTGATAATACCGCCTTTCTTATCGTTAAGGACATGCTACTAACGGGCTTCGATGCTCCTATCGCACAGGTAATGTATATCGATCGTAAGTTACAAGATCATACCTTGATGCAAGCAATTGCTCGTGTGAACCGTACTTATAAAGGGAAAACTTGCGGTTATGTGGTCGATTACCATGGCTTAGCGACTTACTTAACGGAAGCGTTAGAGCTGTTTAGTAGTGAAGATGTCGAAGGCACAATTCAAAGTCTTAAAGATGAAATTCCTAAGTTAAAGGCTAAGCACACTCGTGCAATGTCATTCTTTAAAGGCGTGACTGTAAACGGTAAGCCAAGTGATGATATTGATGACTATGTGCTTGTGCTGAAAGACGAGGCTGTCAGGGCTCAATTTGATATGGCGTTTAAGCAGTTCGGTAAGCAGCTCAATGTGATTTTGCCTGATGCAGCCGCCGCACCTTTTATCCCTGATATGAAATTACTCGGTAAAATCCATAACGCATCTAAGACACTTTATCGTGATGAAGGGTTAGATATGCATGAGATTGGTGAGAAGGTGCGCCAGCTGGTGGATGAGCATATTTTGAGTACGGGGGTAGACCCTAAGATCCCTCCTGTTGATCTGTTAGACGCTAATTTTAAAGAGAGCGTTAAGCCTACTAAGTCTGATGAGTCCAAAGCCTCTGAGATTGAGAGTGCGATAAATCATCACATCACGATTAACCTCGACGAAGACCCAGAATATTACCGCTCATTAAGCTTGCGATTACGTGACATTATCGAGAAGACACATGGTAAGTGGGGTGAGCAACTCGCCCTACTATTTGAGCTTACTGATGATATTGGCAGTGCCCACCAGCAAGCAGCCCAGGACATTGGTTTAAGTGAGACTGAGTTTGCCTTTTATGGCATTTTGATGGCGGAAGTGACTCAGGTGAGTGATGGTGATGTCATTGATGAGTCTATTCATGAAGCGATTAAGAGTACGACTCAAACCTTAGTGGCAATGCTTGACGAGGCTACCAAGATTATCGACTTCTTCAATAAGCAAGATGAAGTGAAACGGATGAAGAAAGAGATTAAGCGAGCGGTACTGGATCAGCCATTTGGCGATAAGCCTTTAGTTCTAGTATTACAAGAGCGGTTTATGGAGCTAGCTAAGACTAAGTTTGGAAATAAGTGATGGTTAGCTCTCCAAAGCCCGAGCATATTCAAGTTAAAGGACTCTACGCTGAAATAGTGAGAACCAGCAGAACCAAGACCGCCTCGATTAAGGTCGATGATGGTTTGGTCTCTGTAGTGGTACCTAAAGCACTTAAAGTCGAACGTATCCACCAGCTGGTGGAAGAAAAGTATCAATGGATAATGCAGAAAATTGCACTACATGATGCTTCTAAACCTGCGAGTGACAGAGAGTTTATATCTGGTGAGGCTCTGCCCTATCTGGGGCGTAATTATCGTTTAAAAGTGGTTACTGGTGAGTATGTTCCAGTAAAGCTTACCCAAGGGCGCTTGGTCGCTACGCTGCCCGATGGTGCTAAGCGTAGCAACCTAGTGAGAGATGCTGTTATTAGGTGGTATAAGCTCAATGCGCTGCGCAAGATCAAGGAGAAGGTTCGTCGCTATTCTAAAGTGATGAACTTGGAGCCTAAGTCAGTCGATATTAAGACGTTTAAGAGCCGCTGGGGAAGCTGTAGCCCCAAGGGTGAGCTCGATTTCAATTGGGTTATTGTGATGGCACCGAATCGAGTAGTCGACTACGTGGTGATTCATGAACTATGTCATCTCAAGCAACTCGACCACTCGCCCAAGTTTTGGAAAGAAGTTGAGCGAGTCATGCCGGATTACGCCGAGCACAAAGAGTGGCTGAAGGTGAATTCAGGGAAGTTGGTGGTTTAAAGCTTACTTTGTTAGATTAAATTAATGGGAAATGCTCATGGCTGAGAAATAAAGTTAACTAGATTACTTTTAGTCAATTTATGCTATTCCCCGTCGAGATTAATAATCTGCAAGCAAGAAATCACGGATTTCAACATTGGAGTAAGCGGTCATAGATACGGTTAACCATCGCTGAGAGAAATTACAGCAAACAAGCGCATGTCTTTCACTAATTATAACGCGGACTCTCTGGGAAAACTAAAGGTTAAATAAAAATATAATTATCTTAGTTTTCAGTCTTGTTGATGACTGATAACCATAAAAAATGTAATAGTACTATTAGGTTCCATGGAAGGGTTAAATGAGTAAAAATAAATGAAAAATATTCTAGTTATGGTGGCCGAATTCTTTACATCGGGCATTGGTATTACATTGCAAATTGCGATGATTATAGGTATTGCACTAGGTAACTGGCTCCTTTTTAAAAAGAAATTTGATTCACTTAAAGCTCAGTTACAGCCAGTTGTTGATCATTTGTCTCGTATCGAAAGTGTGGAGCGATTCCCGGAAGAGTTTTATGAACTTGAGGATACGATTGCTAATTATCCAATAATGAAAAACCCATGGCGCGAATTTAGCGAGGTTTTGTTGCGTCCGGGCGAGCATCATATGACTGATAGTCCGGTAATTGTAAATACGAGAAGACCGCAGCAATTTTTCTCAGACCAAACGATTATTAGACCCCATGTTAATGTCCGTTACTTTAATTCTGTTCCCAACAAGCTAACAGGTTTAGGTATTTTAGGTACCTTTTTAGGTCTAGTTGCAGGTATCTATCTTGCTTCATCTGGCATCGGTTCAAATAATATCGATGAAGCAAAGGAGGCGCTTTCTCACCTATTAGATGGTGCATCACTCGCCTTTTTAACATCTATAGCCGGCTTGATAACATCGATGATTTTTTCATGGCGGGAAAAGAAACATAGTTACGAGTTCAAACACTTACTAAGTGAATGGAACGACTTGCTAGAAGAGAGGCTAGAATTCGTAAGTGCTGAACGCCTTAATACGGGCATACTTATCGAGGCTCGCAGTCAAACTCAAGCCCTTAATAGCTTTTCAACGGACTTAGCAGTGAGTTTGGGTCAGGTGCTTAACGAGCAAGTATCGCAGCCATTAAATGAAACGCTCGGCAAAATTCAATCTGCACTAGAACAACTTAATCAAAACCAGTCAAAAGCCGCAGACGAAACAATTGAACGTCTGATATCTGAGTTTAGCCAAAGTATTTCTGGTGCCGCTGGTAAAGAGATGGAAGCTTTTGCTACGACTATGCAATCACTCTCTGGCGATTTACGCGAACAGATGGCTGCGATGAATGAGAATCATGAAAATATGCAAAAGAGTACTAAAGATACTATTGGTGACTTAAGCAAAGCATTCACAGAAGGCTCTAATCAGATGCGTGAGGAGATCAGTTCTGGTGTGGCAAGTATGGTTAATGGCGTGACGCAATCTGTTGGTGAGATGACCACTATGCTAAAAGAAGCGACTCAAGAATCTGCAAATAACATGCGAAAAATAGCGACTGAATTCGATTCCTCTATCAGTAAATTACGTGATAGCACTAACGATATAGCTGACATCACATCGAACAATAAAGCCCTGGCTGAAGAAATTCGTCGTGTGGTTGTATCTTTGTCTGAAGTTCATCAGCGTATAGCAGCAGTTGTAGAGCCGATCGCTGACTTAGCAGAAAATTTAAATAGCTGCGGCGATTCATTGAATACTGGAATTAATACACTGTCAGATTCCGCCCAAACAAGCCAACAGGCTGTCGCGCAATTAAAAGATATGCAAGATGAAGTGCGTGGTTATTGGGAAAGCTATCAAAATCGATTTGCAGAAGTTGACGAGTCGTTAGGTAAGACCCTCGAAAGCCTTAACCAGGGATATTCAACCTTCGCTGAGACTACCACCAGCTACTTGAACGGACTCGATAGCAACGCTGCACAGATAGTTGAGAAACTTACCGGAGCGGTGAGAGAGCTTGCTGATGTTGTCGAAGACTGGCCTGCGACAGCATAGGATAGCTCATGAACAGCGACAACGAATTTGAAATTGACGAGGACTCTGGCTATCTCGTTTCGGTAAGTGACTTGATGTCCGGCTTGGTATTTATCTTTATTATCACGCTGGTGGCTTTCATTCTTAACTTCCAGGATGCAGCGCAAAGAACCGCGCGGGTTCAAGAGAAGATGGAAACTGAAATTGAGCGTCTAAATGCCGTGAAAAAACGGATGGAAAGTAATGACTATATCCGTGCTCAGTTACTTCAAGAATTACAGCGAAGATTGAAAGAGGAGCATGGAATCATCGTTAATGTAGACGAAGCTCATGGTGTATTACGTTTAACTGAAAACTCCATTACTTTTGCATCTGGTTCTGCTGAGTTGAATGAAGATAACTTAGTTAAATTAACGGCCATTCGTCATATTTTAGAAGATGTTTTGCCCTGTTTTGCAGTGAACTTAGCGCCATCAATTCCATTTTGTAAAGAGTATAAGGCCGAGGAACACGCCTATTTAGAAGCTATTTTTATTGAAGGACATACGGATAATACTCGATATAGAGGTGATGATAGTGGCCGGCTAAACTGGCAGTTATCGGTAAACAGAGCCATTCGTACTTATATGGAGTTAGTGGGGGCGTCTGATCTCTTGAAGTCTATGGATAATAATAACAATGAGGCAATTTTCAGCGTATCTGGTTATGGCGAAAAGAGGCCATTAGATGGTCACCGCCATCAAGTGCCAACAGATGATCAAGCAAATCGCCGTATAGATCTTAGGTTTATCATGACACCTCCAGAGTTTACTGATGCAGAGAAAGCTTTGTTTATGAAAGGCTTTCAGGGCTAATTTATGTCACTTAAAGCCAAGCTTAATCAATTACCCATCGCTTTTAACCTCAACCGCCATGCGTTTGATCATAGTAAGTTGGATATTGCGACCCAACGAGCTCTGATCTCCCTAGGTGAGTTTGATGCTGCTGAGCCATCAGAGTTTGAGTTACAAGCAGAGTACCGTAAAGCCATAGCTGCAATCGCCGAACCTTCTTTGTGGCCAAAATTGTCTAAACGCAGCCTGCGAACTTTTGCTTGGATGCTATTTTCTGCCCCCACTCAAGGGGGGGATCACTTGATGACCATCGAAGGGTTCTGGCAGCCCTATTCTCAGGAATTGGCGAGAAGGCAGTATAAACGTGGCTGGCTGACTATTTACTATGTATTGATGCTGACTTATCCGTATCAAAAGCAGGGGTTTGAGGCTATTCGACAATCACTGTCCTACGCTCTACGCTATTCGGTAGATCATAAGTCAATGACAATATGGGAGCGCTGTAAGGAGTTTGATCTACTCGAACTCAATGGGCATAAAGCCTTACTCCAGTATCTTGATGATGGTGAATCGCTCGATGAGCTTTACGAACGGGCAGGGTTAACTGGTGCGCTCGCTACAGGAAAACTAGCTAAACTTACCTATCTTACATTTTTAGCCAGCACCAAACATTTGCTAGCTTCACATGAGTGGCAAACACAGATTGTAGAACAAATACTCCGGGAGTCGATTACCCAGCAAAGGACTTTGAAATACCCTTCATATCGAACTCAGTTGATTGAAGCACTCTTACTTCCTTTTCAGCAGCAAAAGCCACGTAGCGATGTAAAAGAAACTATTAAAGGTTTTGTTCTTGGATATTTCAAAGATCCACGAGTTAATAATGCGTTATGGGCAAATGTGAGCGAAGCGGCGAAAAAAGTATTTCTGTCATGGATGGTTGAGAGCACACTGGAAGACTTCTTTTCACTTTTGGATTATGTGTCTTGTGGGGATGAGACTGCTGATCGACACTGGCGTTACCGTAAGGCATTTTGGAAAGCCTACCTTGATGTCGAAGCCATCGATGAAGCTTGGATGGTATTGGGTCCTTATGCGAACTCCATGTCCAATCAGTTTTTAAAAGGCGAAGCCAGTTACGGTGCATTTATGCGTGGGGCAGGCGTCGGTAGTAGGCATTCTGCTTTGATATTGAGAATAGGTAATCTCATTATCACTGAGTGGAGTCACTCTGGTAAATATCGAGCATGGCTAGATACAAATAGATATGCACCTCGCTTCTATTTGTCAGACTACAACAAGAAAATGTTAGTCCAAATGCCATATCTCGAAGAAAGTCATTATGGTTCAGTTAATGGCGGCTGGCAAAGAAAACTGAGTGATTTCATTAAGAGTTACACGGGAATAACCATCAAATATAACAACTATATGCGGATTTCGAGATGAGTAAGGCAAATTTGAGCTGGCAAAAAATTGATGACAAGTTTCGTTTTCAACTAGAGTCTGGTGGTGTCACTGTACCTACGATGAATTGGGGGCGTTTTGTTATTCATACTGTCAACGGCTTAGGCTCGGTCGCCCCTCTGCTCAGCTGGCTTGAACAAGAGTTTGCTAATGATGAAACATCTTATGTTGACGTTAAAGAAAGTGTAGTCGCTCAGTGTGATGCTACTGAAGTTCTTCAATTAGGGTTGCCAGCTCTTGTTCCCTTCAAAATAAAGATATCGGGCATTGGGCCTATACATACGCCAACGTTCAAATTGAATGCTATATGGTTGGATACACGCGCCAGACCTATGATGGGGTTAAAACGCGAGGGTGCAATAATTAAACAGGGGGCTAAGAAATACCTGTTAAACGAGCCTCTTTTCTCTTTAATCAATCATATTGACGGTTTTCAACAGACCAGCTTTGAAGATATTGATAGTAAAATGTTGGCTTGGGGAATGTTACAGCTGTTTTTGCCTAAGGATGCTGTTGTAGACGGTCAACTCAACACCATTACTATAACTGCCGCTAATAGATTTACTTTAGATATTGACTCCAAAGGACAGGTACACCCTGTACTGGTTACGCCTGTGACCAACTTCGATGGTGATATTACTGAATACAGTTCACTGCTCCCAGGACAATATGAGAAAACGTTTTCTAAGCGGTTTTCTAGTAAAAATAATTGTTCCCCTCATTACGCGTTGGGGCAAGGACAATACGTTATCTTGTCTTCACGTATGGTCGAGGCTCTGGACGTTGTACGAGGTGTCCAAAAAGGTACGGTACAGGAAAGACTTGCATTTATTGCCAACCCCGCAGGAAAAATAACTCAGTCACTTGAGCAGCAATTTAGTGAAGAGGAGGTTGAGCAGTTTTTTGTCGAAACACCGGAATTTTTAAGCCTTCGCATACAACAATTGGGGATCTGGGAGCCAAAGCTCTGTGCTTATAGACTAGAAAACTCAACTAGCTGGGTGCCTGATGATGAAACTCTTACACTTATCCTTGGTGAACAGGTAGTTGAAATTACCCCTGAGGACGCTGTTGGCCTGAGCGAAAGAATAGAAGATGCTATAGAAAAAGGTGATTCTACCATTCGGTACGGCAATCAAGAGATCCCCGCAAACCCTGAAACTTTAGCTGCAGTTCAAAGAGTTGCTAAAGCGGTATCTGATGATTCTGATAAAGATGACAACATTGAATCTGAAAGTAAAAACATTGAAGCGTTAGTTCCGATAACTACCGATAATATTGAAGAGCTTGAGTATCAGATCTGTAGGACTCCAAGAGCTGGCTTGAACTTTGAGTTTCCTGAGTTACTTCAAACTGTATCACTTTATCCACACCAGAAAATAGGAATCAGCTGGCTTCAAGAGCACTGGAAGCAAGGTAGTAATGGGGTGCTTTTGGCAGATGATATGGGGCTAGGTAAAACATTGCAAAGCCTTGCGTTTATGGCTTGGGTAAAAGAAGCCATGAACGCAGATATTTACCCCAATAAACCTATGTTAATTGTTGCTCCTTCAGGCCTATTGCAAAACTGGAAGGACGAAGAGTCTGTGCATCTAAATAAACCTGGATTAGGTCGTATTTTCGAGGCATACGGCTCAGGAATGAAGTCACTTGGTAGCATGTCCGCATTAGAGCGTAAACGTGTTTTTGAACGTGCGGACTGGGTGTTGACCACCTATGAAACGTTAAGAGATAAGATTTTATACTTCCTGCCTATCCAATGGGCTTGTGTCACTTTTGATGAAGTTCAGAAAATTAAAAACCCTGTATCGAGAATGACTGAGATGGCAAAGTCTCTCTCTTGTGACTTCTCCGTTGCTGTGACTGGTACACCTGTTGAGAATGAACTGAAAGATCTGTGGAGTATAATTGATGCTGTTGAACCAGGGTATCTAGGTGCGCTATCAGAGTTCCATAATACTTACGTTAAAGCCGATGACCCCGTTGCAGCAGCTGAAGCCTTAAAATCAAAATTAGTCGATGAAGTCTCCCCTGCAATTCTGATGCGCAGAATGAAAGAGGAACACTTACAAGGTTTACCTAAAAAGTACACTAACCATTATCAACGTGAGATGCCCCCTCAGCAGGCTCAAGATTATGCGGTTATTGTCAGCAATGCTCAAATAAATACTAGTAAAGGACGAGTACTGGAAGTTATTCAGCAACTCCGCAAGGTGAGCCTATTTTCAGCAGACGTTGGTGCCGAAGGCTTAACCGATGAACATATTGAAAGCTCCGCAAGACTCAAAGAAACCATAGGCATTTTAGATACGATTCACGCTGCTGGAGAACGATCTCTTATTTTCATAGAGTCTTTGAAGCTTCAAGCGCTATTGGTGCCATATCTTCAGCTGCGTTATCAAATGCAACACCCACCAGCTCGAATCAATGGTTCTATCAATGGTGCCAAGCGTAAACAGTTAGTTGATGTTTTCCAGCGTACACCTGAAGGTGAATTCAACGTTATGTTGTTGTCACCCAAAGCTGGTGGTGTCGGTTTGACATTGACAGAAGCTAATCATGTTATTCATCTATCTCGCTGGTGGAACCCTGCAGTGGAAGATCAATGTTCAGATCGAATCTATCGAATTGGTCAACAGAAAACCGTTCACGTACATTATCCAATGGCTGTTCATCCTAAGTATGGTGAAGCATCTTTCGATATTAGGCTAAATGAGCTTTTAGAGCGAAAGAGAGAGCTAAGTAGAAATCTACTTCTACCAGCGGCAATTACAGCTGCAGAGATTGAGAGATTGCTAGGTGATGCGGTAGGAGACAATAGATAATGGCAAGCAGACCCGTATTTAGTCCATCAGATGATTTCCCCTATGTAACCGAGGAGCTAATTGAGTTCAAATGGCATGCTGGTTTTGCTGCGTCACAAAAACAAAAGTCAGTTAAAGAACTGCATACAAGAATTGTTGAAACTAACTTAGGGGTTAATCCACTAGAGGTATCATCAAAAAGCTTACTAGACTTAGGTGTATCATTGAGCGCGTTTAATTTGATGGTAGAGCTGACTAACGGAAAGGTCGTCGCTGTCGAGAATATATTTCAAGCCGCTAAGATTTTTGAACATGGTGGCCCTTTTAAAGATTTACTTCAAGTAAGTCCACTTGATGCTAAACGAGATCCAAGATTAAAAGAATCTGGTGATTTAGTCGGGTTTCAGGGAAAGGAAGGTATTTGGCCGTTGGAACCCAAAACACTATTTTATGATTGGATTTACCTAAATGCTCTAAACAGAAACCCAAGTTTGATCAATGCTATTAAGGAATTTGATAGCTTTACTGATATTGAGTTCAACCCAAGCAAGAGCTTCAACTGCCAAGCTCGCTCTTTAGCTTTATATGTCAGTTTGTCTAAAGCTGGCAAAATTGAGTCGCTTCTAAATAACTCAAAAAAATATCAATCTCTGTTTCTATCAGGCTTAGATAACCAAGAACGACTACCTACACAGCAAAGCCTTATTTAAATACAGGGCCTAAAAATAGTTCTTGATTGACGGAGAAAATATCTGACTTTAAATCTAACATTTTGAAGGCCGCTTGATATTGATTGAGCTTACTCTGACGGGGAAGAAAGGCCGTTTTTATGTATTTAGTAGCAATTGAATCTTTAACTAAAACTTCGGCCTGAATATCAGTTGTAAAGCTCTCTGGGAGGTTATGTCTTGTATATATTTTTCTGGGTGTAACAACCTCTTGCATGAACATTTTTTCAAATCCCGCAGCGCCTCCGCAAACTCCATAACGTTTAGCTGTACTTGAAGCGGCGTTGCAAACGGAAAATAGTGTGGAGTCATCGAACATCGGCGAGATTTCTACGCATAATATGCACCAATCTAGGTGGCTTAATTCGGGACGTTTTTGGTATTTATTCAAAAGATACCAGTTCGGACGCGATAAACTTAAATTCACATAATTTCTTAAGCCATCAAAACGTTCCTCATCCATATGATCTACGTAATCAGCTGTAAAATAGCCATCGTCAACTAGCTTTAGCTCATCAACTTTCTCGCGGGAGTAAATATACCCTCGCTCCATAATACTCATTAAATTCTCAATAGAAGTGAAGTGGTATAAACTTTGAGTGCCTCTATTGTGAGCCTTTTGCCTAACCGACATACATTAATGGCTCTCTAATAAATTTGAATCTATCTCTTTAAAGTAGCGAGAGGGCGTTTCACTATATGTTAACGTCAAGCTTTTTACAGCCCTAGTCATACAGGTGTATAGGAGCCTTCTTTCAGTCGTGATATGCAAGTCATCATCAGGCTCACTAAATCCTGATTTCACCGGTAAGTTATCATCATGAAGATCACAGATAAGAATGTGGTCAAACTCTAATCCCTTTACAGACTGCATAGTTGATATTTTTATGTCTGCCTTTGAGTAGTGAACATTTGAACTACCATTAATTTTTTCATAATCTAACCCCAATATTTCGAGGCTTTTAATAATTTTATATATACCCTGATGGGTACGATGTAAAATACAAATTGAATCCTGCGGGTAGTCTTTACGAAGGTCCTGAACTCTTGAAGCAATAAATGTCAGTTCGGTATTTAAATTAGCAAATTTTTTAAGTAAAGGCTTCTCTCCTTGAATCGTGCCAAGTTCTACCTTTGTGAACTCATCAGAATCATTATCTTTTTCTAATAGGGATAATGCGGCTTTTGCTATTGCGATAGTATTCCGGTAGTTTTTCTTAAACTCTACCGTTCTTCCACCTGTGACATTGAGTCCTACTTCTTTCCAGTTGAAGCCACTTTTGTAAATTCGTTGGGCTGCATCTGCAATAATGGTAATACTGCTAGTATTAGGAGACACAATTTTAGTTAAAACAGAAACTTGAGCCTTATTTAGGTCTTGGGCTTCATCAATGACCAAATGAGTGAAAGGTGGTATAAATTGATCACCTTTTTTCTTGATAAGTGCTAAGCATAGTAAGGCATAATCATCAAAGTCACACTTTCTAACTCTTCCAAGTTCCTCACGATACTTACTAAAGACTTCCCAAATAACAGGCCTATCAGTTTTCAATACTCTATCAGTCTTACCTCTGCCTATTCTTGATACGTTAATGTATTCCTCAAGTGAATCTATACACCTACCTTTCAGCCAAGAGATCTCATCACAAAAAAAGTCAGTAGATTTAGTTAAAATTCGACTATTTTCGGAATTTAAGGGGATTGAGCTAATTATGGGCTTAAGGATACTTAAAATTTGATTATCAAAGAGTGTTTTACCGTAGAGGTCTATTCCATTTTCCTTTATAAATGCAAATGCCCATTTATGAAAATTAATGATCTTCATGCCTGTATAGTCGTTTTTATTCAGGCTGTGTGTTAGTTCACTTAAGTAACCGGATAATGATTTATTAAAAGTAAATATAGCAACTTTACTTGGTTCAAACATATCAGAATGAGAATCCATTAAGTGACATGCCCGATAGACTGCCACAGTCGTTTTACCACTACCCGCAGCACCTTTGATTTGAATCGGACCTTCATGGCTAAGGGTTAAAACTTTCCGTTGTTCACCAACAAGAGTAACAGGCTTCAGCATCCAATCAACCTCATTAAAACTTAACAATCAACTTTATACAGTGTACCTTTTTTATGTGTCGAGTATATAATTACGTCAAATTATCAAGCACATATATATAGGTTATTGTAGTTTCTGGTATGTGAATCACAATTACTCCTAGCCACCTTGCTTAAATCTAAGCCTTTATTTGCTTAACTTAAGCAACGGTAGTAAGAGGGCTGTTATTGGTCATATAGTGCTTTCATCTTTTCAGGTAAAATACTATGCAGCGGTCAAAAAGGAACGTCATAGCAAAGGTGTGGGTGTATCTAGGACGGAACGCAAAGCGGTTAATTGTTTGTGGCTGTTTTCTGTTCAAATGGTTTTTTTTCGTTTAAAGGTACTAAACAGATTAAAGGGGGGAACAGATGACGGGCATGGATAAACGAGATTTTCTAATGCGGAAAAATTTAAGGCTTGGTCTGGTGTGTGTCACTATGCGTGTCACATTTCGTCACCTTTAACCAAGCCTTTGGGGTTAACTTAGTGAAAACTAAGAATAACTCCCAGACAAATTACTTCTTGTAAGAAGAAGCAACGTTGTCTATGCGATCGTTAGCACGCTTAGCTTCAGCTTGTGCGTCCATAGCAGCCGCTTTTGCATCTTTAACGTCTGCAGAAAGAGCACCTTGCTCAGACTTCAGAGAGCTAACTTCAGAAGACAGTTGATCAACCTTGTTA
>SPKZ01001893.1_pt1 | contig 22999 bp, 23 predicted proteins | sample 2456571 | NCBI WGS metagenome assembly SPKZ01 (sample SAMN11192286, study PRJNA482655) | marine metagenome | biome: ENVO:00000447; feature: ENVO:00000244|ENVO:00000211|ENVO:00000569|ENVO:00002023; material: ENVO:00002151; isolation source: ocean water from marine abyssalpelagic zone ... | reverse complement strand
GTGAACGGGTAGACGACCTCCGTGAATACCGCCGCCTTCGCGAGTCGGGTCGCGAAGCGTTCGACCACCCGACTGGGGTCGATCTGAGGCACGTTGCCGGCGCTTTCGCCGCTGCGGATGCCGATGCGTTGGTCGATCGCGGCGCGAGTTGCAGGGGCTTCGCTCGCCGGGGGCCTGTCGACTCCGCGGGGGATTGGCACCGTGCGCGCATAGCACCCCGAGCCGACGACCATCGCGACGACAACCGCGGCGACCGTCGGAATGGCCGCCGCCCACGAGTGGCTGATGCAGTTCACGGTGTTCCCCCGAGCGCAACGGTAGGCAGCAACGGCGGCCGGTTCAAACCGCCTCGTTCGAGCGGACGCGTTTGCGGACGAACGCGTTTCGCGCGAGATTCACGTCTCCGCGCACCGAAAGTCAAAAACGCCACGACGGAAACGTTGGTTTGGGCTTCGGTCGTCTGCCCGGAAGTCCGATCGTTGCGGCGTGCGTCGACCGTGTGCGAAATTCCCGCAGGCGTTCGGTGTGTCAGCGAGATGAGGGAAACGTGCGTCAGCGTGTCGTCGTCGAGTCACCCGTGCGCGGGTTCTGGGTCGGGCTCCCGATCATCGCGGCGCTGCTAGCGCTGTTCGTGTCGGCGTGTACTCCGCCTGTTGCCCCTGCAGGCGGCGGGCGACCGATGATGGGTCCGCAGATTGCCCAGATGGGTAAAGCCGCTTTCGAGGACGTCGTGGCCCGGACCCCCGTCTCGACCGACCTCGCCGCCCGTGAGTTCGTGACGTGCACCGGTGCGGCGCTGGCTTCGGTACTCGACGGAGATCCGGGCCGCTGGTCGTGGCAGTTCGAGCTCTTTGCGGCGGACTCCGCGGGCGCCTTCGCGCTTCCCGGAGGACGTGTCGGCGTCGACGAGGGGCTCCTGATCCACGTGCGACGCCAGGACCAGCTCGCCGCCGTGATCGCCCACGGCATGGCACACCTGGCGGCGGGCCACGCCGAACAGCGCGTTGCGGCTGCCCTCGGCGACGCCGTGGGCGACGCGACGCCGGGCGCCTCGCTCGCCGACGCAGCGCAGGCAGGCGACGATCGGCGAGAGCTCGCGTTGGCGGCCCTCGGCTACGGCGACCGCATCGGCGAGATCCTGCCGTACACCCTCGAGCAGGAGGCCGAGGCCGATTCGCTCAGTCTCGTGCTGATGTCGCAGGCCGGCTTCGACCCGCGAGAGAGCGTCGAGCCCTGGAAGAGTCTGCGGCGCGCCGGCGGCGCTGCGGCGCAGGACTTCCCGGAGTATTTCGAAGCGCACACCGTCAACGACGGTCGCATCAAGCGCCTGTATGCCGACATCGGATCGTCCGTCTCGCGGTACAGGGACGCCCGGGCGCTGGGGCGCCGCCCCGACTGTCCACGACCGCGCTGACGCCTCGCCAGCTTCGGGTTTGTCAGTGGTCGCAGGGGTGGTCATGATGGCCCGATGGGTCTGCTCATCGGCGATCTGTTCCGGCGAAGTGCTGCGAACACCCCGGGGTGCGTCGCGGCGTCGATGGGCGACCGCGAGCTCAGCTACGCGGACATCGACCGCACGGCCAACCGCGTTGCCCACCGGCTTCTCGAGCAGGGCATCGCGCGCGGAGACCGCGTGCTCTGGTGGGGCGACACCAGCCTCGAGGTCGTCCCCGTGTTTGCCGCCCTCGCGAAGCTCGGAGCCGTTTTCGCACCGCTGAACGCCCACCTGGGCGTGGACGAGGCGGAGGACGTCGCGCGTCTCGCACGGGCGCGCCTGCTGATCGCGAGCCCCTCGCACGCCGAGCTTGCGGTGGATCTCGCAAAGCGCGCAGGTTTGCCCGCCGTGGCAACCCTCGGACCGACCGATGTCGCGGCAGGCGCCGTCGATCTGCTCGCGGAACACGGCGACGTGCCCGCCACCGAACCGCCGGTGTCTGGCCTCGACGAGCGCGACCCGCACGTGATCTTCTTCACGAGCGGCAGCACGGGACGGCCGAAGGGGGTCGTTCTGTCCCACCGGGTCAACCACCTGCGCACCGCCGCCGGGAATTTCGGCGATCCCGAGCGCGTGGTGTGCATGTTCCCGCTGTTCCACATGGCCGGCTGGACGCTCGCCCTCGGCGCCTGGCAGTCGGGGGGGGAGATCGTCTTCGTCCGCTCGGCCAGCGCCGAGGAGCTACTCGATGCGGCGGAGCGCCGCCGCGCCACGCGGCTGTACTGCATTCCGGCCGTGTGGGCGCGCATTCTCGCGACGGACTTCTCGGCGCGCGATCTCTCGAGTCTCACACAGGTCGACACCGGAACGTCCGCGACGCCCCCCGAGCTCGTCGCCGAGCTGAAGCGCCGCTTCCCCGGAGCGCGCACGCGCATCGCCTACGGGTCGACCGAGGCGGGTAGTGGTGCGCGGCTCGCCGACGAAGATCTCCTGCGCAAACCCGGGAGTGTGGGACTGCCACCGCCGGGCGTCGATCTCCGGATCGGCGAGGGCGGCGAGGTGTGTCTGCGCAGCGAGACCATGATGGACGGATATTTCGACGACCCCGAGGCGACCGCGCGCGCGCTCGTCGACGGCTGGTACCACACCGGGGACGTCGGAGTACTCGACGACGAGGGCTACCTCTCCATCGTGGGTCGGGTGCGTGACATCATTCGCACGGGTGGGGAGACCGTGGGGCCCGGCGAGGTGGAGGACGCGCTTCGCGATCATCCGGGCGTCGCCGAAGTGGCCGTCGTCGGGATCGCGGATCCGCAGTGGGGGGAGGTGGTGTGCGCGGTCGTCGTCGCCGCTAGCGGCGGAGCGCCGACGCTCGACGAGCTCAGCGTGCACTGTGAGGGTCGCCTCGCGCGCTTCAAGCGGCCGCGTCGCCTCGAGGTGGTGGAGGCGCTGCCCCGGACCGCCGCGACCGGGCAGGTGCAGCGGTCGCTTCTCGTCGAGCGGATTCTCGCATCCGGATGACCGCTCCGAGTCCGTGACTCCCTGTGTTGCATCGAGAAATGCAGCTCCGTGGCGATCTGAGCGAATTCGGAATAGTATTCCCGTAATGCGGAACCGCGTTCTCGGAGAGTTAGAGGATCTCGGGGCCGGCAGCGAGCCCCCGCTCGACGAGCCGCGTGCGTTGCGCTCGGTCGAGCGCGCTCTGGCGCCCCGCTATTCCGCGTACCTCGACGAGGTGAAGCGCCTCATGGCTGCCGGCCTCGCCGTCATGCAGCGCACGGGCAGCGTCGCTCCTCGCGTGGGCGAGATCGTGCGCGAGGCCGGTCTCTCGAATCAGGTCTTCTACCGCCACTTCCGCTCGAAGGACGAGCTCCTCCTCGCGATCCTCGACGACGGCACCCGCGTCCTGCTCTCCTACCTCGACCACCGCATGAGCCAAGCAGCTACCGCGGGCGATCGCGTGCGGGCCTGGATCGACGGTGTCGTCGCGCAGGCGGCGAGCCCCAGGGGCGCCGACGCGACGCGGCCCTTCGCGACCCACCAGGCGCGCCTCGCGGAGAGCTTTCCGTCGGAAGTCCGTCGACTCGCGGAGTTGCTCGTCACGCCGCTGCGTGCGGCACTCCGCGACGCCCGCGACGGCGGAGAGATGCCAGGCGTCGATCCCCAGCGCGACGCGGAGGCCATCTATTCCATCAGCATGGGCTGGGTACAGCGCCGGCTCGTCGACGAAGCCGTGCCCACCCCCGAAGACGTCGCGCACATCACGGCCTACGCGATGAGCGGCCTGCTGCGCGGCGAAAGCCCAACCACGGAGAAGAGCGATGGAACGTGAGTTCATGTTCACCGGCATCGGAGGCCAGGGCGTACAGCTCGGCGCCAGCGTGCTCGGCCACGCGGCCACGCTCGAGGATCGCTTCGTGATGCTGTTCGGGATGTACGGTGGCGAGATGCGCGGCGGCACGACCGATTCGACCCTCGTCATCGCAGACGAGCCGATCAGCGCGCCCCCCATCGTCTCGAAGACCTGGGGGGCCATCGTGATGCACCACGAGTATTGGGTGCCCACGCGGGACAAGCTTCGACCCGGCTCGGCGGTGTTCCTGAACTCGACGCTCTTCGCGGACGAGTTCGACCGCGATCCCTACTGCGTCGTCGAGGTCCCGGCCACCGCAATCGCCAGCGACCTCGGCGCGCACATGGCGGGCTCGATGGTCATGGTGGGTGCGGTCGCGGCGAGCACCGGACTCGTGTCGCTCGACTCGCTCGTGGCCGCGATGAAGGACTCGCTGCCGAGCTACCGCAAGCAGCACGCCCCGCTGAACGAGAAGGCGCTGAGCGCCGGATTCGAGTACGCCGAGGCCGGCGCCACCCCCGCCTGGACCGATGGGTGACGTGAACGACATGGCCGGAACGACGAGCCGCGGAACCGTCACCATCGAAACCGAGCGCTGCAAGGGCTGCGAGCTGTGCATCCCCGCCTGTCCGCCCGACGTGCTCTCGATGTCGACCGAAGTGAACGAGATCGGCTTCCGGTATCCAGAGCTGCGGCCGGGCTGCACGGGATGCAGCGCGTGCCTGCTCGTCTGTCCCGATTTCGTCTTCGAGGTCTATCGCTACGAGACCCCCCAGCAGTACGAGGTGACGCCGTGACGCGACGGTTGATGGAAGGTTCCGAAGCCATGGCCGAGGCGGCGATCGCCGCCGGCTGTCGCTTCTTTGCCGGCTACCCCATGACCCCATTCACCGAGCTCCTCGAGGGCTTCGCGAAACGCCTGCCCGAGAGCGGTGGCGCCTGCATCAATGCGGAGAGCGAGCTCGAGGCCGTTGGCATGGCGTGGGGCGCCGTTGCCACCGGAGCGCGCGCCGCGACGGGCTCGACGGGTCAGGGCCTCTCGCTCATGCAGGAGTCGTTCTCCGAGATCACCCGTGCCGAGCTCCCGCTCGTGATCTTCAACATGGCGCGGGGGCAGGGCGATTACTACCAGTCGACGCGCGGCGGTGGACACGGCGACTACCGGCACATCGTGCTCGCTCCCGCCGACGCCCAGGAGGCCGTCGAGCTCACACAGCTGGCGTTCGATCTCGCCGATCGCTGGCGCAATCCGGTGCTCATCTACGGCGACTACCTGATCGCGCACGCGAACGAATCGGTCGACATCACGCCGCGCACCTATCCGCCGCTGCCCCCGAAGGACTGGGCGGTCGACGGCACGCTCGGCGGCTCCGGAGAATCGCGAACGGTGAATCCCCTCGGCGTCGACAAGAAATCCCTGGGCATCGATCCCGAGGGACTGTGGAACCGCCTGCAGGAGAAGCACGAGCGCATCGAATGCGAAGAGGTGCGGGTCGAGACGGGTTTTACCGAGGATGCGGAGCTTGTCGTGGTCGCGTTCGGTAGCGTCGGTCGCTTCGTGCGGCACGTCGTTCGCGAGATGCGCGCCGACGGCCTGAAGGTCGGATTCGTGCGACCCATCACCCTCTGGCCGTTCCCGTCGGAGGCCGTGGCTGCCGCAGCCCATGCGGCGGGCCGCGTGGCCGTGCTCGAGCAGAACGCGGGACAGATGATCGACGACGTCCGCCTCGCCGTCCTCGGCGCGGCGCCCGTCGTTGCGATCGGCGGCATTTCGACCGACCGCTCGGGATTCGGGGTGGGGGATCTTCTCAATCCCGCGGCGGTCCGCGGGCGCATCGAAGGCGCACTTTCCACCGGAGGAAATTTCCGATGAGCGACATTCTGCCCACCTCTGCACCGCCCTCGGTACCGGCGAAGAAGATTGCGGGCTTCAAGCCGGACCTCCTGATGAAGGAGAACCACAACCTCTGCCCCGGTTGCGGTGAGCCCGTGGCGCTTCGCAAGCTCCTCGAGGCGATCGAGGCCGTAGGCGCCCAGGAGCGCACCATCGGTGTAATCGGCATCGGCTGCTACACGAGCTTCGGCAGTGGGATCGACGTCGACCTCGTACAGGCCCTGCACGGTCGCGCACCGTCGGTGGCGACGGGTGTCAAGCGCATGCGCCCCGAAACGCTCGTCTTCACTCTCCAGGGCGACGGCGACATGGTGAACGAGGGACTCCAGGAGGTGATCCACACGGCGGCGCGCGGTGAGTCCGTGACGTGTGTGCTCCTCAACAACGGCGTGTTCGGCGAGACGGGTGGACACATGACGGCCACCACCGTGCTCGGCCAACGCACCAAGAACTCCCTCGAAGGTCGCGACGCTGGCTACCACGGCTACCCGATCCTGATCGGCGACCTCCTCGCACAACTCGAAGGCACCGCGTACGCGGCCCGTGGATCGGTGCACGACGCAGCGTCCGTGACGGCCACGGGTCGCATGCTGCGCCGCGCGCTCGAGACACAGGAGAAGGGGCTCGGCTTCTCGTTCGTCGAGGTGCTGACGATGTGTCCAACGGGCTGGTTCATTCCAACGGCCGAGGGGCCCGACTACCTCGACAAGGTGCTGGGGTCGGTGCATACCGTGGGTGAGTTGAAGCGAAGAGCGCACGACTAAAAACAGCGCCAGCGGTCGACTGAATGGGAACTCGACGAAGTCGAGCTCCCATCACCCTTCTCCACTACCCCCGACTCTCCAAACCCCCTCGAACACCTCCAGCGTCGGTCCCTCCAGAAACGCCTCGTGCCCCGGACCCTCCCAGCGCACGCCGAGCGTCCCTCCACGCTGCGCCACCTCGACCTCCTTCTCCGTCCGCCCGTGAACCCGCGCGGCGATCGCAGACGCCGTGCTGCCGGTTCCCGACGAGAGCGTCTCCCCCTCGCCGCGCTCGAGTACGCGAATCCGCAGGCGCTCGGGACCTTCGACGTTGACGATCTCGAAGTTGATGCGATTCGGAAACATCGCGTGCTCGACGACGAGTGGGCCGATTTCATCGAGGGGAAAGTCATCGACGGGCTCGTCGAGGAGCGCGACCGCGTGCGGATTGCCGATCGCGAGGCAGGTGATGGCGATCTCCTGGCCGCCGACTTCGAGCGGGAAGTCGCGCGCCTGCTCGGCGCCGTCGAGCGCGCCCAAGTCGACGGGGATGTCCGCGGGCTCGAAGCTGGGCATCCCCATCGCGACCCGCGCACTGCGCATCTTCCCCGATTCGAGGGTCGGCCAGACCGTGCGCACTCCGCCGCCCGTCTCGACCTGGAGCCCATCGTCGCCCGCTGTCGCGATGCTGCGGTCGATCACGAACTTCGCGAAGAGCCGGATGCCGTTCCCGCTCATCTCGGCCTCGGAGCCGTCCGAATTGAAGATGCGCATGCGCACCGGTGCGCGCTCGGAGCGCTGCACGACCGCGAGCCCGTCCGATCCGATGCCGGTGTTTGGTGCGGTCATCGCGCGGGCAAGTGCCGACCAGTCGACGTCGAGGTCGCGCCCGTCGACGGCGATGTAGCCGTTGCCGGCGGCTTCGAGCTTCGCGAAGGGAAGGTCCACGAGATGGACGTTACTCGACCTTCTCCCACCTGAGGAACCGCTCGAACTCGCGTCCGTGTCCGACGGCTGTTGCAACCGGTACGCCGCTCGGGTGACAATCGCCCCCGACGAAAACGAGAGAAAGGAAGTGCGAAAATGACCGATCCGAAGGTTCGCGAGGATGGCCTGACCGAACTCGACACCAACGACGTCGATCGCTGGGTGGGGAAGCCGCTGGGTGGCGGACGCCTCAAGGACCCCGTGGTGACGAACGACATCCGCCGCTGGGCGCAGGGGATGCAGAACCCGAACCCGTTGCACTACGACGAGGAATACGCGGCCGAGAGCCGTTTCGGGGAGATCGTCGCCCCGCAGTCCTTCGCGGTCTGCACCGACACGAGCCACGGCGCCGGTCCCGCCATCCAGGGCGTGATTCCCGGGCAGCACATGATCTTTGGCGGGGACGAGTGGTGGTTCCACGGCCCGCGTATCAAACCGGGAGAGAAGGTGAGTCAGGAGCGGATGCTCTTCGACTACAAGGTGTCGGAGACGAGCTTCTCCGGTCCGACGATGTTCTCCCGCGGAGACACCATCTACATCAACGACGCGGGGCAGGTGATCTGCAAGCAGCGCTCGACCTCGGTCCGCTACCTCGCGGAGAACGCGCGAAAGAAGGGCCTCTTCGCGGACAACGTGGAGCGGTCCTGGACCGATCAGGAACTGGAGGACCTCGAGAAGCAGAAGTTCGAGTACTACCAGAGCTTCCGCGACCTGGGACACGACAAGCGACTGTTCGTGAAAGAGGGCGACAAGATCTCGCGTCGCCCCATTGGTCCCCACTCGCTCATGAGCTTCACCACCGAGTGGCGCTCCTACCTCATGACCATCTGGGGCTCCTGGAACACCCACGGTGTTACCTCGCACAGCGATTCCGGCTGGCTGCCCGAGATGTCGCGCGACAAGGAAGGGGCGAAGATCGACCCGACCTACGGCGACGGCCTGTACCACGGCCCGTCGCGTGGCCACGTTCAGGAGCGCTACGCGCAGCTGATCGGCATGCCGCGTGGCTACGGATACGGGGCCACCATGGGCGCCTGGATCATCGACTACCTGTCCAACTGGGGGGGCGAGTGGAGCACGATCGCGTACAGCAACATGCAGTACCGCGCCCCCGCACTCACCGGTGACATCGCGTACCTCGATGGCGAAGTCAAGAAGCTGGCCCACGACAGCGACGAGGGTCCCGTGGCGGAGATCGAGGTGGTGATGACCAACCAGGACAGCGCCGTCATGGCCAAGGGCGTTGCGAGCGTGCAGCTCCCGTCGGCGTGATCGGGCCCGACCGCGTGAACCTGCGCCCGTGATCTCGAGCGACGATTCCCGACTCACCCTCGGTCGCTTCCTCGACGACATCGCGGAGCGCTACGGGGATCGCCGCGCGATCTTCTTCGAGGGGCGAATCCTCACGTTTGCCGAGCTCGCGGCGGATTCGCGTGCGCTCTCTCGCGCACTCGTCGGGGCAGGCGTGGTCAAGGGCACGCGCGTGGCGGTTCTCATGTCGAACCGGCCGGAGTTCATCGTGTGCGCCTTTGCGATCGCGCGCGTCGGCGGGGTGCTCGTGCCCGTCAACACGTTCGCGAACGTGGAGGAGCGCGACTTCATCCTTCGACACAGCGATACGTCGGTGCTGCTCCTCCAGTCGACGCTGCTCAAGCACGCCTACGTCGACGAGCTGAGGGCCGCCCACCCCGAGCTCGACCGCGGCGTGCCCGGGCGCCTGCGGATTCCGGAACTGCCGTGCCTGCGCCGGGTCGTCGCCCTCGACGCCACCGAGACGTCGGGGGGAATCGAGAGCTGGGCGGATCTGCTGGCGTACGGCGAGGACGTGTCCAACGAGCTCGTCGATGCGATCTGCGCCGAGGTCGAGCCCGCGGACGACGGGGTGATCATCTACACGTCGGGCACCACGGCCGATCCAAAGGGCGTGCTCCACGCGCAGCGCTCACCGGTGCTCCAGGGCTACCGATTCGCTGACATCCTTCTCTACGACCCCGACGATCGCGTCTACACCGCCTACCCGTTCTTCTGGGGGGCGGGCCTCGCGATGTCGATCGCTGGAACGTTGGCCGCCGGTGCATCGCTGCTCCTCGAGCAGACGTTCGACCCGGGCTCGGCGCTCGAGGTGATGGAAGCGCAGCGCGCAACCGCCCTGCACGCCTGGGCCCATCAGCAGAGCGCAATCGCTGAACACCCGTCGGCGGCTTCCCGAGACCTGTCGATGCTCGCGAAAGTCGAGTCCTCGGGACCGATGGGGAAGCTGCTGGGAGTCGAGAAGGACGTCTACGGAGTCGGGTCGTCGTACGGCCTGTCGGAGACGTTTACGCTGTCGAGCATGCTGCCCGCGAATACGCCGGCCCCGATCCGCCGCGCGACCCACGGACGGCCGCTGCCCGGGATGACGATCCGCATCGTCGACCCCGAGAGCGGCGAGCCCCTGCCCACGGGCGCAGCCGGGGAGATCGCAGTCAAGGGCGTGACCTTCATGCGCGGCTACTACAAGACGCTGCCCGAGACGTTTCTCGACGAGAACGGCTTTTACCGCACTCAGGACAGCGGTTCTCTCGATGCGGAGGGCTACCTCCACTGGTCGGGACGTCTATCGAACGTCATCAAGACGGGCGGCGCCAATGTATCGCCCGTCGAGATCGAGCGCTGTGTTGCGGGCTGCCCCGGCGTCCATGATGGAATCGCGCTCGGGATCCCCCACCCGAAGCTCGGCGAGGTGATCGTACTCGGAGTCACGCCCAACGAGGGCGCCACGGTGGTGCCGGAGGATGTGCGCGACTACTTGAGGGGCAAGCTCTCGTCCTACAAGGTGCCGCGTTGTGTCCTGGTGTTCCGCGAGGAGGAGCTATCGTACACCGGCACCCAGAAGGTGCAGGTCGCGCCGGTGCGCGAGATCGTGGTCTCGCGGCTCGAACGCGAGCGGGCCGTGATCGCGGGACATCAATACGGAGTCGCGGATCCGGCGTCTTGAGCCGAGCCCGCCCACTCTCTCTGGGAGAACCGACCATGGACAAGATCGCCTTCGACGACATTGAATCGCTGCAGAAGTTCGTGAGCGACGACTTCAGCGACTTCGGCGACACTCTCGAAGTCACGCAGGAAATGATCAACCAGTTTGCCGAGGTTACGGGCGACCACCAGTGGATCCACCTCGACGTGGAGCGCGCCAAGAAGGAGAGCCCCTTCGGCACGACGATCGCGCACGGTTTCCTCACGCTCAGTCTTCTGCCGAAGATGAGCACGCTCGAGAAGCGGAGCTACGTGGTCACGGGTGCGAAGAACGTCGTGAACTACGGGTCCGACAAGCTGCGCTTCCTGAGCCCGGTCCCGGCGGGATCGAAGGTCCACGCGCACTCGCGCCTCGTGTCCGTCGAGGCGGGCAAGAAGGGAACGCGGATCGAGTCGGAAGTCGCGATCCACGTCGTCGGCAGCGACCGCCCCGCGTTGCTCTACAGCAACATCGTGCTGTACCAGGGCTAGCAGGGCGAGGATACGCTCCTCCGGAAGCACGCAGCAGAGACCCGGCGGTTCCTGCCGCGCACACTCCGGCCCGGGGGAGTCCGCCCTCTTGTGATCGCGGCTGAAAACAGTATTTTCAGTTTCGACCATGAGGTTTTCGTCCCGCACCATCGACCGCTCCCTCGAGCCCCACCGCGCGCGCTACGAGCGCGAGGTCGAGGCGCTGGTCGGCTCGGCGCTGAAGGTGATGCGTCGCAAGGGGTACGCCGCGGCGACGGTCGCCGATGTCCTCGAAGAGGCCGAGCTCTCGACCCGCGCCTTCTACCGGCACTTCCACTCGAAAGAAGAGCTGTTCCTGGCGGTCTTCGAGCGCGACTCGATGGAGAGCAGCAGGCGGATGCAGAAGCGTCTCGATGCGCTGCCCGACGCCCGGGCCCGGCTGCTGGGCTGGATCGACGAGGTTCTTTCGCTCGGCTACGACCGGGCGCGCGCAAAGCGGACCCGCACCTTCGCCAACGAGGCGTCGAGCCTGCGGAGCGCCTACCCCGCGGAGTTCGTGGGCATCCACCGAGCCGTGTACGAGCCGCTGATTCGCGTTCTCGAGAAGGGGCGCGCGGACGGGAGCATTCCCTCGACGCACCCGGAAGAGGATGCGCGCTCGATCCACGCCGTGAGCTGGACGCTCATCGAGGCGCACCTCGGTGGCGGCGGGCTGCCGGATCTCGCGACCGCCCGCGCCCATGTTCTGCGTTTCTGTCTCCCGGCGCTCGGCATCGCCACCAGCCTCGACGAACGCACCCGTTCCGGCGAACCCGCCAACTCGGCGGCGTGACGCCCTTCGATTTGACCCAAGGAGCCTCCGATGAGTGATCCGCTTTCCGACTTCAAATTCATCTCCGCAGATTCCCACGTGAACGAGCCCCCCGAGCTCTTTGCAGAGCGCATGCCCGAGAAGCTGCGCGACCGCGTACCGCATGTCGACGAGGTAGACGGCGTGCCGCACCTGATCGTCGAGGGCATGCGGCCGCGCAAGATGCCGAAGGGCCGCGTGGAGCTCGAGGGCGAGGCCCTCGAGCGCGCTCAGGCCGGTGGCTGGGACCCGAAGCAGCGCATGGCGGACCAGGACAAGGACGGCATCTCGGCCGAGGTCGTGTACCCGACGCTGTCCCTGCAGTCGAGCTTCTCGACACCCGATCCCGAGCTGCAGATGGCGCTCTCGAGCGCCTACAACGACTGGAGCGCCGAGATCTTCTCCGCGCATCCCGATCGCTTCGCCGTGGCCGCCATCGTTCCGATGCTCGACATCCAGGCCGCCTGCGACGAGGCCAAGCGCGTGCACGACATCGGCCATCGCTCGCTCTTCCTGCCCGCCCAGGTTCCGACGCGCCCGTACAACGATCCCGCCTACGATGCGTTCTGGGGACTGGTGCAGGAGCTCGACATTCCGCTCACCTTCCACGCTGGCACCGGGCACGAGCCGCGCGTCGAGCGCGGTCCCGGCGGGGCGATCATCAACTACCTGCTCGGTGCGCAGCTCGACGGTGCCCACATCCTGCTGTATTTCGCGGCCGGCGGTGTTCTGGATCGCTTTCCCGAGCTCGAGCTGGTGACCGTCGAGACCGGTGGCTCCTGGCTCGCCTGGGTGATGACCCAGATGGACGAAATCTACGAGAAGCACCACATGTGGGCCAAGCCGCTGCTCTCGATGAAGCCCTCGGATTTCGTGCGGCGCCAGTGTCACGTCACCTTCCAGAACGATCCGGTCGCCGTGACGACGCGCGCGTTCACGGGTGTCGAGCCGCTCCTGTGGGGTAGCGACTATCCCCACCCGGAGGGCACGTGGCCGAACTCGCACCCCCTGATGGCCGACATTCTCGACGGCGTACCGGACGACGAGAAGCGTATGATTCTCGGCGGGACCACTGCCCGGATCTTCGGCTTCGAAGCGTAAGAACGGCTGCGGCGCGAGCCTCCACCCAGACGGAGCCCCCCATGAGCATGAAGGACAAGTGCGCCATCGTCGGCGTCGGACTCACCCCGTACGGAAAGCGGGGTGAGTTCTTCGAGATCCCGCAGAGCGACCAGATTCGCGGCGCTCTCAACATCGCGCTGGAGGAATCGGGTCTCGAGCTCCAGGACGTCGACGGTTTCTGCTCGTACTCCGTCGACAGCAACGACCCCGGGATGTTGGCGCCTTCCCTCGGGATCCCCAACGTCAACTTCAGCAACATGGTGTTCGGCGGAGGGGGAGGCGGAACCTGCGGGGCCGTCGCCAACGCGGCAGCGGCCATCCACGCGGGCCTCGCCGAGGTGGTGATGGTCTTCAAGATCATCACGCAGCCCGCACACGCTCGCTTCGGGGCCTCGTACGGTTCGAAGCAGATTGCCGCCAATCCATACAGCGATTTTCATCGCCCGTTCGGGTTGGTCTCGCCGGTGCAGTTCATGGCGATGCTCTTTCAGCGCCACATGCACCGGTTCGGGACGAAGCCCGAGCACCTCGCCGAGGTGGCGGTGGCGACGCGCACCCATGCGAGCCGCAACCCGAAGGCGCTGAAGCGCGAGCGGCTCACTATCGAGGACCACCAGCAGTCGCGCCTGATTGCCGATCCGTTTCGCCTGTTCGACTGCTGTCAGGAGAACGACGGCGGTGGCGTGATCCTGGTGACGTCGGCCGAGCGCGCGCGCGATCTCGAGCAGAAGCCCGTGTACATCATGGCCGGAGCCCAGGGGGGCTCGAGCCAGTGGGGCCACGGCCTCACGATGCAGAACCAGCCCGACGACGTGTACGCGAGCGCGGGGCACAAGCACCTGGCGGAGCGCCTCTACCGTATGGCGGGCGTTGGTCCCGACGACGTCGACGTGGCGCTCTTCTACGACCACTTCAGCGGCCTCGTGATCCTGCAGATCGAGGACTACGGCTTCTGCAAGCAGGGCGAGGGCGGTCCGTTCGTCGAAGACGGGGGCTTGCTGTGGAAGGGCGGTCGCATGCCCGTCAATACTCACGGCGGCAATCTCTCCGAAGTCTATCTGCTCGGGCTCACCCACATCGCCGAGGCCGTTCGTCAGCTGCGCGGAGAGTCGAGCAGCCAGGTCGACGGGGCGGAGATCGCGCTCGTCACCGCGGGACCGAGCAACCTGCCCACCAGCTCACTGCTCCTGCGCCGCTAGCGCGAAGGCGAACGAAGTTCGGACAAAGGCGGAGACTCAAGATGGCACTGCTCGAAGGACTCGCATCGATCCATCCCGATATTCATACCCGCGAATACTGGGAGTATTGCGGCAAGAAAGAGCTGCGCTTCCAGAAGTGCGGCGGCTGCGGTGCGTTTCGCTTTCCCCCGCTCACGGGCTGCCGCGAGTGCGGCTCGACCGACGTTTCGTGGGTCGCGGTGGCGGGGCGCGGCCGGGTCTTCAGTTACACGGTCGTCCACCACCCGGCGATTCCCGAAGTGAGGGAGCACGTCCCGTATCCGGTCGTCGTCGTGGAGTTCGACGACGCGCCGGGAGTGCGGATCATCAGCAACGTACTGGACATCTCGTACGACGAGGTGGAGATCGGCATGGAGCTCGATCTCGTGTGGGACGAGCCCAGCCCGGGTGTCGTGCTGCCGCGATTCAAAAAGGTATAGAGAGAGTCCATGGACACCGCTCGGTAGACCGGCTTAGCCTCGACGTTCCAGGGACGGGACGCAGGAGTATTTCAATGGAAATGAGACTCGACGACAAGGTTGCCATCGTCACCGGCGCCGGGGGCGGGTTCGGCGTTGCCTATTCGAGGGCGCTTGCCGAGTCCGGCGCGCGAGTGGTGCTCGCCGACGTCAACCTCGAAGCCGCCACTTCGGCCGCGAAGGATCTGGAAGGCGAAGGGCATGACTGCATCGCCGTCGGCGCCGACGTGGCCAGCGAAGAGAGCGCGGCGGAGATGGCGGCGGCGGCGATCGATCGCTTCGGCGGCATCGACATCCTCGTCAACAACGCCGGCCTGATGTCGGAGATCCCCTTCGGGCAGCCGCTCAGCGAGCTCTCCATCGACTTCTGGGACAAGGTCATGCGGATCAACTTGACGGGGCCGCTGATCTGCATCCAGGCTGTGCTGCCTTCGATGAAGGAGCGCGGCAGTGGCAAGATCATCAACCAGACGTCGGGCGGCGCCTTCGGTCCTGCAGGTGTCTATGGCGTCAGCAAGCTCGGCCTCGTGAGCCTCACGGTGTCGATGGCCCGCGAACTCGCCCCCTTCAAGATCAACGTGAACGCCATTGCGCCGGGCTTCGTGACCACCGAGGCCGGCCTGCGCTCCACGCCGGACGGCTTCGATCAGGTCGTACAGCAGATGGTGCCGCTGAAGGGCTTCGGCGAGACCGACGACGTGACGGGTGCACTGCTCTACCTGGCTTCGTCCGCCAGCGACTGGGTGACTGGTCAGACGCTGAACGTGGACGGTGGTTGGGTGATGCGAATCTGAGGAGCTCGACATGGATGCGCTCGGCGGACTTCGTGTACTCGATCTGAGCCGCGGCTTCAGTGGGGCGCTGGTATCGCAGTTCCTCGCCGACTACGGGGCCGAGGTGATTCACATCGAGTCACCCGAGGGCGACGGTCTGCGGGAACAGCCCGCGTACTATTTCTGGCAACGCGGCAAGAAGAGCGTTTCTCTGGATCTCTCGAGTGAGGCCGGGCGCACGAGCGCGCGAAGGCTCGCTGAAAGCACCGACATCCTGATCGAAACGTATCGGCCCGGCGTCGCCGAGCGGATGGGCCTCGGCTACGACGACCTGTGCGAAGCGAATCCGAGCCTCTTGTACGCCTCCATCACGGGCTTCGGACGCAAGGGGCCCTACGCGAACCTCAAGGGCTACGAAGGCCTCGTCATGGCCAAGATGGGGGGCATGGGCCACTCGGGCAACATGGCCGGTCGCCCCGGTCCCGCGTTTCCCACCGCGCCCTTCAACTCGTTCAGCGGCGCGCAGACGTTGCTGCAGGGCATCTTCGCGGCGCTCTTCGTGCGCGAGCGAACCGGCCGCGGTCAGCGAATCGACACCTCGATGGTTCAGGGGATGGCGGCCCACGATCCGTGGGACTGGTTCCTGCGCCTGGTTGCCGAGCGCTATCCCGAGGCGTTCAAGACCACACCGCCGTTTTCTGACACCGGCATACCGATGCAGAGCTTTGCGTTTCGCCTCCTGGTCTGTCTTACCCGCGACGGACACTGGCTGCAGTTTTCGCAGACTTCACCTCACCTGTTCAAGGATTTCATGACGACGCTCGGTCTCGACTGGATGTGGGACGACCCCGAGTGGAGCAGCGCGCCGGAATTCGAAACCGAAGAGAAACGCGAGCGATTCTGGGAGTACATGCTCGAGGCGGCACGCAGCAAGACGCTCGAAGAGTGGCAGCAGTCGTTCGAGGAGTATCCGAACGTCTGGGCCGAGGTCTACCGATCGACACGCGAGCTTCTCGACCACCCGCAGATGCGCCACAACGGGCACGTCATCGAGGTGGACGATCCGAGGGTCGGGTCGACGACTCAGCTCGCACCGATGGTTCGCTTGTCGAAGACGCCGGGACGCGTGCAGTCGCCGGCACCGGAGCCCGGCGAGCACACCGACGAAGTCCTGGGCTCCCTGGGCGCGGCCGACCGCCGCCCGACCGCCGAGCGCAGCGAACCGCTTCCGCAGCGCCCGCTCGAAGGCGTCACCGTGCTGGAGTTCGGCTTGTACTATGCGGCGCCCTTCGGACCCGCGATTCTCGCAGACCTCGGAGCGCGCGTGATCAAGATCGAGCCGAAGACCGGCGAGCCCATGCGTCACATCATGCCCTTCCCGGACGCCGGCGCCGTCAAGTCGCTCCAGGGCAAGGAGAGCGTCGTGGTCGACGTCGCTACGCCCGAGGGCCGCAAGGTGATCCACGAGCTCATCGGCGCCGTCGACATCGTGATGATGAGCTACCGCGCGGGCGTCTCGAAGAAGCACGGTATCGACTACGCGACGCTCTCGGCCATCAATCCCGATCTCATCTACCTGAACGCCCCGGGCTACGGAACCGACGGTCCGTGCGGGCGCAAGCCGGCCTTTGCGCCCACGATCGGCGCCGGGAGCGGGATGGGCCAGCTGCAGGCGGGTCCTTCGATTCCCTATCGGGCGGATCTTTCTCTCGCCGAAATCAAACCCATGTCACTGCGACTCGGAACGGCCGCCCAGGCCCCCGGAAACGCCGACGGCTTCTCGGCTCTCGGCGTCGGGACCGCCCTGTTGCTCGGTCTCGTCGCCCGCGAGCGCACCGGCGTCGCGCAGGAGATGTTGACGTCGATGCTGTGCACCACGGCATTCGCGTTGTCGGAGGACTGCATCGAGTACGAGGGAAGGGCGGCGAGGCCGCTGCCCGACGCGGAACTCTACGGCCTGTCCGCGCTCTACCGACTCTACGAGGCGGAAGACGGCTGGGTCTTCCTGGCGACGCCGCAGGAAGCGGAGTGGAAGGCACTGTGCGCCGCGCTCGCGCCCCACGTCGACCTCGCGTCGGATGCGCGATTCGAAGACTCGAAGCGGCGAGCCGAAAACGATGCGGCGCTGGTTGCGTGCCTCATCGAGGTGTTCCGCAAGCGCCCCGCTGCGGATTGGGAGCGCGACCTCGTGGCGCTCGACATCGGCTGCGTCGAAGTCGCGAACGGACCGATCTCGCGGGCCACGATGGACGACCCCATCACGCGCGACGCGGGTTTTCTCACCGAGGTGGTGCATCCGAGCTTTGGGCGACACCGAAGGCTGGCGCCGCTGGCGACGCTCTCGCTCACGCCGGGAAAGGCGAGGCCGGCGTGCCTTTTTGGACAACACACAGAGTCCCTGTTGCGCGAGCTCGGCTACGAGGACGGGGCCATCGAGAAGCTCGAAGCCGATGGCGTGATCATCTGTTTCCGAGACTGAGCGCCTCACGCCGGGCGCCGAACGAAGGGCAACTCCTTTGCGGAGGTTGCGGTGCAGCGCCGTTTCGAGATGTACAGGATACGCGCCGACGTACCACGCGCGGTCGTCGACGAGTTCACCGAGATCTTGCGCCACTGTGGCGAGTACATCCCCGAGCTGTTGGATTCCGCCGCCGCCGAAATTCCAGCCGCGCGCGGCGTGAACTTCGTCTGGGAGCACGCCTATCCCAGCGCCGAAGCATACGAGGCGTACATGTGCCACCCGTACCACATCTGCGTGTTGGACCGGTATCTGCTCCCGGACGGGCCGGGGCTGATCACCGCGCGGGACTCTTCGCGGCTGGGTCTGCTGGGCTACGAGATCGCTGAACCGCTGTATCGCCGGACCGAGGGCGTCCGCAGGCTCGTCGTCTTCAACGTGGAAGCGGGCACGCCCGCCGAGCGTGTCAATGATCTCCTCGATGAAATGCGCGATACCCCGCACCGCTCTCCCGAGCTCCTGGTCTCGATCGCGGAGCCGAACACGATGGGCGCCGAGTGGTTTCCCGGCGCCTGGAGCCACATCTGGGAGCAGGCGTTCGAGAGCGAGCGGAGCCTGCAATCCTATCTGGAGGGAGATTCGCCCCTCGCGCAGGCCGAGCGCGCCGGCTTCCAGGAGGGCGTGGCGTCCGTCATCGAGCGGTCCGTCGACCTCCACTACGGCTTGACGGGTGCCGGCCCGGCGCGTTCGGTGGCTTGAGGGACCGCATGCTCTACATGCTGGACACGACCGTCGTCGCCGCCGCCGACACCGATCGATTCTTGAAGGCCTTCGAGTCGACGTTCCTTCCGGCGGCGACTGCCCGCGGCATGGAGCTGGTTGCGTGCTGGCACACCCCGACGTCGCTCGGTGAAGACGTCGACGTCGTGGCCATCTTTCGCTTGCAGGACTGGTCGCACTGGAACGAGCTGCGCCGTGAAGCGGTCCTCGATCCCGCAATGGCCGAGTGGATCGAGATACTGGAGTCGCTTCGCCGAGCAGGCAGCCGGAAGTTCTTCTCCCCGGCGACGTTCTCGCCCCTTGGATGAACAGGAGTCGTCGGGTTTTCGAATGACAGCGCGCGCGTTCGACGCGTAGTATCGGCATATGGGGATTCGATAGGGAGATTCGAGGTGCTGTTTCTTCACGAAGTCCACGAAGTCACGGGGAAGCGCGAGGACGAGTTCGAAGCCGCCGTCCGGGATGGATGGATGCGCGCCCTCGCCGAGGGCGACGAGGCCCGATTGCTCTACTACGCGAATCAGGCGCACGGCTCGGGGAAGTCGTACCAGGTCGTCACTCTGACGGGCATCTCCGACGGCGCTGCGTGGGAGCGACTCGCGCAACGCATCCAGTCCGGCGATCTCCAGAAATGGATGGGCGAGCTCGATGCGCTCCGACGCGACGTGACGGGAAAGATCCTCATCCCTGTCTATTGGTCACCGCTGCAGGAAGTCGATCTCGCGACGGTTCCCACGGATGCCCGCGAGCACGAGCTGTCGCTCTTCATGGAAGACACCGGGTGGCCCTACTCGTCTCTCGACGATTACATCCGGATGTGGGACGTCGACTACTACCAGATCCTCAGCAAGTACCCGAGCGATCGGATGATGCTCGACATCCAGGCCTGCTTTCAGATCGCCCACGGCACCCACCAGCGCCGGGAGGCGATCCTCTGGCAGAAGGTCGTGAATCACGACGCGCTACTGCGCCTGATCGCGAACGAAACGGCCCTCGAGCACAAGGGGCCGGGAAGCTACATGCAAAAGGCGCTCGATTACCGCGATGACTGGCAGAGCCGGCTGCTGCGCACGAGCAGTTGGTCGCCGCTCTACTGAGGAATGGTGCCCCAGCGATGAGTGCTCCTGGAAAACTCGACGGGAAGGTCGTACTGATCACCGGCGCCGCGCGCGGCCAGGGCGAGGCCGAGGCGCGGCTCTTCGTCGCCGAGGGGGCAAAGGTCGTTCTGGGCGATGTGCTCGACGCCGAGGGCAAGGCCGTCGCGGAGTCCCTTGGTGACGCGGCGGAGTACGTCCACCACGACGTTTCCGACCCCGAGAGCTGGGAGGCGTTCGCCGAGACGGCGACTCGCCGTTACGGACGCGTCGACGCGCTGGTCAACAACGCCGGCATCATGGTCTACAAGCCCATGGAGGAGATGACGCTCGAGGAGTACCGGCAGGTGATCGACGTCAACCAGGTCGGCTGCTTCCTCGGCATGAAGGCGGTGCTGCCCGGCATGCGCGCGGCCGGCGCCGGCGCCATCGTGAACGTGTCCTCGACGGCCGGTTTCAAGGGCTTCGCCAAGGGGATCGGCTACGTCTCGAGTAAGTTTGCGGTCCGCGGCCTGACGCGCACCGCTGCGCAGGAGCTCGGCTCTCTCGGCATTCGCGTGAACTCGCTTCATCCCGGCGGTGTCGACACGGCGCTTGGCTGGGGGTACGAGGACGTCGATCTCGAGCAGATGTACGGCGGCACTCCCCTCGGTCGGATCGGTCAGCCCGACGAGATGGCGCGCGTGGCCCTGTTCCTGATCTGCGACGACTCGTCGTACTGCACGGGAGCGGAGTTCGTCGCCGACGGCGGTCTGCTGGCGTGAGCGGCCGGCCGTCGGACGTGCGAGACGCCGCCGACGTGCCGCGTTGGCACGAGGAGGCGGAGGTCGTCGTGGTCGGACTGGGCGCGGCCGGCTCGAGCGCAGCCATCGAGGCCGCGGCGACCGGTGCGGACGTCCTCGTCCTCGAGTGCGCGTCGGGCGGCGGCGGCACTTCTGCGACGTCCCACGGCCAGCTGTACCTGGGCGGTGGCACCTCCATCCAGAAGGCCTGCGGCTTCGAGGACTCGCCCGAGGAGATGTTCAAGTACCTGGTCGCGTCGTGCGGACCCGGTCCCGACGAGGAGAAGATCCGGCTCTTCTGCGAGCACAGCGTGGAGCACTTCAATTGGCTGGTCGGGAAGGGAGTGCCCTTCAAGGAGTCGTACTTCGCCGAGGGCACGGATCCGATGACCGACGACTGCCTGAGCTACACGGGCAACGAGCTCGCCCATCCGTGGTGCGAGATCGCTCGACCGGCGCCCAGGGGCCACACCGTGCGACAGCAGGGACCGTCGGGCGGTGTGCTCATGCAGCAGCTACTCGGCGCCGTTCCCGACGCGGGCGCACGCGTGTTGCCCGACACGCGCTGCGAGACCCTGGTGGTCGATCGCGAGCGCGCCGTCATCGGCGTGGTGGTGCGCACCCTGGGCGAAGAGCGCTTCGTCCGAGCCGTTCGCGGCGTCGTCCTGACCACCGGCGGGTTCATCCAGAACTCCGAGATGGTCGCGCGCTACGCCCCGCTGCTGCTGCAGTGCACGCCGGTCGGCTGCGACACCGACGATGGCAGCGGTATCCGCATGGGCGTCGGGGCCGGGGCGGACGCGATCCGCATGGAAGCTGGGCTGGTGGTGTTGCCTTTCGTCTCACCCGTCGGACTGCGGCGCGGCGTACTCGTCAACCGGCAGGGACTTCGCTTCGTCAACGAGGACGTCTACCAGGCGCGAGCCGGGGAGCTGGCGGTCTACGGGCAGGGCGACGACGTCTTTCTCATCGTGGACGACACGATCTTCGAGCGCACCGACTTGCCGTCAGTGGTCGCCGCCGTTGGCGCGGACGTGGCCGAGCTCGAAGCGGAGCTCGAGATCCCGTACGGCAGCCTCCAGGCGACGATTCGGCGCTACAACGAGGACGCGGAACGCGGTGAGGATCTCCTGTTCCACAAGGCGCCCGAGTACCTGACGCCCCTCGCCAACCCCCCGTACGCTGCGCTCGGATGCGGGGAGTCGGAGCGCTGCACGACCTTCAGCCTCGGCGGTCTCCACACGCGGCCCAGCGGGGAGGTCCTGACCCCCGACGGGCGCGAGATTGCCGGCCTGTACGCCGCCGGCGCCACCGCCTCCGGCCTGGCCGCGCAGGGCTACAACAGCGGCATCTCGCTGTCGGATGCGACCTTCTTCGGGCGCCAGGCAGGCGCGCAGGCAGCGCGATGATGCGCATCGATCGGACCCACCCCCGCAGCGACCGAGCGGAGCGGTCGCTCGGCGCCGTCCCGCTGGCGAGGAACCGCGGATGAGAGAGCACCGCCACTCGTTCGAGATGCCTCATTCCGCAGCGCGGATCTGGGCTCTCATGAAGGATTCCGCCCTGTGCTTCTCCGTCGCCCCCGGACTCGATCGCTGGACCGAGTACGAACCCATGGTGCTCACGATGGAGATCGTCGAGCCCGGCGACGAGATCGGCAACGGACTCGTGCGGCTGCTCGGCTTCAAGCTTCCCTTCGGGCGTCGGGGTACCGCCCGCGAACTCCTAAGCGACGTCGTGCCCGAGCGGGGCTACACCTTCGACATGGGCACCCAGACGGGTACGGTCCAGCTCGTCTCCATCCGCCCCAACCGAACACGTCTTGATTTCGTCGAGCGTTTCCATCTGACGAAGGCGCCGAGGAAATGGTTCGAGGGGCCGATCTACCGCTTCATCAACCGCAAGAACGAAGCGGCCATGCGCGGCTTCTCGCGGTGGCTGGTCGACCACCCCGATTACCGGCCCGACCTCGTCGAGCCCGAGGCGGACGCGAGCTGAGAGAGAACGGGAGGAGAACCCATGGAGCAGCTTTCGGGTAGGACGGCCGTCGTCATCGGCGGGGGGAGTGGCATCGGGCGCGGCATCGCGCTGGCGCTGGCCGAAGAGGGAATGAACCTCGTCATTGCCGACATCGAGCGCGATACCGCAGAGGCAGTGGCCGAGGAAGCGCGAAAGCAGAACGCGCGCGCACTCGCCGTCGCGGCAGACGCCACCAAGCCCGACTCGCTCGAGCGGCTCGCCGCGGAGGCGTACGGCGAATTCGGTGCCGTGCACCTGCTGTCGAACAACGCCGGTGTCGTGCCCACCCTCGGCCTGCTCGAGGATCGGAGCGACGATGACTGGCTGTGGGTGATGTCCGTGAATCTTCACGGGATCGTGCGCTGCGTGCAGGCCTTCCTTCCGCGCATCAAGGCGCAGGGCGGCGAGGCGCACATCCAGAACACGGCGTCCATGGCCGGTATCACCGTGAGCTCCGTCCACGGGATCGGGGTCTACACGGCTTCGAAGCACGCCTGCGTGGGATACACGCTCTCGCTGCGCAAAGAGCTCGCGGATGCCGGTATCGG
>SPKZ01010207.1_pt1 | contig 23012 bp, 18 predicted proteins | sample 2456571 | NCBI WGS metagenome assembly SPKZ01 (sample SAMN11192286, study PRJNA482655) | marine metagenome | biome: ENVO:00000447; feature: ENVO:00000244|ENVO:00000211|ENVO:00000569|ENVO:00002023; material: ENVO:00002151; isolation source: ocean water from marine abyssalpelagic zone ... | reverse complement strand
TGAGCGTGCCGAAGCACGCTCATTTAAAAGGATCATTTAGCGCTAGCAGGAGAATTACTTCTTCCTTCTAGCTGCCTTTTTCTTGGCCGCTTTCCTAACGGTTTTCTTTTTTGTTGCTGCTTTCTTCATGGGCGCGGGATCCTAATGACTTACGGCTTGATGAATAATGGAGACTTTCTTCACGAATGTCACTTCTTCTTTCTCGCTCTTGTCTTTTTCTTATTTCCGGTTCGACCCGGAAAAGTGAGTTCAGCAACGCCAGACTTGTCCAGGTCGCCAATGCCTAACTCTACCATGCGATCGTATTGACTCTTGGTCGCCGCATTGAGAGGGAGGTTGATTTTTTTGGCTTTTGCTAGTCCGCCGGCAATGCCGGAGTCCTTGGCAGCGTGTTCGGCCGAGAACCAGCATTCGTGGTCGCGGTCGATCATGTCTTCGGCGTCAGTTTCCAGAACGCGTGAGTTCGCTCCGGTCTGCGAGAAGACTTCGCAAATCATATTGAGGTCGTGGCCAAGCGCCTTGGCGAGGCCAAGACCTTCGGCGAGGCCCGCAGTGTTGATGTTCATCACCATGTTGACGAGGGCCTTTACTTCAGCCGCTTTTCCAACCTTGCCGATGTGGCGAAGGTTAACGCTGAGGTTTTCGAGAAGCCTTTTGTTTCTCTTATAGACGTCATCGTCCGCGCCAATCATCAGGTAGAGTTGGCCAGTGCGCGCATGGCTGATGCTGCTCGCCATGCACGCTTCAATGCAGGATGCCTTGCGACGTTTTGCTGCGGTCGAGATCGCCTTTTGAATATCCGGGCTCAGCGTTGCGCAGTTGATAAATGTTTTGCCGGCTGCCGCGGTAAGCAGACTGTCTTTCTTGCCGAGGAAGATTTTCTTCATCGCGGCATCGTTAGTAACGACCGTGAAGATGATGTCGGCGGCAGCGGTGACATCGGCAAGCTTCGTGTAAGCTGTAGCGTTGATCTCTTCGGCGAGATCTTTCGCAGCACTGCGATTCACATCGTAAACCGCAGTGATGTTGTAGTTGAGGTCGTTCAGGTGACGAGCCATGTTAGCTCCCATGCGACCAACTCCAACGAAAGCAATCTTCTTAGGGCTGGGACGCCGTGGGGATTTCTTTTTTGCTGCTTTCTTAGCCATGCTCTTCGGAATGAATAATCAAGAGTTGTTAAAGATTTACCTCATTTATTGATAACGCCAAGGTTTTTTTATGAAAGAGACTTCAGGACACTTTCAACTTAAGCGATGTTTTACTGATGCATTCCGAGGTCTTTACTGGGTGTTAAAGACAGAATGGAACTTTCGAATTCATCTGGGCATGTTCTTTCTGGCTGTCCTGTTAGGATGGTTTTTCAAAATTTCTGCCGTGGAATGGCTCGCGGTAATTATCTGTTCGGCCCTGGTGATTGTTGCCGAGGTGTTGAATACGTCTCTCGAGTATCTTGCTGATGCCGTTCATCCGGAGATGGATCGAGGAGTAGGGCGTGCCAAGGATGCTGCTGCGGCAGGGGTCATGATAGCTGCGGTTGCAGCGAGCGTAGTCGGCGCTATCGTTTTTTTTCCAAGGACATGGGAGTGGTTAACGACATTGATCGAGAAGTAGAAGAGCCGGAGTGGTTGGCAGGGCTTGAGGCAGTGCTGGACCCTGAGCGGATCTCAGTCGCCGGTGAAACGCGCGAAAAGTTTGGCGCGGACCGTTGGCACGCTTCGGCTATGCCGGAAGTGGTGGTGCAGGCGTTGAATCGCGATGATGTGGCGGCCACTTTAAAATATGCCAACGAAAACAACATCCCGGTGACGACTCGTGGTGCCGGTGTGGGCTACGTCGGGGGATGTGTTCCTGTGAAGGGTGGCATTCTCCTTTCGGTTCGCAAGATGGATCGAATCATCGAAGTGAACACCGCGGATGGCGTTGCTGTGGTAGAGCCCGGCGTCATTCTGGATGATCTCCAGGAAACGGTTCGCGAGAAGGGCTGGTATTACCCGCCGGACCCGGCCAGTTTGAAGGAGTGCTCCGTGGGCGGAACGATCGCCACCAATGCGGGTGGTCCGAGATGTGTGAAGTACGGCGTGACGCGTCATTATATTCTCGGTCTGGAGGTAGTATTGCCGAGTGGGGAGGTTCTCGAGACGGGCGGGCGTTGTCACAAAAACAAAACCGGCTTTGATCTCATCGGCATGTTTGTCGGTTCCGAAGGTCTCCTCGGAGTGGTCACGAAGGCGACCCTGCGGTTGATTCCTCATCCCGAAGCTCGCGCGATGCTGACGGCAACTTTTCCGGAATTCGAAACGGCAGCGATTGCGGTGCAGACGATTCTCGACTCCGGATGGCAGCCCTCCGGGCTGGAGATTACCGATGGGTTCACGTTAAAGGCTGCCCGCAGTCGTCTTGGGCCCGAGATGCTGCCCGATGGTGACGCACATCTTATAGTCGAGCTCGATGGGCGCCAGGATTCTGTTCTCAACGATCTGGCTCATCTTCGTGAATTGATCGAGTCGCTGGGCGCCAACTCGGTGGAAGAAGCGCGCGACAAAGAATCGTGTGAGGGCATCTGGAAGTTGCGTCGTGAGTTCTCTTATTCCCTTCGCGATACTGGATTGATCAAGTTGAACGAAGATATCGTTGTGCCCCGATCCAAGCTCGTTGACCTGGTTAAGTTTGCTCGCAGTCTTGAAGAGCAAACCGGTATTCCGGTTGCCTGCTTTGGTCACGCCGGCGACGGGAATATTCACACCAATCTCATGGTGAAAGACTATGATGTTGACGAGGCCGCTCGCGAGAAAGCGGATGCGGCTCTCGACATCCTCTTCAAGTGGATCATTGAAAATAACGGCCAGATCACCGGAGAACACGGCGTTGGTCTGGCTAAGAAGCGCTGGTTTAAAGATGCGGTGTCTCCGGTGTCGGCAAAGATTCATCGTGAGTTGAAAGCAACCCTTGATCCGAACGGGATTCTCAATCCCGGTAAGTTTATCGAATAGTTTCACCTCCTGATGACAGACGAAACCCCCGAAGAAGAGACCGGCAACGAATCCGGTCTCATTCAACTGACGTTTGAAGAGTCCCGTGTATTGGGATGTCTCCTCGAAAAAGAAGCTACCACGCCTGATCAATACCCGCTCACGTTGAACAGCCTCCACTCGGCCTGTAACCAGTCTAGCAATCGGGAACCGGTGACTGACCTCGGGACCGATGAAGTGGAGGAGGCGATGGAGGGGCTTCGATATAAAAAGCTCTCCATTCTCGTTCACCAGGCCGGAGCGCGAGTGCCCAAGTGCAAGCACACGCTGGAGAACAAGTTTCCCTACCTGACGAAAGGGCAGCAAGCATTGCTTTGCGTGTTGTTCTTACGCGGACAGCAAACAGCGGGCGAACTTCGTCAACGGACGGAACGTCTTCACCCCTTTGTTGATGTGGACAAGGTGCAGGAAGTCCTCGACGAAATGATTCACTATGAGCCGGATCCGCTGGTCAAACTGGTGCCTGCTGGTGGTGGACGTCGCGTCGCCACCTACATGCATTTGCTTTGTGGTGGTGAGGCCAGCACCCCTGATGCGGTGGAATTGAGTGCCCCTTCATCAACGGTCGCGGCGGCTCCGAACTGGCGCGAAGAGATGGAGGAGGAAATTCAATCACTGAGAGAAGAAGTCTCCGGCCTGCGGGCTGAGTTGGATGAGTTGAAATCGAATCTGGGAGTATGAAAATCGCTGGCTCACTAGTCGCCGTATCTGTTCTTAGCTCAGTCGGTTTCTCGCAGGAGATTCAGCCTCTCTGGCCTGAAGGAAAAGTTCCCTATGCCAAGCCGGTTGATGCAGAAACTGGCTCACCGAGAATGACAGTCTACAAGGCTGAAGGCAAAAATCATACCGGCGCTGCCGTCGTGATATGCCCGGGTGGCGGCTACGGTGGCCTGGCAAAGGACCATGAAGGTCATCAGCCGGCCCAGTGGTTCCAGGAACAGGGTGTCACGGCCTTTGTGTTGCAGTATCGACTTGGAAGCCAGGGGCACCATTACCCGACTCAGTTGGCTGACGTGCAGCGTGCTCTTCGCTGGGTCCGGTCCCATGCGTCCGATCTGAAACTGGATCCGGAGCGCATCGCCGTGATGGGTTTTTCTGCGGGAGGGCATCTCGCGAGCATGGCAGCGACCTTGTTTGACGAGGAGGCCTACAAGGCGTCGGATGAGATCGACGAAGTCAGTGCGCGGCCGGACTTTGCCATTCTCTGCTACCCGGTGATCTCAATGGATCGCTCGGTGACCCACGGCGGCTCCCGTAAAAACCTGCTTGGACCGGATCGGGTCGATGATGATGAGCTGGCGAAGAGGCTTTCGTCAAATTTGAATGTCACGGAAGACACGCCGCCGACTTTCATTTTCCAAACGAATGAAGACACTGCCGTGCCTGCGGAGAACTCGGTGCTGATGTTTCTCGCTTTGCGTGAGAACGGGGTGCCGGTGGAGATGCACGTGTATCAGAACGGTCCTCACGGCGTGGGACTCTACCGCGGTGACCCTGTATTGGGAACCTGGCCGGGCCACCTCAGGGATTGGCTGAAAACCAATTTCTTCTACGCTGCGAAACAGGAGCGTCTCGCCGTGAAAGGGGAGGTGAAGCTCGATGGTCATCCCGTGGCCTGGGGAGTGCTGACCTTTTACCCGGAGAACGATTCTCTCCCGCCGACTTCGGTTCGAGTGCGACGGGGCAAATACTCGGCGCCGGCGGAGTTAGGGCCGGTCAAAGGAAAGGCCACCGTGACGTTCGAAGGAAGCATCTGGGAGTCCACCGGATCTTCCGATGACAAGGTCGTGAGTCTCAAGTCCACATCGCCGGATGACGAAGCGCCAATCGAGGTGCGGTTGGAAGACGGTGCCGGGAGCATCGACCTCAAGTTTCGCTCGCGCTAGTGATCAGTCCTCTTCGGGGACCAGCGCGTATTCCTCGAGGATGCTGCGGGACACATACTGAAGCGCCATTTCTGAAGTCGCCTCAAGAACCACGGGGCAGGCATAACCTGCATCGAGAGCTTCTTTCCATCGCCCTGCGCAGACGCACCAGCGATCGCCCGGCTTCAAACCGGGGAAGCCATACATCGGCATCGGCGTGCTGAGATCGTTGCCTGAGGACTTGCTGAATTCGAGGAACTCTTCCGTGACCTCGCAGCAGATGGCATGACAGCCGTGATCTTCGGGACCAACCTGGCATTTGCCGTTGCGATAGAATCCGGTGAGCGGATCGGTGCTGCAGGGGATGAGTTCCCCGCCCAGGACGTTCTTGTTGTCTTCGTGTGACATGAGCTTTCGATAATGTGCGCCCCGTGTGGGCGGTTTGTCATCTTGAAATCGTGGGATCGAGGCATTTCCTGCCGGGCATGCCCGCCATGGCGCTGCGGTTGGGTCACGCAATTACAGGGCGGGTGGGCGTCGGACCTTTGCACGCAGGAATTTGTGACAGTTAGCGCTGATGAAGCTACGAAATGGCTCAGCGTTCCTGGCAGCAGTGAGCCTTTCGATCCCATGGATGGGCTCAGCAAGGTGGAAAAGGACTCGTTGGTTTACTTGCTCAGACTTACCGCGAATAAACGGGTTGTATGAGGTGGTTAACCAGGGTGATTCAGCGCTATTCAGCTTCAATCGCAAGCAGCCGCTCACATTCTTCCAGCAACCACTCGGGATGCATGAAGGGTTCGAAGCTGATGTCCTGCCAGCGGATTCGCTGCTGACCGTCGATGAGATATGTGCCGTGCAGTTCCATCCCTTCAAAGTCATCGTAGGCGCGGTAGGCTTTGAATCGGTCGAGTGATTCATCGGAAAGCAGGGTGAACGGGAAAGGATTCTTTCCTTCGTCACTGTCCCGGAAAGTTTGATTGAGTCCTTCCACGGAATCGGAGCTGATCGCCACGATCTCGATGCCGGCCTTGCGATAGGCTTCCGTCATGGGCGCGAAAGCATTGAGCTGTTCCATGCAGTGGGTACAGCCTCGCCCAAGGAAAAAGATCACGAGCACATTGCGGCCGCTGTAATCAGCGAGGCTGACTTTATTGCCCTGCGCGTCGAGCAGTGAGAAAGGTTGAGCCGAAGGCGGTGACCAGCGAAAGGGGCCGAGTTCATCGAGATCGGGGCGTTCGCCGAGATCCTGAGCAGGCGGGTTGGCCTGGCGCCAGTCCTCCGGGTAACCAAGGGCCTTTGCAACCTGGGCGAGGTCCTGCAGCGGCGGAGTGTCGAGGTCAGCAAGCGCGGCCACTTTGCGAAGTGAATCGAAAGCTTCACGCGCTTCTTTCTCTTTGCCGTAAGCGTGGAGAAGTTTCGCCTTCATGGCGAGGGGAAGCACTTCGTTCTTGCCGGCATTGACGGCTTCGTTGGCGAGCTTGAGGGCCTGCTCTTCACTGCCGGCGCGATGCCAGAGGTTGGCATGACGCCACTTGGCAAGGTCCTTGAGCTTGGGCAGCAGTTCCTTCGCGGTATCGAGTTGTGGTGGCTCTGCTGTCAGTGCTTCATAGACCTGCAGTTCGTTGACCAGTTTCTGGTAGGTGTCGATGTCAGCCTTGAAAGGTTTGGCTGCGGCGCCCGTGGCAGCCTTGATTCCTTTTTCGTCTCTTTCAGCTTTGGTTGCCTTGGTCCTGGCTTTTGCGACAGCGCTGTCTCTCTTGCCGGTTTTCTCATCGAGAATGGATTGGAGAGCGGTGAGGTGTCGGGAAGCTCCTGCGCGATCGCCCGTTTCGAACTTGGCGATCCCGAGAAAGCGATCCACGTCCCGCTGTCGAATCGAGGCATCGTCAGCGGTGAGAACCCCGTTTTCGGATTCTTTGATGAGCGTGTCCCACTGTTCAAAGCGAACGAGGGTGTCGCGGAGTCGTTGGCGGCCGTATTGCCAGCTGCTGCCTTTGGGCTCGTAGACGGCGTCATCCTTTTTCTCTTTATCGTCCTCCTCCTTGAACTTGGCGCGCCGCGGCAGGGAGATCATGTTTTCGGCGAGCTCGACGGACCGGTCGAACTGTCCGAGGAAATTCAGGTTTCGAATACACCACTCATTGTTGTGGGCGAAGTTGTGAATCTGGTCCGGCACAATCTGGAAGCGGATCATGTGCTTGTGGTCCACGCGGGCGGACGCTTCCTGTTGCCAGACGGCGTCCTCGTATCGCTTGAGCTTGGTGTAAATATGACCCGGCATGTGCCACATGTGAGCGATGCCGGGAGCGGCCGGGCCACAGTTTGCCGCAGCGGTGAGGGCGCGGTCGGCTTTCTCCCGGTCCCACAGGTGAATCTGGTAGTGGTTGGCTGGGTGATCCGGAGCAGCGGTGAGAATTTTATCGGCCAGCAGGTTGATCGCGTAGTGGCTCGGAATAGCGAGGCCCTTGCCGTTGTTGTAATAGATGTGCTTCAGCAGGAATGCCTGGGCTTCGATGTCGTCGGGGTGATCGATGGCGAGGTCTTCAAGGCTCCTGACATAGTCCCGAAGGCGCTTCTTGAGATCGGCCTTGGGGTTTTCAAAATAGGCGGCGAGTCCATCAATCCAACGTTGCTCCCGTTCCGAGACCTTGTCTTTCCGGGCGACTGCTTCGTCGATGAATCCCTTGCCTCGCTCGTTGTTCTTGTAGTTGGCCATCGCCATGCCCCAGTAGGCCATGGCGCAGTCCGGATCGATCGCAGCAACCTGGCGAAAGGTCCGCTCGGCTTCAAAGTCCCAGAAGCCGTGCAGCTGGCCAATGCCCTGGTTGAAGAACTCCTGGGCTTCGGGGGAACTGGTGGTGACCTCGAAATGAACGTTGCCCGTGCCGGGAATTAAAACGGCGGCCTGCCGGGGGCCCTCGTTGAACACTTCTCCGTGGAAAGAGTGACCAAAGGTCGGGTCACCGTCTTCCGCTCCCGCTGCAAAAAGCGGGAGCGCGAGGACTGCCAGGGCGAGAGTTCTGGAGGGCAGGTTCATAATGAAGTCTGGCGGAGCTTAGAGCTCCTTGATAAAGATGTTTCGGAACTGAACCAGGCTGGAAGCCGGAGACCAGGTGCCGTCCGCTTTTTTGCCGCCGTGGTGCTGGAGGCCAATAGCGCCTTTACCCGGAACGTTCGGCATCAGGGCATTATCGATGATGAGGTGGCCGTTCAGTTCAACGGTGACGCGGTCGCCTTTCACGGTGATGATAAAAGTGTTCCACTCGCCGACCGGGTTGTCGGCATTCATGGCGGGAGTGAGTCCGGCGCGGACTTCCTGCGGCTGGCTCTCGTTGTTGCGGATGCCATACATCTCGCCGGAGCCGATGGGCCAGCACCAGATGTTGAGTTGGTAGGTCATATTGCCGCGAAGAAGAACACCTGAGTCCGCGTTTTTGATCGGGTGGGTGATCTTTTTGCCGTTCTCATCCTTCACATAGGAGCCGTCGGGCAGAACGTAGGGCACATTGTAAAAACCGGTCGTCTCTTTAATGCGCCAGTCGATGCGCAGTTCGAAGTCCTCGTATGCTTTCTTGGTCCAGAGGTGCTTGTTCTTTGGATCGGTCGCTTCGGACTGAGCGTCGTAGTCGATGACGCCGTCGAGCACCTTCCAGTGGCCGTTGTCACCTTCCGGGATCACCCAGCTGGAGAGGTCTTTTCCGTCAAACAGGGAAGTAAAGCCTTCCGGTGTTTCGTCGGGGGCTGCAAAGGCAAGAGAAGCGGTGCCGAGGAGGATGGCGCAGCAATAGGAGATCTTTTTCATGAGTTGGAAAATATGGCAGTGGGTGAGAGGGGACGGCGACTCTTTTTTGAGGCATAAAGTCGCCATGTTGTTTTGGCAACACCAACAGAGAACAGGCGTCATTTCCTGGTGAAGGGGACTTCATGCCCCCCCCGGGAAAGGCAGCTTTCGACACAGATTTGGACTTGCAGGGAGACCGTTTAGGGCGGACGGCAATGGCATGAAGGAACTCGAAGGGGATTCCGCGGCGGGAACGCCGGTCAGTGAAGTTGAGATCAAGGACGCGCAACTGATCTTCAACGCAGTATGGAATGATCTCGAAGAGGAATTCGGAGTCGAGAATCTTCGATTCCCGAAAGAGATCATCCTGCTGGGTGGTGCGCCCGGCGCCGGTAAGGGTACGAATACCGAATTCATCATGAAGGCGCGCGGATTCACCTGTCCGCCCATCGTGGTGAGCTCCCTTCTCAACAGTCCGGAAGCCAAGGCACTCAAGGACAACGGAATGCTCGTCGGTGACCAGGAGGTGATGGGTATTCTGCTTCGAAAGATGCTGGAGCCTGAGTTCCGGGACGGCGCCGTATTGGATGGCTTTCCCCGAACCAAGATCCAGGTGGAGTGCATGAAGCTGCTGGTTCAGAAAATCAGTCTCCTTCATCGCAACTACGCCGACACCGAACTGGCGAGTGATTTTCGACTTCCCACGATTCATGTCATGGTGCTTTTCGTTGATGAAAAGACCAGTGTCGATCGCCAGCTCTATCGCGGACGCCAGATCGCGGCGCACAACGAAGAGGTTCGCGCGACCGGAGTGGGGGAGTTGCAGGAGCTTCGCGCCACGGATATCGATGTGGAGGCAGCCAAGAAGCGCTATCGCATTTTCAAAGAAAGCACCTGGGATGCACTCCAGTCTCTGCGTGAAGTGTTTTTCTATCACCTCATCAACGCGCAGGGCAGCTACGAGGAAGTTGAACAGAACATCCTCAACGAGCTTCAGTATCAGTCTTCACTCGAACTGGAGCCGGAAACGTTTGAAGCGATTCGCGGTATTCCGCTCGCCAGTGAACTGGTGGTTCATGCCCGCCAGGAACTGGTCAAGCGCCTCGATGGGTTCGAGCGTGATCATCGTGAGCTGTTTCACGAAGTGATTGAGCTGATCGATACCAAGTTTATTCCCATCGTTGAACGTCACGCCATTTCCGGCCGCGCCGTCATCAACAATGAAGACGAAGTTCTTGCGAACCCCATCGCCCTGGGCATGCTGATCGACATCTTTTCAGAGCGTGGTTATCACGCGGTAGTCGACAAGCAGCTCACCCGGGTGCCGGAGCGATTCGATCTTGAGACCGGTGCCATCGAATACAGCCCCCGAACGATCTACCGCATTCGCATCTACTTCGAGGGATCGGAAATCAGGCGCGGAGCGCACTGATCCCAGCGATTTAGCGGTTAGCTAGCGGCTGTTTAGCCTTCCTGCTAAAGGGCTAAACAGCTACGTGCTTAAACGCTGTATCCTACTCGATCTCAATCTCGATCGCTTCGGTCTTGGTGAAGCGGTCGCGATCTTCATGATTGCGGTGAAGCGTGGCGTAGAAACCTTCCCAGGGCTCGGTGTCGGCGCGTCCGGCGCCACCGCTCAAGAGCACCTTGTTACTGGTGGTCCGGGCGTGAAACTTGCGGCCGGCGAATGAAGGGCCTTCGGCAACGAGGTCACGGATGCCGGTGGGGTAGCGACGCACCAATACGTTGTAGGGGATCGTGTTATAGCCGGGCTCAAATCCGGCCTGGGACCAGTTGGTCGCGAAGCGGTCGCGGAACTGTCGGGGCAGGTTCAAGGTGACCGTGTTAGGCTTCACGCATTCGCGAATCTCATCGAGCTTGAGACCTTCGTCCGGGAAGTCGAAGCCGTAGTAGCGGTCTTCGCGCTCACGGGCGAGAGAGGGCATCCGGAAGGAAATGTGGGTGCCGTGATTCTTGGTCTGATCGCCCCGTTCGGCGAGATCCTCCTCATTGGTGGCCGTGTAGGTGGCGTTCATGCCTTTACGACCGAGGTAGAGGTGGACGTTGAACTCCATCTCGTCCTCCAGAATCATCTTCCAGACGATCTCCTCACCATCAAAGGTCGGTTCTTCGGCCATGCGCTCGAAGTTTCGGCGACGGCGGCGGTAACGGGGATCGGGATGATCTGGGACTTCCTTCCAGCTGTGATACCAGAACACAATGGGGTTCTGGATATACTGACCGTTCTGGTCCTTCAGGTAAATGTGGACGCGTGCCTGCGGGCCGTAAAAGACGGCATCGTATTCAGGCTCGGAAAGGCGGTGAATTTCATACCAGTCTTTGCCGGGTTTTTCAGCATACCAACCGGTGGCCACGGCCTCGGGACGAGGCTTGGCGTAGGTGACCATGTCGCTGGAGACGGCCGTGGTCGGTTCGTCGCGCGGAGGCATCAGCGAAGTTGGCTCGTCATCGGTCGGCCCGCTGAGGATAGAAACGAGCGACGGCATCTGGCGGCCGAGCGTCTTGTTGGCCACCTTCTTGGTCATCACATCGAGGAACTCAGTAGTTTTCTCGGCGGGCTGAAGGTAGGTTCGGATCTTCTGGCGCCCAAGGCGGGATCCAAGATCGGCCGCCACCTCTTCGTCCACGAAATCCTCGAAGTCAGAGAAGATGTAGAGCGAGTCGACCTTCTGCTCGAGTAGAAAGCTGACGGCTTCCACGACGCGGCCGCGGTGGCCCCAGTCACTACCCACACTGATGAACTGGTTGGGGCGAGTCTTGTAAGTTTCGATGAGGCGGTCGACGTAACGCTGAGGGGCCTTGCGGGGAAGGTCGTTCCAGAGAAACCAGAAAGGCGAGCGAGTTCTGCCTTGTCCTTCAAGCTCATAAAAAGGCTTCACTTCCTCGGGTATGATGAGGCGAATTTCCTCGTTGTCGGTTTCCTTGCCGGCACGAACCAGCATGTTTCTTACATAAACGACGGGAGCGTCCTGGAAGTTTTTATCAACCTCACGAACCACAGCTGGCAGGTATTCCGCCATGGAGCCGGAAACGTCGAGAATCACGCCGAGCACGTTTCCTTCCATCGGCTGGCCGAACATCATCTTGGACTCGTTCGAGGAAGGCATCCCCATGCTCATGGAGGGGGAGAACATGAGGCCGGACTCAACCGCGACATCGGCGACTTCGATGTCCATGTTGGAAACGCTGAAGTTGGAAGTGGCCTGGACAGAGACAATGTCAGCCACCGCCGTGTTGGTCGCGGTCGGCTGCACCGTGGGCTTTTCCATCTTGGTGTTTTCGATAGTTTCTTCCTGCTGCTGGTTGGCGGCAGAAGCCACGATCTGGGGAGGAACGTTTGGCGGCACCTTCGTCGCAACCAGCATGAGGCCGACGATGATGACAACGTGCAGGAGAACGGTGATGACCACCGAGTTCATCTTGTCGCGGCGGATGCCGGCCTCGACGATGCGCTTGGACTCTTCTTCCGCGGCGCGGATCGCGTCCATCTCGTGGCTTTCGAAGCTCACCGCCGGCAGGGCGATGGGGTCGTCGTGATCGGCATCGCGAACGATTTCAGCAATGGCAGGTGCAGGAACGCCTTCTTCGGTCTCTTCGTCGTCTTCGACCACCGCGACCGCGACGGCCTCCTCTTCCCCACTGGCCTCATCTCCGGATTCTTCGGCAGTTGCTTCTGCCTCTTCTTCGACCACTTCCACCGGAGCAGCAGCTGAGATGGCAGATTCGAGTTCAGCCTGGTATTCCTTGGCCGGCTCGTAGTCCGGATCAATGTGAAGCGAGCTCTCTACGAGGCCTCGTGCCTGCTCGAGCGCACCAACCGCAGCGTAGCACTTCGCAGCGGCGAGCCAGGGGGCAGCTTCGCGGGGAAGATCTTCACCTTCGTTAACCACGGTTACGGCGGACTCGTGCTGGCCTTCCGCGACGAGAGCGGCGACGAGGTTGTAGCGCAATTCCCAATCGGCGGAGTTGGCTTCCAGGGCGGCTTTGTGTTCCAGGATGGACATGAGTAATAAATGGTGTTCCGAGCGGGGTGAATTCTAACGAAGACTCTGCAGAATTATCCCAGTTCCATTGGCTTTTGCGAGGGCGATTTGTGACGCGAAGAAAGAAAAATTTCGGGCCTTAAAAGAGAGTTATCGGCCGACTGTTTGCCTGATGGGGCGGTAAAATGTATCCAATTTGGTAGTTTGAGCCCGTTTTCTCTGCCTTGGGGTTGAACGATTTTGCCTCAACTGGAACGTCTAAGGGATTCATCCACTGCCTTGGTTACCCCAGTCAGAAGCCCGCCCGAGCCACTGGTCGGAATTGAATTGTCTCACTGAAGGCGAGACCTACGAGTTTGCGGCTTTGCCGGGGATGGTGATTTTGCTTTTGGCAAAACGAACTGTAGTGACTTCGTCGGTTCAACAAATGGCTTCTTCTGGCCCTGGCTTCGCCCGAGCCACTGGTCGGAATTGAACCGACGACCTATTCATTACGAGTGAATTGCTCTACCCCTGAGCTACAGTGGCGTCTTGGACGGGCCGTCCCCGGGGTGGGGAAGGGCGGAGAATGTAATCGAAAGAGTTTTCGTGTCAAACCCGTGGATTGGCTGGCCTGGCGGCGGTAATCAGAGTATTTTTTCGACAAATTCCGAAAAAACGTCACATCGGGCGTTTTGGCGGCAATCTTTGGAGACAGGAGATGAATTCAAGCGACCGTGAGCTGTTTGTCGAACAGGTTCGCGAACACCACGCTGGATTGCGTGGTTTCGTTCGTGCCCTGGGCGTTGATCCGCTCTGGGTCGATGATTTGGCGCAGGAGGCCTTTATCGTCGCCTACAATCGTCTCGACGAATATGACCACGATAGGGACTTTGGAGCCTGGCTTCGGGGAATTGCCCGAAACCTCGTGATCAACGAGCGTCGCAAGAATGCCCGCCGCAAGCGGATCCTGTCGGACAATCTCACGGACGTGCTCGTCTCCACATCTTCTGTCGCTGAGGAGGAAGAGCGCGAAATCGGGGATAACGGCCTGGTCAGGATGAAGGCCTTGAAGGAGTGCATCGCCACCTTGCCGGAGAAAAGCCTGCAGATGATGAGATCCCGCTACGAGGATGATCTCTCAGCTCAGGACATCGCCGAGCAATATGGCATGAAGCCTCCCGCAGTGCGCAAAGCGCTGGAGCGGGTCAGGGCTTCACTGCGCAAGTGCATGGAAGACCGATTGGGGCTCGCAGGAGCCTGATCCCATGGAAGAAAAACGAACAGCCGAAGAATTGTTGGAAGACCTGCTCCAGGGGGACGCAGGAGACGATGCCTTGCGCCTGCTCGCTGACCGGATCCAGGATGACAACCAGCTGGGTCGACGGGTGCGTGATGAGCTGGAATTTTCTGAAATGCTCCGCCAGGCTCTCAAGTCTGAAGCTGTCATTACCGCAGAATCGGTGGATGCCCTGGTCGAGAGTGCCTCACTGGAGACGAACGAACTGATCGATCGCGTCTGCGACGGTAAGCCAACCGCATTTGAGTGCGACCGTCTCGCGAAACATCTCTGGGAGAACCCCAAAGCGATTGGTCAGCTCAAACAGCGCCTCGCTGCCGACGAGTGGACGTCTCAAGCCATTTCCGAAGCCAGGGGCGAAGCAGCCTTCGTTGAGGCGCTCGAAACCCGGATGTGGGCCGAAACCCGCCAGGACAGTTTCGTGGATGATTTTGCTGCCCGTCTCGATCAGGAGATCGCGATCCAGGATGGAGACGAGAACGTGGTTCCGTTTCCGTGGGGAGCCACCATTGCCAAGATGGCCGCGGTGGCCGCCGTGTTTGCTTTCGGCGCCTTTATGCTCGCCGAGCAGGTTTCACAGAAGATTGGCAACGAACCGGTGGCGTCACTCGTGAAAGCCTCCGACAATGTGCGCTGGAAAGGAAACCTCGCTCCAGATGCCAACGGTGGCGTCCAGTCCGGGCAATACGAACTCTCCAGCGGAGTGATTGCTCTCAAGTTTCCTTCCGGTGGTGAGTTGACTGTGGAAGGCCCGGCGGCATTCCGCGTCGACGAGGACGGGTCTGCTTTTGTCTATCACGGCGTGGCGCTGGCCCGGGCCAATACGCCTGACAATGCCATCAATCTGCAGGCTCGCGGCATTAACGTGCTGGAGCAGGCACCGTTGATCGGAATCGATGCGCGTTCCGAATTCTCCACTAACGCTTTCGTGCTCTCCGGTGATGGTGGCATCTGCATGAACGACGGCGCGACCTGCCGCAGTCTTTTCGAGTTCGAAGCGGTCAAGGCTGACTACACCCGCGACAAGCTGGTCGACATTCCCTACAACCCCCGGGCTTTCTCCAAGACCTGGGAGCTGCTTTCCGGCGTGGAAACCAATCTTGGTGATGTGCGCATTGAACTCCCCGGCACTGAACCGACCCGGGCGCCCGGTGAGGGCGAGGTTCGGGTGTTCGTTGAAAACGACTCGTTCCAACCTGCCGGTGGACTGGAAGTGGACCTCCTTCCGGCAGGGCAGTTTGCCGCGGTCGGCTCCAATTCCGGTAAGGCGATCGAGACGAGAGGTGAGCTGAGAAGTTACCTTCTCCAGGTCGGTCCTTCCAATGACAAGAGTGTCGAGGCATCCCTGACGTTCGAACACGAAGTGGTTGGAGTGATCTTTTCCTCGGATCGCCTCGAAAGCTCCGACCAGTCAGTTGGTTCGTCGATGCGGGATCTAGGCGGCGACTTCAGTCGTGTCCGCGGCCTCGACTACGGCAGCGATGAGCTGCTCCTGAGCGATGATGGTCGCACGCTCAACCTGCGCCTCCAGTCCGGCGGTCAGCAGCTCGACCAGGTTCGGGTGCTTGTTGCAGTCCGTTAGCCGCTCGGATTAAAACCTCTCTTTGCCGGCGGGACGGTTTCTTCAGTCAGCAGCTGTAGATGATTCGGGAGTTCTTGACGGCGGATGTGTCAGGATTTCCGCAATGGCCTCGGAGGCGGCCGCAAAGCCGAAGGTGCCGGTGACCGGTGTCGCTGTTCCGAAGCCGGTATCGCAGTTGAGGCGCAGGTGGCTGCCCGGTTCCGGTTCTTCGCGGACGGTGCCGTCGGCCCAGGGGAACTTGGCATTCTCGGTGCTGAAGACGGCGCGAAAGCCGAAGGGGGCCTTGGTGTTCTCGGGAGGGAAGTCGTAGTTCTGTCGCAGTTTCTTGCGAACGAGACGGAGGAGGCGGTCGTTGGTGGCGAAAGCGAGATCGTCGGTGCTGACAGCGGCGGGGTTCTGCTTGCCTCCGGCGCCTCCCGCCACGACGAGCGATAGCTTTCGATCACGACAGGCGGCGATGAGGAACGATTTCTGTTTCACGTCATCAATCGCGTCGATGATGCAGTCGAAATCGCGGCTCAAAATGTCGTCGGCATTCTTTTCGGTGAAGAAGGCGACCTCTTCATGAATGACCACCTTCGGATTGATCAGCTTGAGTCGCTCGGCCACGGCGTGGACCTTGAAGCGCCCGACGTTTCCATCGTGAGCAGGGAGCTGGCGGTTCACATTGGTGACGCAGACCTCATCGAGATCGATCAGGGTGATCGTGCCGACACCGCTGCGGGCGAGCGCTTCCGCAGTCCAGGATCCGACCCCGCCGATTCCGATCACCGCGATGTGCGCGTTGAGCAGGCGTGGCAGGGCTCCGGCTCCGTAGAGTCGGGCGACGCCGGAAAACCGGTCGAGATATTCGGATGGAAGTTCTTCGCTCACAGGACGGGGACCTTGCGTTGAAGCCGGACAGGTTGCAAGTTCGGTCCGTTCACTTTTCGGTGCAAAATGAAATGGCAAATCGCGGCAATTGGTAAACCCTCGCTGCGCTACGCGAAAGACGGCGTGGCGGAGTATCAGAAACGCCTGCGTCGTTATGCCCAGGTCTCGCTGGATTTTGACTCCAAGGACGCCGGGAAAGAGAAGAACAGCCAACGTCTTCTTGAACTCAGCGAAGGCTCGGTGCGCCTAGTGCTCGATGAACGCGGGGAAAAGTGGACCACGGCCGAAATGGTGAAGCGCGTCGAAAAGTGGCAGATGGACGGGGTGAAGCGCGTTTCCCTGCTCATCGGTGGCGCTGACGGTCACACCAACAAGCTGCGGCGTTCAGCTGACCATGTGATCGCTTTGAGTGGCTTCACCTTGCAGCACGAGCTGGCCCTGGTTGTCCTGCTCGAGCAGATCTATCGCGTGCATACCGTGATGCGTGGCGAGCCCTATCACCGCTGATCCGGCGGCCGCTGGCGCGCCATATGGGGAACGGGAAAGCGGTGGGAAATGTCTTTTCAACCTAAGGTTGAGACGCGTAATTTCGTATGTTCTATACTCAGGCGAGTTAGCCAACCTGATCGAACACATGCATACCTCCCATCAACTGAGCCTGCTGGCGATAGCAGCGGTAATTTTTTTTGGCAGCGCCGAACTGGCCTCTGCAGAAGCTGCCAAGCCCGCTGAATCGATACCTGCTGAAGCTGAAAAAGACGAAGCGAAGAAAAAGCCGGTCCGGGGCAAAAAACCCGCCCGGAGAGGGGATCCGAATCGAGAAGGCGCAGCGGAAAGGAAAAAGCCGTCCGTTGGAAAGAAGCCTTCTGCCGAAGAAGGCACGCAGGAAAAAGTGACTGCGAAGTCAAAGGATGAGAAAGAAGAGTTCGCCACTCACAAGGTGGAAGCGAAGCCGTTCAAGATCACGACAAAGCTGAGCGGCATTATCGAGAGCAAACAGCAAACGCCGGTAGCAATGGACCTGGACCGATGGTCAGAACTCAGCGTCGTCTCCGCTTTGCCTCATGGAACAGAAGTGAAGAAGGGAGACTTGTTGTTCCAACTTGATACCAGGGCGCTCGAAAAGAAGATTCGCGAACTGGAGGTGGGAATGCCTCTCAAGGAATTGGACCTCGAGACCGCCAAGCAGGAACTGGAGAAAATGGAGCAGACGACGCCTCTGAAACTCGAGCAGACCCGTCTCGCCATGCAACATGCCGAGGAAGACTTGGAGTATTTCTTTGATGTCACCAAGCCAATGCGCGAGCGTTCCGCGAAAGAAGATCTCAAGTCGACTCAGAACTACCTCTCCTATGCCGAGGAAGAGTTGCGCCAGCTCAAGAAAATGTATGCCGAGGATGACATGACGGAAGAGACCGAAGAGATCATTCTTCAGCGACAGCAGAATTCAGTCGACAGCTACAAGTGGATGCTGGAGCAGACCAAGGCGCGAACGGATCGCACCCTGAAGACCTACATCCCGCGCGAAGAGGTAAGCCTCAAGCGCAACCATGAGCTCAAGGAGATCGACTTCGCGAAGAGTGAGAAGGCGACAAAGGATTCTCTTGTTCGCAAGAAACTGGATGTCGAAGCAAAGATCCGTGACTTCGACGAGTCCGAACTCGCGCTCAAGGAGTATCAATATGACCTCAAGCAGATGGCGCCCAGGGCAGCGCATGATGGGGTCGTCTATTACGGAATGAACCAGCGCGGAAAGTGGACAACGGCTTCTACGGTGGAGCGCAAGATGATCCCGGGAGGAAAAATTTCCATGAATGAAGTGGTCGTGACCTTGGTCGACCCGAGCGATTTGCATCTCCGTGTCGCAGTGCCGGAAAATAGACTCAAGGGGCTCAGGAAAGGTCTCGATGGCACCCTCAAGCTGGAGTGGAATCCCGATGTGGAACTCGATGGGAAGGTCGAATCCGTCTCATGGGTGCCATACGCTGATAATACCTACGACGCGGTCGTGGCCATAGGGAATGAAAGCGGAGCACGGGTTGTTCCTGGGATGAAAGCCAATATCGAAGTGGTCATCTACGACAACGAGAAAACCCTGACCGTGCCCAAAAATGCCATCGAAAAGAAAGGCAAGGTTTCGATGGTGACAATGAAGGACGGCGAGAAACGACGCATTCGCACCGGGCACAGCAATGGCTCGATGATCCAAGTGGTCGAGGGGCTCGAAGCGGGGGATGAAATTCGCAGTGGGCCGGCCAAGAAAGAAGAGCCCACTGAAGATAAGGCGGAGGAGAAGCCCGAAGAAAAGTCTGACGACAAAGCGGGAGATAAGAAGTGATTCGCTCGGCTCAAAGGTGCTGCCTTGCGGCAGCTGTCTTGCTTGTCGCTTCATCGCTGATCGCGGACGAAAAGAAGCTGCCGGCGCCGCTTGCCAGTTCAATCGATGAATCGATTGAACTGGGCATTGCCTTTCTCGTTGCCGATCAAAACGAAAACGGTAGCTGGGGATCCGCCCGTCAGACCAAGGGGCTGAATATTTACGCTCCCGTCCCCGGGGCTCACAACGCCTTCCGTGCAGCAGTCACCGCGATGGCGATTTCTGCTTTGATTGAGTCAGGACTCGCCGACGACCCAGAGTCTCCGGCAGGTCAGGCGCTCCAGCGTGGCTCGGCATTTCTCATGGAAGAGCTGCCCACGGTGCGTCGGGCCTCGGCAGATGCGATCTACAATGTCTGGACCCACGCTTTTGGCATTCAGGCGTTGGTAGATCTCTACCCGAGGGCTTCGACGCAAGAGCAGAAAGCCATCGTCGAACTGATCAATAATCAGATCTATCGACTGGGCCGCTATGAATCAGTCGACGGCGGTTGGGGTTACTACGACTTCAGGATCGGTACGGTGAAACCGTCGTCAAGTTCGATCAGTTTCACGACTGCAACCTGCCTCGTCGCATTTCACGAAGCCAAAGATATTCCCGGAGTCGAGATTCCCGAGAAGCTGCTCGACCGGGCCATCAAGTCAATTAACCGTCAGCGCAAATCAGACCACACCTATCTCTACGGTGAGTATCTCAAGGCTCGGCCCATGTATGGGATCAATCGAGCGGGAGGCAGTCTCGGGCGCACCCAGGCCTGCAACTACGCGCTTCGCCTCTGGGGGGACGAAACGATCACGGACGAAGTGATCTGCGAGTGGCTTGAGCGCCTCGGCGACCGGAACGGCTGGCTCGATATCGGGCGAAAGCGTCCTCAGCCACATGAGGCCTGGTTCGCGGTGGCGGGCTACTTCTATTACTACGGCCACTACTACGCGGCGCTGAACCTGGAACTCATCCCCGACGAGGAGCGAGAGCAATACGGCGAGATGCTCGGCGGGATTCTCATGGAGTTGCAGGAGAAAGACGGCTCCTGGTGGGACTTCCCGTTCTACTCGTATCATCAGCCCTACGGCACGGCCTTTGCCGTGATGTCGCTGGCCCGTTGTCGCTGAGATTCTTCAGGGGTGGACATTTTCGAAGTCTGGGCAAGTCTTGTCCGATGCAGACCAGTGACTTTGAATACGAGTTGCCCGACGAGTTGATCGCGCAGCGTCCGCCCGAGCGGCGGGGGGAGTCGCGCATGATGGTGGTTGACCGCCAGAGTGGTGAAATCTCGCATCAGCGGTTTGCCGATTTTCCCGATTTCATCGATGCCGATGATCGACTGGTTCTGAACGACACCCGGGTTGTGGCGGCGCGTTATTTCTCTAACGACGGAAAGAAGGAAGTTCTCCGCGTCGACCTGTTGGGCCCGAAGCGCTGGAAGTGTCTCATTCGTCCCGGCAAGAGATTCAAGATCGGCCACACGGTCGAGATTGGAGAGAGCACCGGCACGGTCGTGGAGATCTGCGAAGAAGGGGGAGAACGCATTATCGAATTTGACCGGGAACCGGATGAAGACGCCCATGGGCACCTCGCTCTCCCTCCCTATATCGACCGGCCGGATACCGCGGACGACCGCGAGCGCTACCAAACGGTTTATGCAAGGGAGGCCGGCGCTATCGCTGCCCCGACTGCCGGGCTGCACTTTTCTGACGAAATGCTGCAGTCGCTGCCGCACAGTTTTGTGACCCTGCATGTGGGGATCGGAACCTTTCGTCCTGTCTCCGATGACGACCTCACTAAGCATCACATGCACAGCGAGCGCTACGACCTCACCCCGGAAACCGTGGCGAATATTGAGAATGCGAATCGCACCGTGGCCATTGGCACAACTGTGGTGCGAGTGCTCGAGAGCTGTGCTCACGATGGGCAACTCAAGGCGGGAACCGGGGAGACAGACATCTTCATTTACCCGCCTTATCAGTTCCAGGTGGTGGACGCTTTGCTGACCAATTTTCACCTGCCCAAGTCGACTTTGCTCATGCTCGTCAGCGCTCTGGCGAGTCGCGAACTGATCATGGAGGCCTATGACAAGGCAGTGGAGGAGCGGTATCGATTCTTTTCCTACGGGGATTGCATGTTGATTAAATAATGTTCAAAAGAACAGCTTTTGCGCATATTCGCGGTTGTTTCGGATCACAAAACGCGCTATCTATTTTTGAAACACGAACACCCGGAGCCGGGAGGCGACCTCGCGAAGCCTCCTGATTTGGGTACGGGTTCCGCACACAAACATGTTTCATTTCTTTTCCCAGAAGCGTCTCAAGAGCCGTGGGTTCTCGAGTGGGCAGAAACGCCGCAAGCCGAACGAAACGGCCATGTCCGAAATGATGCGTTCGGGCTGGCAAGTCCGTGGCTTGCTCTTTTTCCTCTTTGCAACTCTGGTGTCAGCTTGGGTGATTTTCTCCTCCAGTGCGAACTCGATTTTTGCCGACAACCCGCTCCAGGCGGTCGTGGTGATTACTGTGATTACGGCAACCATGATGGTGCACTGGCACGTGAGCCTGGCCCAGTCATTTACCGAAAACTCGAAGATCACCCTGATGCTCTCGGTGATCCTGACCCAGTTGCTGCTGGTGAAACTAAGCGAATACGTCGCAATGACGTTTGCGCCCGAGGGAGGGTTCAAGTTTCTCGTCGAGCCCTATATCTATGCGCCCATCGTGCTGTCGCTGATGGTGGGGCGGCGTCACGGCACCTTCGCCGTGGTTTATGCGAGTCTCTTTGGCGGGATGACCGTGACCAAGGATGACGCGTTCCTCTTTGTGATCTTCTCGATGATCTGCGGTTTCGTTGCGCTTTACCTGACGAATCGCGTTCGCCGCCGCAGTCGCCTCGTGGGTGCCGGCGTCTACTCGGGAGTGGCCTGTGTCCTTCTGGCCTTCACCCTCGGGCAAATCCAGTGGCCGGGTTTTGACGCTCCCATCGAGCAGTGGGAAATGGTCGCCAAGCAGGCACTCTCGGCTATCCTCGTGGGAACTCTCACGGCGGTCCTGGTCAGTGGTTTGCTGCCGTTGTTTGAAGCGACCTTCCGCATCACCACCGACGTGTCCTGGATCGAGATGGCGGACCTGAACCATCCGCTGCTTAAGCAGATGACGATCGAGGCGCCGGGCACGTATCACCACAGTCTCGTCGTGGCGACTCTCGCCGAGACTGCCGCTGAAGCGATCGATGCCAGCCCGGTGATGTGCCGCGTGTGTTCCTACTTCCACGATATCGGCAAGATGAAGAAGCCGGCCTACTTCGTGGAGAATATTGGCGACGGACAGAATCCTCATGACGAACTGACGCCGAGCATGAGTGCGCTCATCGTGATGGCTCACGTGAAGGACGGCGTTGACATGGCGATCAAGCACAAACTCAACCCGCACATCGTTGCCGTGATTCGCGAACACCACGGCACTTCGCTGATCAAGTATTTCTACCACCGGGCGCTCAAGCTGCGTGACGAAATCCAGACCGCCGTCGACGAAGGCAAGGCACACGAGGAAGACATCCCTGAAGTGAATGAGGAAAGCTTCCGCTACGCTGGCCCGCGCCCCCGCACCCGTGAGAGTGCCATCATCAGCCTGGCGGATTCCGTTGAGAGTGCTTCACGCAGCCTCCAGAAACCGACCCCGAAGAAGATCGACGAGCTCATCGACAACATTTTCCGTGATCGTCTCAACGACGGCCAGCTCGACAATGCGACCCTGACCCTGGCTGACCTCGCCAAGATCAAGAAGAGCTTCGCGGCCACGTTACGCAGCATGATGCACACCCGCATCGAGTACCCCAAAATTGAAGAGGGAGCCGACAAGCCTCGCCAGAAGAAGACCAAGCGTCTCAAGAAGAAAGTGGACGTGGCACCTGAAGCCGGGGAGAGTTCCACGGCTGAAAAGGCCACGAGCGGTTCGTAGACGGCAGCTTTGATCCTTCCGTTGGTATGTCAGGCTCTGCACCCTTGATCGAACTTTATCCGCACACAGAGTGCGACGACCTTGATCTTGACTGGCTCACCGCGAAAGCGCGCGAAGCTCTGCCGCTTTGCCTGGAATCAACAGGATCCGAAGAGACGGTTCTTCGGGGCCTCGAGGAAGTCGAGGTGTCGATCGTCTCGGATCAAACCATCGGCGAAGTCCACGGGCAGTTTATGGATGATTCTACGCCGACGGATGTGATCACGTTTCATCAC
>SPKZ01011819.1_pt1 | contig 23052 bp, 20 predicted proteins | sample 2456571 | NCBI WGS metagenome assembly SPKZ01 (sample SAMN11192286, study PRJNA482655) | marine metagenome | biome: ENVO:00000447; feature: ENVO:00000244|ENVO:00000211|ENVO:00000569|ENVO:00002023; material: ENVO:00002151; isolation source: ocean water from marine abyssalpelagic zone ... | reverse complement strand
GATCATCCAGGACTCGTGGAAGGCAGGAGCCGGGTTCCAGGGCCAGCTTCCGTTCGGGCTTCGCTACGCGAGTACCTACGGTTTCGACAAGATCAAAACGTCCTCGAGCTTCACCGCCCTGGAGCCAGAGTATGCGCCCACGTGGTCGACCGAGATCACGCTGCCGCTCCTGCGCAACTTCCTCTACAACGACGCCTCGGTGAGCGTGAAGCGCAGCCGGATCTCCGAGCAGATCTCGATCGAGGAGTTCCGGGGCCGGCTGATGGACCTGGTCGTCTCGATCGAGCAGGCCTACTGGGCGCTCGCCGCCGCCCGCGCAGAGCACGGGGTCTCGGACAAGAGCCTGCAGACCGCGGTCGACCTGCTCGAGCTGACCCGGGTGCAGTACGAAGTGGGCGTGGTCTCGCGCGTGAACGTCACCCAGGCCCAGGCCGGCGTCGCGGAGCGCGAGTTCAACGAGATCGCGGCCGAGAACCGCGCCGAGAACGCGGAGGACATCCTGCTCGAACTGATCGCGACGCCCGATCTCGCCAGCTACGACCGCACCCGGATCGAGCCCGAGAATCCCACCTTCATCGAGTACGAGGTCAGCCAGACGCGCTCGGTCGAGCGCGCGATCGAGCTTCGGCCCGAACTCGCGGCCGCGCGCCGCAGGGTCGAGGAGGCGGACCTCGCCCTGACGCTCGCGCGCAACCAGCGGCTGCCCAGCCTGGACCTGACCGCCTCCTACGCAATGAGAGGGCTCTCCGGAAGCCAGAAACGGGCCGCAGGATCGGAAAATCCGCCCTTCGCAAACTGCGTGGTGGACGCCCTCGGCACGCCCATAGAAATCGGAGGTGCTTGCGTGAGCACGGCCAGCCGACCCCAGCCCAATCTCGACTTTCCCACCAGCGCCGGGGGGTCCCACGATGGCTTCTTCGATGCCTCGGGCTCCCACAGCTGGGGACTGATGGGGCGGGTCGAGATCCCGATCGGAAACCGCAGCGCGCGCTCCGTCGAGATCGAGCGCCGGATCGAGGCGCGGCGCGCGCGCACGCGGCTGAGCCGGCTCGAGCAAACGGTCGTGCGCGAAGTGCGTGCGGCCGTCCGGAATCTGGGCTCGGCAATTCGGGGCATCCAGTCGGCCGAGCGGCGGCGCGTGGCCCAGCAGGAGACGCTGCGCGCCGAGGAGGAGCGGCTGCGGCTCGGCGATTCCACCCCGCACGACGTGCTGGAGTTCGACCGCGACCTGGCCGACGCGGAACGCCAGGAGATCTTCGCGCTACGCGCGTACCGGAACAACATCGCCGCGCTCGAGCGGGCCCAGGGAACCAGCCTGCGCACGCTCGGGATCTCGGTCGAACAGGAGCTGCTGCGATGAAGCCACGTTCCCCCCTGCTCTGCGCACTGCTGCTCGCGACGGCCTGCGGCTCGGCCGAGGTGACCGAGACGCCGGACGCTACGGTCCCGGTCCGCGTCGGAACGGTCGAGCGCCGCTCGCTGGCACGCACGGTCCAGGTGTCGGGACGCCTCGCGGCCCACGAGGAGGTCCAGATCGTGCCGCGCGCGAGCGGCCAGATCGTGCGCCTGCACCGCGACGAGGGGGACTACGTGAAGGCTGGCGAGTTGCTGATCGAACTCGACAAGCGGGAGCCCGAACTCGAACTCGCGCGCGCGCGGGCCCACGAACACCAGGCTGCGGCCCGCCTCGAAGACGCCGAGCGCGTGCTCGAGCGGAAAAGCGAACTCTTCGAGCGCAACATCGCGGCCCGCGCCGACCTCGACAGCGCGCGGGTCCAGGCTCGCATCGCGGCGGCCGATCTCGAAAACGCGATCGCGGGTCGAAAGCTCGCCGCGCAGCGGCTCGACGAAACCGAGATCCGCGCACCGATCGACGGAATTCTGCAGGACCGGACGGCTTCGGTCGGAGACTTCGTCGGTTCCAGAGGCCCGGGCGGCCTCCCGGGACGCAACGGCGGCTCCGGTGGAGGCGGATCGGGGAGCTTCGGCTCGTTCGGGGACCCGATCTTCACGCTGATCCAGATCGATCCGCTCAAGCTCGAAATCAACGTCGCCGAGCAGGACGTGCCCTACATCGAGGCCACCGACGCCAGAATCAGGGTGGCGGTCGACGTCTACCCGGAGCGCGAGTTCTTCGGCCGGATCACGTACATCGCACCCAGCCTGCACCCGCTCGCGCACACACAGTTGATCCGGCTGATCGTCCCCAACCCGGATCACACACTCAAGCCGGGGATGTTCACGCGGATCCGGACCACGCGCGAGCGCGCCGAGGCAACGCTCGTAATCCCGGCGGCCGCGCTCATGAACCTGGGCGGCGTCTCCGGCGTCTACGTCGTGAACGGCACGGGCGAGGCCCACCTGCGCACGATCGAGACCGCGTTTTCGACTGAACAAGCCGCCGCGATCCGCTCCGGGCTGCGTGAGGGCGAACAGGTAGTGATCGAGGGCCAGAGCAACCTGCGCGACGGCTCGCGGATTCGCGTGGTCCCGGGTCCGGAGGCAGCCGGGGGTTCGTGAACCTCACCGAGTTCAGCGTCCGGCATCCGGTCTCGATCTCGATGTTGATCGTGATCCTGGTGACGCTCGGCTTCGTCTCGATGTCGGGGCTTCCGGTCGAGATGTTTCCCGAGATCGACTTCCCGATCATCAGCATCGCGACCGAGTACGAGGGGGTCGCTCCGCAGGAGATCGAGGAACGCGTCACGCGTCCGATCGAACAGGCCGTCGCCGCGGTCGAGGACGTCAAGAGCGTCCGTTCGCGCACCACCGAGGGTCTTTCGCTGGTCTTCATCGAGTTCTACTGGGGCGCCGATACCGACCTGCTCCGGATCGACGTGCGCGAGAAGCTGGACTCCATCCGGGGGGCGCTTCCCGAGGACATCGACGACCCGATCGTGGCGAAGCGGGGCTTCGGCTCCGATCCGCAGGCGATCCGGGTTGCGGTCTCGTCGGAATATCTGCCACTGACCGAGGTACGCCGGCTCGCCGAGGACATCCTCAAGCCCCGACTCGAGAGTATCGAGGAGGTCGCGACCATCGACGTCGTAGGCGGTCGGGAACGCGAGATTCAGGTGAACGTGATCCAGCGGCAACTCGGTTCCCACCGGCTCACGCTCGACGACGTAATCGCCACGCTGCGTAGAGAAAATCTCAACCATCCAGGCGGTCGCTTCGAACGCGGCCATTACGAGGTTCTGCTCCGGACCGTTGGGAAGTTCCGTTCCGTGGCCGCGATCTCGAACTTGCCGATCGCGAACCGCGAAGGCGCGGTGGTTACGATCGCCGACATCGCCGAGGTGAAGGACACGTTCCGCGAGGTCCGCTCGCTCTCGCGCTACAACGGCCTCGAAACCGTGGAACTCGCGGTGCTCAAGGAAGCCCAGGGCAACGCCCTCGCCATCAGCGACGCGGTGCGCGAACGGATCGTCGAACTGGAGCGCGAGTTCCCGCAGCTACGGATCGGAGTAGCCTTCGACTCCTCCCCGTTCATCCGCGACGCAGTGATCAACGTGCGCGAGAACGCGACCTGGGGCGGCTTCTTCGCGATCCTGGTCCTTTGGCCCTTCCTGTCGCGGCGACGCTGGGGCGTGTTCCTCGCGATCGCGGCCTCGGGCGCGGCCCTACTGGGCATCGACGTGCTGCTCGGGACCGCGGGGGAAGGCCTCAGCTCTCTGCTGCTGCTCGCGGCGCTCGCGGTCGGGGGCTTGCTCGTGTCACTGCTCTGGACCAGCTCCCCGGCGACCCTGATCGTGTCGCTTGCGATTCCGATCTCGATCGTGTCCACCTTCATCCTGATCAAGTTCGCGGAGATCTCGCTCAACGTGATCAGCCTGGGAGGGCTCGGGCTCGGAATCGGGATGCTCGTGGACAACTCCGTGGTCGTGACCGAGAACATCGCGCGCCACCTGGCGATCGGGAAGAACTCGCGACGCGCGGCGATCGAGGGCACCTCCGAGGTATCGCTCGCGATCGTGGTCTCAACCTTGACGACGCTCGCGGTCTTCCTGCCGATCGCGTGGGTGGAAGGGATCGCACGCGAGATCTTCAACGATCTATCCCTCACCGTCACGTTCTCGCTCAGCACCTCGCTGCTGGTCTCGCTCACGATCGTCCCGATGCTCGCATCGAAGTTTCTGCGCGCCGAGACGAGCCAAGAACTCGACCACGACCCGACCCCAGAGGAGGAAATCGGGGCCCTCCACCGCCCGCAGCTTCGACTGCGCGACGCCCTGCTCTGGATCCTGGCGAAGCGGCGGCGTATCTCGACCGTGCTCGGCGCGAGCGCGCTGCTATTCCTGCTCGCCATGGTTGGACTCGCGCTGCACCCGAAGGGCTTCTTCCCGTCGATGGACCGGGACACCTTCGCACTCTCGCTGGAGGCGCCGAAGGGCGCGTCGTTCGCGTTCGTAAACTCGATGGTCGAGCGCGTCGAGACGATCGTCCGACAGGACCCGGACGTCCAGGATACCTTCGTGTCGGTTCGGCCCGAAAAGACGATCGTGGGCGTCACGCTCCACAAGATCCGAACCCGTCACTCGCAGGACGTCCAGTCCGATCTGCGCGCGGCGCTCGCGGACATTCCCGACGCCACGATCCTGGTCTACAACTTCTCCAGTTCCGGGAGCGGACGCCCGGTCGATGTCGAGATTCTGGGCCACGACCGAGAACGCCTGGCAGCGCTCGGCGGCCTGATCAAGTCCCAACTCGAAGCGGTCGACGGCGTGCTCGACATCCAGTCCTCGGCCGAGGAGGGGCGTCCCGAACTCCGGATCGAGATCGACCGCCTGCGAGCGGCGGACTTCGGACTTTCGGTACGCGATGTCGCGGACGCGGTCGAGACCGCGATGGAGGGTCGGATCGCGGGCCAGTACACCGACCAGGATGCCGAGATGGACATCCGGGTGCAGTACGACCCCGAACGGCGCCGCGCGATGGCGAGTCTCGAGAACATCGGGCTCCGCACGCCCGACGGCGTTCCGGCCGTGCTGCGCGAGGTCGCCCGGCTCCGGACCGACCGCGGACCTATCGAGATCGAACGCCTCGACCAGCGACGCATGGTGCACGTGGACGCCGAGAAGGACCGCGACGTCGCGATCACCGAGATCGCGACCGCGCTCGGCCGGCGGCTCGCGGATATCCCGTTCCCCGCGGGCTATCTGTGGCGCTTCTCGGGCGAGGAGGAGCGACGCGCCGAGGCCTTCGGCGGTCTCGCAATCGCGCTCGCGATCGCGATCTGCCTCGTCTACATGATCATGGCGGCGCTCTTCGAGTCGCTGGTGCAGCCATTCGTGATCATGCTCACGCTCCCGCTTGGGCTGATCGGGATCTATCTCGGACTCGCGCTGTTTAACCACGAACTCACGGTGCCCGCCTATATCGGGATCATCATGCTCGCCGGGATCGTGGTGAACAACGCGATCGTATTCGTCGACTACGCGAATCGGCTCCGCCGGCGCGGACTCGACCGCGACCAGGCGCTGGCCCTAGCCGCGGGTGTTCGCCTACGGCCGATCCTGATGACGGCCGGAACCACGGTGCTCGGCATGCTGCCCCTCGCACTCGGCCTCGGACGCGGCTCGCACGTGTTCCAGGCGCTGGCCGCAGCCGTCGCGGGCGGCGTCACGACCTCGACGCTCCTCACACTCGTGGTCGTGCCCTGCGCCTACGACTTCGTCGACCGGTTCGCCGGCCACCTGCGCCGTGGCGTGTCGAAACTCGGACTCGAGATCGATGATCCCTATGCCGGCAGCCCGGAGGTGCACCCGCCCGCGCGCGCGATGTAGACTCGGCAGAGACGCGGTGGCTGAGCGGCCGCCGCCGGGGGGCCGGGATGTCTTCGAAACGCAGGCGGGACGAATCCGCAGGGTCGGCGGCCGCGCAACCCGAGTCCGATCGGCGGAGGCGGGGTAGCCCTGCGACGCTCGGGTCGTCGATTCAGATTCGCGGCGAGGTCACGGGCGACGAGGACTTGCTGATCGAGGGCCGGGTCGAAGGCCGGGTCGAACTCCGCCAGGGCGAACTGACCGTGGGCCTCGGCGGAACCGTCAGCGCTGCGATCTCGGCCCGGACCGTCACGATCCAGGGACAACTCGAGGGCGATGTGCTGGGAAGCGAGCGCGTCGAGATCGCGCGCACGGGACGTCTCCAGGGCGACATCGTCTGCGGAACGATCGTCGTCCACGAGGGCGCCGAGATCCACGGATCCATCAGTACCAAGCCCGCCAGCGTGCGCGAGGCCGACGACTCCTGAGCTGCCGGGCTTGCTCCAGCCGCAATCCGGCCGCCAAAACGCCGGCGGATCTGGACGGACGGACGCCCTCCGGGGCCGCGACTTCGCGCCAACCGCCGATCGCTGGCCTCGCGAACGCGGTCCCGGCTAGGCCTGCTGGGCCGTGTGGAAGCCACGCTGCTCCAGAAAGATCAGGAGTGCACTGGCCACGTAGATCGTCGAATAGGTCCCGATCACGATCCCGAGCAGCAGTGCGAGCGCGAAATCACGCAGCACCGGCCCCCCGAGCAGCACCAGCGCCACCACGACCAGCAGCGTCGTCAGAGAGGTCAGCAGCGTCCGCGAGAGCGTCTGGTTGATGCTCTGGTTGACGACGTCCGCGATGTGCGTCGCGCCCCGGAGTTCCAGGTTCTCGCGCACGCGATCGTAGATCACGATGGTGTCGTTCAGCGAGTAGCCGATCACGACCAGCAACGCCGCCAGCACCTGAAGATTGAACTCCAGTCCGATCGCCACGAATACGCCCGCGGTGATCACGACGTCGTGAATCAGGGCGACCACGGCCCCGGGGGCGAATCGCAGGTCGAAGCGGAACCAGATGTAGAGCAGGATCAGGACCCACGAGAGCATCAGCGCCCCGAGTCCGTTCCAGCGAAGCTCCGCTCCGATCCTCGGCCCGACCGACTCCAGTCGCTCCCGCAGCACGGGTGCACCCAGGGCCTCGGCGAGCGCAGACGTGATTCGCAGTTCCAGATCGGGGCTCTCCTCCTTGGAGAGCGGGATATTGATCATGAACATCCGCTTCTCGACCGAATCGTAGCGATAGATCACGGCATCGGCGTATCCGGGACCGAGGGCCGTCACCACCGTGCGCAGGTCGCCCTCGTCGACCGGGCCCGCGGCATCGGCCACCGAGACCTGCAGGGCGGTTCCTCCGGCGAAGTCGATCCCGAGTTGGAAACCCCGAACCCCCATCAGCAGTACGGATCCAGCAAACAGCACGGCCGAGACGATCGCGCAGATCCGCGACTGCCCGATGAAATCGATCTTGGTTTCGTGGGGAATTAGTCGCATCAGATCTTGACTGCCTGTATGCCGCGCTCACTCATCAGGTCGATGAGGAGTCGGGTCACCACGAGTGCACAGAAGACGCTCGAAAGGATCCCCACGGAGAGTGTGACCGCGAAGCCCTTGATGGGTCCGCTCCCGAACTGGAACAGCACCAGTGCCGTCAACAGCGTCGTGACGTTGGCATCCAGAATCGTGAGCCTGGATCTCTTGAAGCCGATTTGGATCGCATTGCGCGAGCTCTTGCCTCCACGTAACTCTTCCCGGATGCGTTCGAAGATGATCACGTTCGCATCCACGGCCATGCCGACCGTGAGCACCAATCCCGCCATGCCCGGCAGGGTGAGCGTCGCCTGGACCAGACCCATCACTCCCAGGATCAGGACCAGGTTCAAGCCGAGGACCAGATTCGCGAGCACGCCCGCCGTCCGGTAGTAGAGGATCATGAACAACACCACGACCAACCCGGCCACCAGAATCGACATGATTCCGCGCTCGATCGAGTCGCGCCCCAGCGCCGGTCCCACGGCTCGCTCCTCCTCGATCTCGAGCGGGACCGGAAGCGCGCCGGAGCGAAGACGCACGGAGAGGTCCGCGGCCTCCTGTTGCGTGAAGTTGCCCTCGATCTGACCGCGGCGCCCGATCCGGCTCTGGATCACGGGCGCCGTCACGACTTCGCCGTCGATGATCGCGGCCAGGCGATCGCCGATGTGGTTTCCGGTGAATTCGCGGAAGATCCGGGTTCCCTCGGAATCCCACTCGAAGGTCACGATCGGCCGATTGCGACGATCGAAGCTGAGTCGCGAATCGACGAGCATGGAACCGGTGAGTTCGGCCCGCCCGGGAACCAGCAGCGCTTCTGAAACCCCGCCATCGGCGTTCCGGACCACGACGATCTCACGGTCTTCCGGGAGACCGCCGGGATATCGGTCACCGAGCAGGGCTTCGTTCGCGGCGGCATCTTCGACGATCTTGAATTCGAGAAAGGTGGTCTTGGCCAGAATACTGGCGGCCTGCGCCGGATCTACGTTGCCCGGCATCTGCACCAGGATCCGTTCGTCCCCCTGGGGCGCAATCACGGGCTCGCTGACCCCGAGGCTGTCGATGCGCCGACGGAGGACGTCGAGCGCCTGCGCCACGCCGAGCGAGATGATCTGCTTGTAGCGCACACTCGAAACTTCGATCAGCAGCGATTCGCCCCGATCCTCGATGTCCAGATTCTCATCGTCCAGGTAGCCGCGGACCCGCGCCAGAGTCGCCGGATCGGCCCTCAGCTCCAGCTGGTTCTCGGCATTGATCTGGAGTTCTGCGGCCGGGAGCTGCTCATCGCGCAGGAAGCCCTGAATGCTGCGTCCGATCTGGTCCATTTCCTGACGAACGCGCGTCGGCGAGTCGATCCGGAGCAGCCAATGAATTCCGCCCTGTAGATCGAGCCCCAGATTGATGCCCCCATCGGGGATGAAGGCGTTCTCGGCCTGCTGCTCGGCTGAGAAGAAACTCGGCAACGCGAGCAGCGCTCCAAGCAAGAGGACCACCGATACCCAGACGACTCGGGCTCTCAGACTCACGCGCTCCTCCCCCGCTTCTGATCCGGCTTCTCCGGCGCGTCTCCGGACTGGACCGTCGCTGCCACCTTTGAGCGGCTGAACTTGACCCGAACGCGGTCGGCAATCTCGAGCGTGACGACGTCTTCCGCGACCCCGGTCACACGTCCGTACATCCCCCCCTCCGTCACGACCGAGTCGCCTTTGGCGAGGGCACCCTGCAGTTGCTTAAGCCGATTCCGTTCCTTCTGCTGCGGCCGGATCACGAGGGCATACAGGATCAGCAGCATCGCCAGGAACGGCAGAATGAAGCCAAAGCCACCATCGGGCGCAGCCTCGCCATCCGGGGACGGGCCCATCTGCGCGACCTGGATCTCAGTGTTCACGTGCTGAAGCTCCTTTGCCGGGCAGGCCGACCCCGACCTCTCGATCGGCCGCCGGAGGCCCGAGCGAAACCAGACGGCTGCCCGGATAGTAGTGGTCCAGAATCTGGGGGTAACCCCAGTCGCGTTCGGCCAGGGAGCGGGCCCCCCACTGCGACAGGCCGACTCCGTGTCCGGCTCCGCTTCCGAGGAAGCGCACGAGTCCCGGCGCCTGCCGGACCTCGAACAGGCTGCTTCGAATCGCCCGTCCTCCGAGCAGGCCCCTGAGTTCTCTGCCCGAGAGCACCGCCTCCCCGGCCTCCAGGCGCTTCACGCGCCCGCTTCGGCTCCGCTCCAGAACCCGTACCCGGGCCACCGTCCCAGTCGCGTAGCCGGCGGACTGGAGCGCGTCGGCCAGGTCACGCAGGGGGATCTCGTAGCTCCAGAAGAAGTCCGGGGCATTGTCGTCCATTCCCTCCACCGGACGCAGGTACGGCACCGGCGTACCCCAGACCTCCTCCGCGGAGGCCGTCCGGCCGCCGGCAGACGCGTGAAACGCCGCCAGCAGCGGTTGCCCCCGGTACACGAGGACCTGGCCGCGGGTATCCCGAACCGCCCGGCGGATCGAGCCCGAGACCTCCCCCCGCACGTAGCGCTGGGAAATGACCGAATCCTCCACATCGAAGGGGTCCCCGGCACTGCGACGTCGGTCGCGCTCATGCAAGGCATAGGTCCGGGCCACGACCGCCTGAGCCCGCAGGCTCTCACGCGGCCAGGAAGCGTACACCTCGGCGGCGACGGCACCGAGCACGTAGGCCTCGAGCGACACAGCCTGGATGCCCTCGGCGGTACGCACCCGCACCAGGTGGTCGGGACGCGCCCCCCACCCGGCGCCCGGCAGCACCGCGCCCAGGATCAGGGCGAGCCCGATCCCCGCGTAGCTCGCCCGCGCTCGCACCGACCTCACCCCTCCCCTTTCCAGGCGCGGGAGTAGTCGCAAAGATCCCGTGGAACGTCAAGAAGTTAGGCCCGATCAGTAGCGGTAGTGGTCGGGCTTGAAGGGCCCCTTCACGGGAACCCCGATGTACTCGGCCTGGGTCTCCGTGAGTTCGGTCAACTCCACGCCGAGGTGAGCCAGGTGCAGCCGGGCCACTTCCTCGTCGAGCGACTTCGGCAGCATATAGACCTGGCGCTGGTAGCGGTCGGGGTGGAGCCACAGTTCGAGCTGCGCCAGCACCTGGTTGGTGAAGGAGGCCGACATCACGAAGCTCGGGTGCCCGGTGGCACAGCCGAGGTTGAGCAGTCGCCCCTCCGCCAGAATCAGCACGCTGTGGCCATCCGGGAAGACCCACTCGTCGTATTGCGGCTTGATGTTGACCCGGCGCACGCCCTCGGAGCGCTGCAGGCCGGCCATGTCGATCTCGTTGTCGAAGTGGCCGATGTTGCCGACGATCGCCTTGTCCTTCATGCGCGCCATGTGGTCGACGCGCAGGATGTCGCGATTTCCGGTAGCCGTGACGAAGAGATCCGCGGTCTCAACGACGTCTTCGAGGCGCGCCACCTGGTGCCCGTTCATGGCCGCCTGCAGTGCGCAGATCGGATCGATCTCGGTCACGATCACGCGGCACCCCTGCCCGCGCAGCGCTTCGGCGCACCCCTTTCCGACCTCACCAAAGCCACATACGACCGCGACTTTTCCGCCGAGCATCACGTCGGTTGCGCGCGCCAGCCCGTCCGGGAGCGAGTGCCGGCAACCGTAGACGTTGTCGAATTTGCTCTTGGTGACCGAGTCGTTCACGTTGATCGCAGCGAAGCGCAGGGCTCCCGCCTCCGCCATCTGGTACAGGCGATGGACGCCGGTTGTGGTCTCCTCGCTCACGCCCTGAATCCGCTCTGCCATCTCGGTCCAGCGCTTCGGGTTGACGGCCTGCTGCGCCCGGAGCAGCTCCAGGATCACACCCCACTCCTCGGAATCGTGCTCGCGCTCGAACTCCGGGACGCGGCCCGCCGCCTCGAACTCCGCACCCTTGTGCACGAGCAGCGTCGCGTCGCCGCCGTCGTCCACGATCAGGTCCGGGCCGCCGCCGCCGGGCCAGAGCAGCGCGCGCTCCGTACACCACCAGTACTCCTCGAGCGATTCTCCGCGCCAGGCGTACACGGGAACCCCGCAAGGCTCGTCCGGGCTCCCGTCTCGGCCGACGACGGCCGCGGCCGCGGCGTGGTCCTGGGTCGAGAAAATATTGCAGCTCACCCAGCGGATGTCGGCGCCAAGCAGTTGCAGGGTTTCGATCAGGACCGCGGTCTGCACCGTCATGTGCAGGCTTCCCATGATCCGTGCGCCTTCCAGCGGACGGCTGGCCGCGTAGCGTTCGCGCAGCGCCATCAGCCCCGGCATCTCGACCTCGGCGAGACGGATCTCTCTGCGACCGAGTTCCGCGAGGGACAGGTCGGCGACCTTGAACGGAGGCTCGCCTGCCCGGTCCTGTTTCTCGTTCATCGACGTCTCCTCGGCAACGCTACAGACCGAGGTCTCGACGCAGATCCTGGGCCTTCGAGGTCAGCTCCCACAAGAAATCCGGATCCGGGCGGCCGAAGTGCCCGTGGACGGCGGTCTTGCGGTAGATCGGCCGCCTGAGATCGAGCGCGTCGACGATCCCCTTCGGGCTCAGGTCGAAGCGCTTGATGATCGCCCGGATCATCCGCTCTTCCGAGACCCGCCCGGTGCCGAAGGACTCCACCAGGATCGAGGTCGGCTCGGCGACCCCGATCGCATAGGAAAGCTGAACCTCGAGCCGGGTCGCAGCGCCCGCGGCCACCAGATTCTTGGCGACCCAGCGAGCCGCGTACGCGGCTGACCGGTCCACCTTGGTCGGATCCTTGCCGGAAAAGGCTCCCCCGCCGTGACGACTCATGCCACCGTAGGTGTCCACGATGATCTTTCGGCCCGTGAGACCCGTATCGGCCGCGGGCCCGCCCTCGACGAAACGCCCGGTCGGATTTACGAGAAAGCGGGTCTCGGCATCGAGCAGCGACTCCGGAAGGATCGGCCGGATCAGCTGCTCGGATACATCGTTCTTGAGCTGTTCCCAGCCGATCCCTTCACGGTGCTGAGTGGAGAGAACGACGCTATCGATCCGGACGGGCTCGTGACCTTCGTACTCAATCGTCACCTGCGATTTTGCATCCGGGCCGAGATAGTCGAGCTGGCCCGACTCCCGGAGCGCCGCCTGCGCCTGCATCAACTGGTGCGCGAGCGAGATCGGGAGCGGCATCAATTCTTCGGTTTCGGAGCACGCGAACCCGAACATCATGCCCTGGTCGCCCGCACCCTGCTCCTTGTACAGGCCCTCGCCCTCTGACACCCCCTGGGAGATGTCGCGCGACTGGCCCTCGATCGCGACCAGGACCCCGCAGGAAGCCCCGTCCAGACCGAGCCGCGAATCGTCGTACCCGCAGTCGAGCGCGGTCTCGCGCACCAGCCGGGGGATGTCCACGTAGCCGTCACATGTGATCTCGCCAGCCACGACCACGAATCCGGTCTTGACCAGCGTCTCGCAGGCGACGCGGCTCTCGGGGTCCACCACGATGCAGCCGTCCAGGACCGCATCCGAGATCTGGTCCGCAAGCTTGTCCGGATGGCCCATCGAGACCGATTCGGACGTAAATTGAGAGCGAGGCATGGGGGATCCCCTCAGAGCTCAGGTGCTGGATCAGCGAGCCTGAAGGATCCTACCCCGCCGGGAGCAGCCCCTCAAACTCCCTCGGAAAGCGCCGCATCATTCGAGCCTCGACGCGCCGGTGGATTTCGCGGGCGCCCCGGAGTTCGAAGAGCTCCCAGAGCAGGCCCCGGGCCTCCTTCAGCGTAGAGTCGCGGAGCATCTTCTTGAGCATCGGGATCGAGGAGGAGGTCATGGAAAGTTCGTCGAGGCCCAGTGCCATGAGCACCCAAATGAAGAGCGGGTCTCCGGCCATCTCTCCGCACATTCCAATCGAGATCCCGGCCCGCCGGGCGGCCTGGCTCACGCGTTGGACCAGCCTCAGGTTGGCGGGATGGAGGGGCTCGTAAAGATAGGCCACGTGCTCGTTGGCCCGGTCGACCGCGAGCGTGTACTGGAGCAGATCGTTCGTCCCGATCGAGAGAAAGTCGACCGAGGGGGCGATCAGGTCGGCGATCATGGCCGCGGCCGGGGTCTCGATCATGACCCCGACCTCGAGCTTGGGATCAAACGCTGTTCCCTCTGCCGAGAGTTCGGCGCGGACCCGCTCCAGTTCGGCCAGCGCGAAGTCGAGTTCGGCCAGCCCCGAGATCATTGGAAGCAGGAGCTTGAGCCTGCCGCACGCGCTCGCGCGGCAGAGCGCGCGGAGTTGGGTGCGAAAGATCTCGGGGTGCGCGATAGAGAAGCGCACCCCACGCAGGCCGAGCGCGGGGTTTGGCTCTTCCGGCAGCGAGAGGCCGGACGTGACCTTGTCGCCTCCGAGGTCGAGGGTCCGGACGACTGCGCCGTGAGGTGCGATGGCCTCGGCCAGCTTGCGGTATTCGGAGAACTGCTCCTCCTCGTCGGGCAGGTCACTCCGGTTCATGAACATGAACTCGGTTCGGTACAGGCCGATGCCCTGCGCCCCGTAGCGAAGCGCGCTCGGGATCTCCTCCATCAAGTCGACGTTCGCGAGCAGCCGAAGCTCGAAGCCGTCGCGCGTCTCTGCGGGCAGATGGACGTAGCGGAGCAACTGCTCGAGCAGCGCAGCCTGGTCGGCTCGGCGCTTTTCGTACTCGGCAATCGAGTCGGGTTCCGGATCGATCAGGACGCGGCCGCTGCGACCGTCCAGCACCACCGTCAGCCCGTCCGCGACGCTCCGCGCCAGGCCCACCCCGGCTCCCACGACGGCCGGGATCTCGAGGCTCCGCGCAATGATGGCGACGTGGGAGGTGCGCGATCCCGCCTCCGTGACCAGGCCCGCGACGCGACCTTCGGTGATCTGGGCCACGTCGGCGGGCGACAACTCCTCGGCCACGACCACCACGCCAACGGGCGCGTTCGCGAGTCCCTCGGGTTCCCGCCCCATCAGGGCCTCGAGGACGCGGCGGACGACGAGCCGGACGTCGCTCGAGCGCTCTCGAATGTACGGATCGGACACCGCCTGGAACATCTCCTCGATGCGCGCGAACTGCCTCTGCAGGGCCCACTCCGCATTGCGGAACTCCTCGCGGATGCTGCGCTCGGTCCCGCTCAAGAGTGCACGGTCCTGGAGGAACAGGAACTGAGCCTCGAAGACCTCGCGGACAAGCCCGGACGGTTCGAGCCCGCTTCGAATCTCCTCCAGCCGGGCGCGCGTCTGCTCGAAGGCTGCGGCGAGGCGAGCGACCTCGGGCTCCACCTCGTCCGGCTCGAGCAGGAATTCGGGAATCACCAATCGCTCGCGGCGAAGGACGTAGGCGGGTCCGATCGCGATCCCCGAGGCGGCGGGCAAACCGACGAGTTCGCGCGCTTCGCGGCTCACCGATCCTCCCCGAAGCGATCCTCGATCAGCCCCGCCAGTGCAGTCGCGGCGCTGGACGCGTCCTCTCCTTCCGCGATCAACTGCACCGCAGTGCCCTTGGTCGCCGCGAGCGTGACCAGGGCGATGATGCTCTTGCCGTTCACTGAATCGCGCCCGACCGCGAGCGTGACCTCGGCTGAGAAACGATCCGCGAGCTTCACGAATTCGGCCGCAGCCCGGAGGTGCAGGCCGAGGTCGTTCGCGATCACACACTCGACCTCGACGCGATTCAAGCGCTTTCCTCTTTGCTGCTTCCGCCATCGTCGGCACCGATTTCGCCCGAAGCCCGGCCGGCAAGCACGTCGCTCGCCACGGAAATATTCTTGCGCCCGTACTCGCAGGCGAGCTCGGCCAGAGAGTGAATCGAAGCGCCTTCTCGCGAGCGGGCGATCTTCACCAGCATCGGGAGATTCACGCCCGTCACGACCTCGATGCGGCCTTCCTCGAGAAACGAGAGACACAGATTCGACGGCGTACCCCCGAACATGTCGACCAACACCAGTACACCCTCGCCACTGTCGACCTCCCGAAGCGCCTTCTCGAGCCGCTCGCGCGTATCGCTGGAAGGCGTCACGGGATCCACGCCTACGGAGAGAAAGCCGTCGATCTCACCCAGAATCAGGTGCAGCGCGTTCAGAAGTTCGTCCCCCAGCCCGTAGTGCGTGACGATCAAGACCCCAATCACGAATCAATCCTCCGCTGTCGATCCGCGTCGCGATGCGTAACGCGAGCACTGATCTTGAGTTCGCACAGGTGGCGCTCGAGCGCATTCGCAACCGCGACCGAACGGTGACGCCCGCCCGTACAGCCGATCGCGAGCGTCAGGTACGCCTTGCCCTCCCGCTCGTACAGCGGGAGAAGATACCCGACGAAGTCGAAGAAGCGCTCTAGAAAAGCCACGGTCCGGACATCTTCGAGCACCCAGGCCGCCACCTCCGGGTCGCTGCCGTCCCGATCCCGCAGTTCGGGCTCGAAATTGGGGTTCGGCAGAAAGCGGACGTCGATCATCAGATCGGCCTCCTCGGGCGGCCCGTAGCGGAATCCGAAGGAGACGAGATCGACGGTCAGGCGGTCCGTGGCGGGCGCTCCGGAGAAATGCCGGGTCACGAAGCGCTTGAGGTCGTGCACGTTCATGCGCGTGGTGTCCAGGATCCGGTCCGCCCGTTCAGCGATCGGAGCCAGGATGGCAGCCTCGCGCCGGATGCCGGCCCGGACCCCCTCCCCCGCCGCCAGCGGGTGCACGCGCCGCGTCGCGTCGAATCGAGTCTGAAGCTCCGCCTCGTCCGCCTCGAGGAAGAGCAACTCTCTCAGCACGCCCCGACTTCGCAGATTGTCCGCTACGCCCGGAAAGTCGTCCAGGAAGTCGCCCTCGCGAACGTCGATGACGGCGGCCAGCCGGGAGACGCCCTCTCCGAAGAGATCGACGAAGGGCCCGAGCAGCACCACCGGCAGGTTATCGACGCAGTAGAAGCCGAGATCCTCGAGCGCCTTCATCACGGTGGTGCGGCCCGCTCCGGAGTGACCCGAAACGATCACCAGCGAGGGGGCCGAATTCACGCGGAATCCCCGCGCAGCATCGCGAGTACGCGGTAGTCCAGTTCCGCGACAGAACTCTGCCCGGCACGCTGCAGACGATAATTCCGGGCCGCCACCTCCACCAGCGACGCCACGTTTCGTCCCGGCGCGATCGGAAGGCGGATCGAGGCCACATCGCTGTCGACGAGCCGAAAGGTCTCGGTCTCGAGTCCGAGCCGCTCGATCTCCATCCGCTCCCAGGCATTCAATTGGATCACGAGATCCACCTGCTGGCGCTCGCTGACCGCCGAACCGCCGAAGAGACTCGGCACGTGCACGATGCCGATCCCGCGAAGCTCGAGGTAGTGACGAACGAGACTGGGCGCAGTACCGAAGACGCGGCCATCTTCGTCCGTTTCGAGTAGCACGATGTCGTCTGCCACGAGGCGGTGCCCGCGCATGACGAGGTCGAGCGCACACTCGCTCTTGCCGATTCCGCTCTTCCCCACGAGGAGAAGCCCGACGCCGACCACCTCCACCAGGGTTCCGTGAATTCGCTGCGGCGCCTCGCTCTCATCCGGCATCGGCCTAATCCGATTCCGCCTCCTCGACGACGCGGAAGAGCTCGTCGACCGATTCCAGTTCCTGAAGCCGCTCCCGAAACTCAGTCTCGGAGAGCAGGCGCGAGAGCTTCGCCAGGGTCAAGAGGTGCGCACTGCCCTCTCGACCCGGCGCTACCATCAGGAAGAAGAGGTGGGCCTGCTTTCCGTCCACGGAGTCGAAGTCGATCCCGGCTCCGCTTCGGCCGAAATTGGCAACGAGGCGGTCGAGCGACTCGATGCGGGCGTGGGGAATCGCGATCCCGTCACCCATTCCGGTGGTGCCGAGCTTCTCGCGCTCGAGCAGGAGACCCAGGAGTTCCTGCGGATCGAGGCCGCCAGTGTGACTAGCCAGCCCAACGGCGAGTTCCTGGAGCGCATCCTTCTTCGTCTTCGCCTGCATCTCGACGATGCAGGCCTTCCGAACCAGGATGTCCGTCAGCTTCATCCCCCTACCCCCCCCAACCGCGCGCGCAGTCTAGCCAATCTCGCGCCGAAGCGTCGAAGAGAGGATCCGGAGCGCCTCGCGGTACTTCGTCACAGTCCTTCGGGCGATGCTGATGTCCCGAGTGCGCAGGATTTCGGAGATCTTCTGATCCGACAGGGGCCTACTCGCGTCCTCGGCACTGATGATCCCCCGGATCTTCGCCTTCACGCTCTCCGAGGCAATCGAGTCTCCACTCGCGGTCTGGATGCTCGAATTGAAGAAGAACTTGAGTTCGTACAGGCCGTGTGGTGTCTGCACGTACTTGGCAGTGGGCACGCGGCTCACTGTCGACTCGTGCATTCCGATGTCGTCCGCCACGTCCCGCAGATTCAAGGGTCGAAGATGTTCGACACCGCTGTCGAAGAACTCGCGCTGAAAACGGAGAATCGACTCCATGACCCTGACGATGGTGCGCTGTCGCTGCTGGATCGATTTGATCAGCCAGACCGCACTGCGGAGCTTGCCGCGCACGTACGCCCTCGTCTCCTTCGACCCGTCTCCGTCATCGTCCCGACGCTGCAATACCTGCCGATAGGCGTTGCTCACCCTCAATCTCGGCAGGCCATCCTCGTTGAGCACCACGTGGTACTCGTCTCCGATTCTCAGAACGAAGATATCCGGGGTGATGTAGATGGGTTCTTCTTCTGCGAAGGGACGCCCGGGCCGGGGCTCGAGGGTCGCGAGGTCGCGCGCCGCGCGCGCAACCTCCCCGATCGTCGTATCTTCGAGCCTGCTGATCCCGGCGTAGTCCTTGCGCTTGAGCCGTTCGAGATGGTCGCGTGCGAGCCGGCGCAGGAGCGGGTCCTCGATTTCGGCCACCTCGATCTGAATCAGCAAACACTCTGAGAGCGTACGGGCGCCGACACCGACCGGATCGAACCGCTGCAGCCGGAGCAGGACCTTCTCTGCCAGATCCGGCTCGGTCCCGGCCGCCTCCGCAATCAACTCGATCTTCTCTTCGAGGAAACCGTCCGCGTTGAGGTTCCCGATGCAAAGCGTCGCAACTCGTTTCTCGAGACTGGACATCTCGCTAAAACCGAGCTGCCAGAGCAGATGATCCGCCAGCGACTCGCCCGCTGTGAGATTGTCTTCCAGGCTCGGACGATCGTCATCGGGCCGTCCCAGACTGGTCTGCGGACGGGACTCCATGTACGAATCCCAGTCCACGTCCGCCACCATTTCGTCCGTGCTCGACACGGCCGCGTCGGCAGAATCCGCCGAAGCGAGCGAGTCGGCCGCACCCTCGGCATCGACCGCGATCGCCCCGTCTTCGTCATTGGAACTCTGCTCCGGCTCGCCCTGGGCCTCGGCCTGATCGCCCGGAAGGTCGGCGTCGGAGGCTTCCGCATCCTTGGAGGAAGGCTCCTCGTCGCCCTCGCTCACCTCTTCGAGTACCGGATTCTCGACCAGTTCTCGAGAGACCTCTTCGACCAGCTCCTGCCTCGATAGCTGGAGTAGCTTGATCGCCTGCTGAAGCTGCGGCGTCATGACCAGCTGCTGAGTGAGCCTGAGTTGCTGTCTGAGTTCGATCGCCATGACTCAGTTAACCTTCGGAGGACCTGGTACGCATCTGAAATACATCCCGTCTCAGAGCCGGAAGTCCTGCCCTAGATAGATCTCTCGAACCGTCGGGTCCTTGGTGATCTCGGCCGGATCTCCCTCTCGGATGATTCGGCCGTCCTTGATGATGTAGGCGCGGTCGCAGATCGAGAGCGTCTCGCGCACGTTGTGATCCGTGATCACAATCCCGATCCCGCGCTCGCGGAGCTGCGTGATGATCTTCTGAATGTCCATCACCGCGATCGGATCGATGCCCGAAAAGGGCTCGTCCAGCAGCATGAAGCGTGGATTCAGCACGAGGGCCCGCGTAATCTCGACGCGCCTGCGCTCCCCACCCGAGAGTGTGGCGGCCGGCTGCCTCGCGCGGTCCTCCAGATCGAGCTCTCGGAGCAGATAGCTCAGCCGCTCTCGCCGCTCGCGCCGACGCAAGGGGAGCGTTTGGAGGATCGCCAGAATGTTCTCCTCGACGCTGAGCTTCCGAAAGATGGAGGGCTCCTGCGGGAGGTAGGTGATGCCTCGCCTCGCCCTCTGATACATCGGCAGGTGGGTGATCTCCTCGTCCCCCAGAAATACCCTCCCGGCCGTAGGCCGGATGCGTCCGACAATCAGGTTGAAGGTGGTGGTCTTTCCCGCCCCGTTCGGGCCGAGCAGGCCGACGATCTCGCCGGGCGCGAGCGCCAGCTCGATGTCCCGAACCGCCTCCTTGGACCCGAAACTCTTGGCCAGGCCCTGAGCATGCAGCGTGGCACTCATCGGCTCGGCTCCGCGACGGGAGGGAGCGCCACCGCTTCCTCCGCCGCTTTCGCCTGTTCGTTCTCGGGCCGCATCCGAACCCGTGCTCCTCCGAGCACCCGGACGATGTTGTTGCGCAGGTCGAACTCGATCCGCTTGCCTTCGATGACGTCCTCGCCCCGGCGCAGCACCGCCCAGCCGCCCCCGGCCGTGCAAACGGCCTCACCCTCAGCGCGGTCGAACACCATCTCGGTGCAGGCCACGTCGGTCTCTGCCTGCCGGATTCGAACCTCTCCCCGGGCGTGGATCGAAGCGGGCCCACCGGTGCGATCCCGGGCATAAACCACCTCCAGCCAGTCGCAGGTCAGCCGCAGGTCTTCCTGCAACACCTCGACGTTGTGGAGGAAGATCACACGCTCCTCAGCGCCCTCCGCCGCAGCCTCGAGTTCATCGGAGCGAATCTTCATCGGGGCGTCGGAAGCGAGCGAGATTCCCAGTACGCGAGCGTGGCGCGGCTCGTCCGGAACCGCTTCCTGGGCCGGCACAAGCGCCCCGGCTGCGAGCAAGGCCCAAGCGAGCGTCAAGACCGGCCCCACGCTCACGGACCCGTCTCCGCTCCGGAGAGGATGTCGGCGTCGACTGACCCCAGCAGCCGCAGCCTGCGCGTCCGGAGGTCGAGTTCCAGGCCCTGCCCGCGGACTACGGTCCGCGCGCCCACCAGACGCGCGGGGCGGTCGGTCCAGAGCCGTTCCCGTTCCCGCTGATAGCGCAGCTCCGATGTGTAGAAGCGCTCCCGGCTTCCGAGCGAGCCCTCGACGCGCCCCGAAAGCACGAAGTCGTCGGAAGCCAGATCGACCTCCGCACGCTCCGCCTTGACTTCGACAGGGCCGCGTCCGGGCTCCTCGAAACGGATCCGAACCTCCCAGAGCCGCGCATGGCCGGTCACCGAGTCGACCTCGGCGGTCTCCGCGCGCACCTCCACTTCGTGATTCGCTGCTCGATAGCCGTCGAAATCCACCCCGTAGAGGACCGCAGGCGGCGCCTGCGCCCCGGACGAACTGCCGCTCATGAGCGGGGGGAGTTCGCTGCCACAGGAAGCGGCCCCGAGTACCGCCAGAGGCAGGATCCTGCGCCTCCAGCTAGAGCTCGCCAACCAGCTTCTCCTCATCCAGGCTGTAACCAGAGTTGCACGCAAAAATCATACCTTCTTGCCCCGTCGAGGACTAGGTCCCGGAAGCGGACGTTGTCGGGCACGCGGAGCGAGGCCTAGGGTACCGCGGGAGCCGGAGCTTCGTCGGGCGCGGGCGGAGGCCCGTCATCCGCACGAACCGCTTCCGCGCCAAAAATCGTCCGAAACGGCTCCTTCTGGCCGAGCCACCAGGCCGGGAAGAAGATCAGTCGGTCGAGCAGCCAGCCCACGGGGTGCAGGACGTACGCCGCGATCCGGACCGGATGGCCCGCATCCTCGGGCCGATATTCATCGGCGCTTGCAGCCAGCGGTCCGGACAGCGAAACCACGACCGCTGCAATTCCGACGATCCACGCGATGCGATTCATGACGTCCTCGCTTATCGGCGCGTCCTCGGAACTTCATGCACGCGCCCCGCAGAGTATCTTGCCGCAGAGTTCCTGCCGGCGACAGTTGCGGACGGGCCCTGCGGGGCCTGGCCGGCACAGCTGTCGTCTCACGGACACGGATCCGAAGCAGTGTCGTACAGCGCGCGCCCCCGGGCCCGCCAGAGCCGGCAGGCTGGATACGTGCAAGGGGCAGGTCTGGTGACCCAGGCAGGATTCGAACCTGCGACTTCTTGCTCCGGAGGCAAGCGCTCTATCCAACTGAGCTACTGGGCCGGCGTGGTGGGCGATACTGGGTTCGAACCAGTGACTTCTACCGTGTGAAGGTAGCACTCTACCGCTGAGTTAATCGCCCGCCCGACCTGCTTATAGGGGAGGCACTCCGGGACTTCAACCACTGGCCGGGGACCCCTCGCTAGTCCGAGGCCTGAGCCAGGGCCGCACCCACGAAGCCGCGAAAGAGCGGGTGCGGTGCGAAGGGTGTTGACTTGAACTCGGGGTGAAACTGGCAGCCCAGGAACCACGGGTGCCCGGGAAGTTCGATGATCTCGACCAGGCATCCGTCGGGAGACACGCCGCTCAGCACGAGTCCGGCCTGCTCGAGGGTTTCGCGGTACCCCAGGTTGAACTCGTAGCGGTGCCGGTGGCGCTCCGAAACCTCATCCTTCTGGTAGGTCCGGGCGGCCAGCGAGCCCGCACTCAGTCGACACGGATACGCTCCCAGGCGCATCGTTCCCCCGGTCTCCGCGCGTTCTCGTTGGTCGGGCAGAAAGTCGATGACGCGATCGGGCGCTTCGGGATCGATCTCGGTCGAGTTGGCACCCTGGAGACCGGAGAGGTGGCGCGCAATTTCGATCACGGCACACTGCATGCCGTAACAGATCCCGAAAAATGGGATCCGCTTCTCTCTCGCAAAGCGGATCGCGTGGATCTTGCCCTCCGCACCGCGCGGCCCGAAGCCGTGGGGAACCAGGATCCCGTCGACTCCGGACAGCGACTCGCATGCACTGCCCTCCAGCTTCTCGGAATCAACGTAGCTGACTTCGACCCGCGTATCGTGCGCGATCCCGCCGTGTACGAGCGCCTCGTTCAAGCTCTTGTAGCTCTCGGTCAGCTCGACGTACTTCCCGACCATCGCGATGCGCACGCTATGACCCGGGTCCTGGATCGTCGCTGTGATCTCTTCCCAGCGCGACAGGTCGGGACGCCCGGTCCAGATGTTGAGGCGCTCCGCGATCGCGTCGTCGATGCCCTCCTTGTTCAGTAGCTGTGGCAATTCGTAAATCGAGGAGACGTCCCTCACAGTAATCACGGCTTCTTCGGGCACGTCGCAGAAGAGCGCGATCTTCGCCTTGACTGAGCGCTCCAGGAAGCGGTCCGTCCGACACAGGATGATGTCGGGAGAAATTCCGATCGAGCGAAGTTCCTTGACACTGTGCTGCATGGGCTTGGTCTTGACCTCGCCCGCGCTCGACAGATACGGAACCAGTCCGATGTGAATGTAGAGAACCTGCTCGCGACCCAGATCCGCTCGCAGTTGCCGGATCGCCTCCAGGAAGGGCAACGATTCGATGTCGCCGACGGTGCCCCCGACCTCCACGATCACGAGATCGGTATCGTCTCCGATGGAACGGATGTGCTCCTTGATCCCGTCCGTCACGTGTGGAATCACCTGTACGGTGGCTCCCAGATAGCGACCGTCTCGCTCCTTCTGCAGCACCTGCTCGTAAACGCGTCCGGCCGTCAGATTGTTGCGGCTCCGGAGTCGGGCACGCGTAAAGCGTTCGTAGTGGCCGAGGTCGAGATCGGTCTCGGCGCCGTCCTCGGTCACGTAGACCTC
>SPKZ01006097.1_pt1 | contig 23074 bp, 18 predicted proteins | sample 2456571 | NCBI WGS metagenome assembly SPKZ01 (sample SAMN11192286, study PRJNA482655) | marine metagenome | biome: ENVO:00000447; feature: ENVO:00000244|ENVO:00000211|ENVO:00000569|ENVO:00002023; material: ENVO:00002151; isolation source: ocean water from marine abyssalpelagic zone ... | reverse complement strand
CCCTCCCACCGCTCCAGTCGAGCCTTCCATCGAGGAAGATGCCGAGCCCGCGGCGGAACCCGTTTCCGACCCCATCGCCGAAAGCCAGCCGGAAGATTCAGAGCCTGACCAGGACAAGGAACAGGAAAACGAAGAACCCGCTGACTTCGAAGATGAGGACCGGGAGATCAATTCAGACGACAAGACCGAAGGCGATAGCGAGGAAGAAGAGCCCGAGCGCCCCGATGCCCCGGAGCTTCACAAAACCGAAGAGGGTGACTCAGAGGTCGAAACAGAATCGGGTGTTCACATCTTTGTCTCCGGCGGCGAGGCCGTTCACGCAGCTGACAAAGAGGATGGCCGCGAAGAAAGGATCAAAGCGCTCGTCGCCGCCGTCGTCGTGCACCTTGTTTTCCTGATCATCTTCGCTTTCGCAGCGGTCAGCTCACCGCCGCCAACCCCGCCGCAAATCGTGGCTTCTGCGCCTGCCGAGGAACAACAGGAACTCGATGCCACGACCCTGGAAAGGAAAGCAGCCAAGAATACCGCCGCGCAGGCTGTCGCCACGCCCACCATCGCCGCGTCAGCCTTCTCCAGCTTCGCGCTCCCTGACAATCTCACCATCGACGTCAATGTCGACATGTCCGCAATTTCGGACAACAACGCCAACTTCACGAATTCGATGCCGGGTTTTGGCGGCATGAAAGGCGTTCCGGCTTCGATGCGTTCGCGTTGCACCGCCACTCAGCGCATGAGCCGCCTCCGGGAAAACGGAGGTGACGAAAAGGCAGAAGAGGCCGTCGTCAAAGGACTCATCTTCCTGGCCAGCAAGCAGGACAAACAGACCGGAGCGATTGGCACCGAATACACTGTCGGCATGACCAGTCTGTCACTGCTCGCCTTCCTGGGGCATTGCGAAACTCCGGAATCTCTCAAGTTCGGAGATACAGTCGTTAAGGCAACCCTGTTCCTGATGAACACCGCCATGGAAAACAACGGCCGGATGACCAATGGCGAACCGGGCGACCCCGCCACCTACGAACACGCCATCGCAACCTACGCTCTCTGTGAACTTCACACCATGACCAGGGCCTCGGGCCGTGAGATTCCGCGACTCGGCTCGGTCATTCGCAAAGCTGTCGGCATCATCGTCAATGCCCAACATCGTGATGGAGGTTGGCCCTACGGATTCACCGGCGAGGGACTCGAAGACCTTTCGGTTTCGGGTTGGCAGATCCAGGCATTAAAGGCCGCTCACAATACCGGCGAACGAATCCCGGGTGTCGAGCAAGCCCTGAATAAAGCCGTTAACGACTACCTGCCACGCATTCAGGACAGCCAGGGCGCTTTCAAATACAACCCCGGCGATCCGGCGGGACGTGACTCTCTCACCAGCGCGGCCTTGCTAGGCATGAAAATGTGGAACGGCAGCGACAAGTCCGAGTATTACAAGGGCCTACGCTACCTGACCAATCGCTATCTTAATCCTTCGCCGGGCGGCAACTACTACACCCCCTACTACAATACCCAACTCTTCTTCCTTGAGGGAGGCGAGGCCTGGGAAAACTACAATACCAAGTTCCAGCCTCTTCTGTTGGCCGCCCAGAATCCTGACGGCTCATGGCTCGGAACCGGCCCGCGTAGAGATGACCGCATCATGAACACGGCCTGGGCTGTGCTAATGCTCGAAGTGTACTACCGCTACCTTCCCACCACCGACAAAGTCGACATGCGGACCGTTCGCTGAACAAGGTGCATTTGGCCTTGTCTTTGAAATTCGTTCCCTGCTACCCTCCTTCCTTCCCGGAAGCCCCCCCTGGGAGCAAGACTGGTTGAACGGAAATGCACGCCCCCACCGACAGCGCAGACGAATGGTATCTCAGCCAACTGGAAGCCAATCCCGGCGACTGGCACCTTCGCTGTCTCGTTACTCAGCGTCTTTACGAATGCGGCGATTATTCCAAAGCCGCACAGCTGATGTCCGAAGCTCCCGATATCCCCGGGGACGAAGAGAGCATCATTTTTGCCGCCACTATTCTTGGAGTTGAGACGCCACTCACCGGCATCGCAATCCTCAAAGGCTATCAGGCAGCGAGCGGTAGCTCACCGGCCATCGACGGGTTGCAGCAGCATCTCAACGATCTCAAGAGCGGGCAGACCACCGAATTTCCAGCCACTCCCGAGACCAACGCGGTCAAGGTGATGCCTAAGCCCCGGAGACTGGGACAGACAGACGTCGTCGAGGAGGACCTGGAACCGACTCCCGAGATCGTTCCGACGCCACCACCTGCTCCGGAACTCACGGCCTCTCATCCCACCCATGATCCCGATACCGAGATCGAACTCCCCGGCCACGAAGGAGAACACTTTCACGCGGTGGTTGTTGAAGACGAGGAACACCATGAGCGGTCCTTCATCGTCGGAGAAGGCGAAGCCGTGCAGGCAGCGGACCGCGAATCGCAGGCCAAGGCAAAAATGGGTTCAGTACTCGTGGCAGCCATCGTCCACGTCGTTCTGATCCTCATCCTCATGTTCGTCATCGTGGCAGCGCCGCCATCGACTCCCCCGCAAATTACAGTCTCTTCCGTCGCCAATACCGAGGAAGTCACGATTGAGAACCAAACCCTGGTGCAGAACACGCAAAAGACGGCGACCGCTGCGGCTGCCACTCAGCCGATCATCACGAGTGCGGCGTTTTCCAACGTGATTGTGTCCGACAACTTTGAAATGGATGCGGACCTTTCCATGATCTCCATGTCCGACAACGACATCGGCTTTGGCATCTCCATGAGTGGATTCGGCGGCCCTTCTAACATGGGCGCAATTCCCGCAGGCATGCGTTCCCGCTGCTCCATGTCCGAACGCATGCGGCTGCTCCGCGAAATGGGAGGAGAAGACCGGGCCGAGCGCGCGGTCAGGGACGGGCTCCGTTATCTCACTTCTCAACAGGATGGCGAGACCGGAGCCATCGGCAAAACCTACACCGTCGGCATGACCGGTCTCTCGCTTCTTGCCTACCTCGGCCACTGCGAAACGCCCGAGTCTCCGAAATTTGGAGATGCGGTGGTCAAGGCGGCCATGTTCCTGATTGAAACCGCCCAGAATAATCGAGGCTTGATGACGAATGGCGAAAAAGGCCATCACGAGGCCTACGAACATGCCATCGCCACCTATGCCCTCTCTGAGCTCTTTACCATGACCAAGGAAAGCGGGCGCGAAATTCCACGTCTAGGATCCGTCATCAAGAAGTCAGCCGGAATTATCATCGATTACCAGACGGGTAACGGCGGATGGCCCTATTTGGGCAGGGAAAACGGAAAGGACGATCTATCGGTGTCTGGCTGGAATATCCAGGCGCTCAAAGCCGCCTACAACACCGGGGTCAGTATTCCCGGAATCGAACGAGCTCTCGACCGCGCTACCGAGGATTATCTGCCCGCCACCCAGGATGCGAAAGGAGCCTTTAAATACAACATCAGCCAACCTGACGGCCGACAGTCTCTCACCGCCGCCGCCCTCCTCGGCATGCAGATCTGGAAAGGCTACAAAAGCGATTCCTACAACAAGGGATACAACTGGCTGAAAGGGCGATTGAAGAATCCGGGGCTGACCGGGGGTTCTCACGGCCTCTACGAACCCTACTACAACACCCAGGTCTTCTTCATGGAAGGTGGAAAGGACTGGAAAGCTTACAATTCTATCTTCCAGCCCAGGCTTCTCGACGCCCAGAACGAAGATGGCTCGTGGATGGGCGACGGCAATCGCGAGGACTACCGCATCATGAACACTGCCTGGGCCGTGCTGATGCTGGAGGTGTATTACCGCTACCTTCCCACCACGGACAAGATCGATGCAATCAAGGGGGGATAGCTAATCGGCCACGCTGTCTCAAAATAACGCCGACAGTAAACCGGCGAAGATTTCAGCTCTCCGTTTAAAAGTGCCCCTTTCAAAGAGGCGTCACCGTGCGTATCCTATGGCATGGCCGGTGAAGTCATTGGAAAAAACTTCCAAATCACTCAACTTGCGGAGCTGGATCCCACTCCCTGCCCCTGCGGACAGTCAAGACGTGCTTTCATGAACGATGAAAACACGGCAGCCTCGATGCATCTCGTTGAAATTAAACAGGATAGCGAACTTCACTTTCACAAACGGATGACGGAACTCTACTATATTCTCGAAGGCGAAGGCCATATCGAGCTCGATGGCGAGGTTCATCCCCTCACCCAGGGAACGGCAGTCCTGATCAAGCCCGGCTGCCGCCACCGAGCGGTTGGTTCAAATTTGAAGATTTTAAATATCCCCGTCCCCAAGTTTGACCCCGCAGACGAATACCACGCCTGACCCTTTACCCTCCTGTTTCATGGAATTCAGCCCTATCGAGGAAATCATCGCCGACATCAAGGCCGGCAAACTCGTCATCATCGTGGATGACAAGGATCGCGAAAACGAAGGCGATCTGATCTGCGCCGCAGAAAAGATCACCCCGGACATGATTAACTTCATGGCCACCCACGGGCGCGGTCTCATCTGCGCACCGATTTTGCCCGAGGCTACCGAGCGACTTGGCCTGCCTCTCATGGTCCGCCGAAATACCGAGTCACACGGAACCAATTTCACTGTGGCCGTCGACGCCGCTTCTGGAATCACTACCGGTATTAGTTCCGCCGACCGCGCCAAGACCGTGGAAATCCTGGCTAATCCACTTTCCGAACCGGCAGACCTGGTTCGTCCCGGACACATTCTGCCTCTGCAGGCGATGGAGGAAGGTGTTCTTCGTCGAGCCGGTCACACCGAAGCCGCCGTCGATCTTGCCCGCCTCGCCGACCAGCAACCGGCCGGAGTCATCTGCGAGATCCTGAACGAAGACGGCACCATGGCCCGTCTTCCCCAGCTCACCAAATTCGCCGAAAAGCACGGCCTCAAGATTGGAACGATCGCCTCCCTGATCGAGTTCCGCCGACGCGAGGAGAAACTGATTAAGCGAATCGAGACCATCAAAATGCCGACTGACTTCGGCACCTTCGATCTCGTCCACTACACCAGTCGAATCAATCCGGCCGAGGAGCACCTTGCTCTGGTCAAAGGTGAGATCGATCCCGCCGAGCCGACCCTCGTCCGCGTCCACAGCGAATGCCTCACCGGCGACGTGTTTGGGTCCCGCCGCTGCGATTGCGGCAGTCAGCTTCACAGCGCCCTCGCCCAGATCGAAGAAGCCGGTAAGGGTGTCCTCGTATACATGCGCCAGGAAGGCCGGGGCATTGGCCTCGCCAACAAGGTCCGGGCCTACAAGCTCCAGGAGGAAGGCCTCGACACAGTGGAAGCCAACGAACGACTTGGCTTCGGCTCCGATCTGCGGGACTACGGTATGGGAGCTCAGATTCTCTACGATCTGGGAGTGCGCAAGATCCGCCTCCTCACTAACAATCCCCGGAAAGTGGTTGGTCTCGACGGCCACCAGCTTGAGATCGTCGAAAAAGTTCCCATCAAGATCACTCCCAACCCACACAACGAGGAGTATCTGAAGACGAAGCGGGACAAACTCGGTCACATCCTCTAATTTCCCATTCCACTATGTCAAAATCCGCCCCGGAAACACCTGAAGCTACCAAGCAGGCCGGCACCGTTGCCATCGTCGCGAGTCGCTACAACAGCAAATACACCGACGCCCTCGTAAAGTCCGCCAGCGAAACCCTCGCTGCACTGGCACCTGATCTCGAAGTCCAGGTGACTCGCGTTCCCGGTGCTTTCGAGATTCCCGTAGTGGTTGAGGCTGTCGCCTGCAAAAATGTCCAGCCCCTCGCCATTCTTGCTCTCGGCGTTATCATTCGCGGGTCCACCGCTCACGCTGACCTCATTGCCCAGTCCATCACCCAGTCACTCCAGGAGACCGGCGTATCCCATCTCATCCCGGTGATTCACGAAGTGCTTCTCGTCGAAAATGCCGAGCAGGCTGAAGCTCGATCGATTGGCGACGAGCTCAACCGCGGTCGCGAAGCGGCTGAAGCGGCAGTTGCCATGATTGATGTCATGGCCGATGTCCTCTGACATGAGTGACAACATCGTTTTTCTCGACCGCGATACGACCGACCGCGGTGACCTTGACCTTGCAGGACTCGAGTCTCTCGGGCAACTGGTCTACCACGGCATCACCGCCCCCGGCGAAGTCAGCGAACGTATTGCCAGCGCTGATATTGTCCTGACCAACAAGGTGGTAATCGGCGGAGCCGAAATGGATGCCGCTCCCAATCTGAAACTCATCCAGATCGCGGCCACCGGTGTCAACAACGTGGACCTCGATGCCGCTCGTGAGCGCAACCTCGCCGTGTGCCATGTCAGTGGTTACAGTACCGAGTCGGTGGCTCAGCACGTGTTCGCTTCTCTCCTGAACCTGGAGACGAATGTTCACCGCTTCGCCGCTGAACCCGAAGAGTGGCCGAAGTCCCCTATCTTCACGCGGCTCGACTACCCGATTAACGAAATGTCAGGCAAAACGCTCGGAATCGTCGGCCTCGGGACGATCGGCAAAGCCGTCGCCCGCATCGGCAAGGCCTTCGGAATGAACATCATTGCCTTTGCCCGCGAAGGCGGAAGCACCGGCGCTATCCCCCGTCTACCGGCCAAAGAATTTTTTGCGGTCTCTGACGTCGTCACCCTGCATTGCCCGCTCACCCCGGAGACCCATCACTTCATCAATGCCGAATCACTCGGGATGATGAAAGACTCCGCTATCCTCATCAACACGGGTCGCGGTGACCTCGTCAACGAACCGGACCTCGTCGCCGCGCTTCAAAGCGGAGCCATCCGCGCGGCCGCCATCGACGTCGTCACTCCCGAGCCGCCGCCGGCCGATCATCCCTTGATTGCCGCGCACCTGGACAATCTGTTCATTACTCCCCATACCGCCTGGAGTGCTCTCGAAGCGCGACAGCGACTCGTGAACAGCATCGTTGAAAACATCGAGGCCTTTCGCAACGGCGAAGAATTAAACCGGGTGGTTTAAACAGTGGTTTAAACAGGGTCAGGTCGGGAACCTAACCCTGTTGAGTCGAACGACTACTCCTCCACCGGAGTCGCGCGGAACGGCACCGCCGCGGGTGGCGCAGGCGTTTCCGGCGCTGCCTCAGGAACAACAGGTGCTTCCGGAGTCTCAGGCGTTTCGGGCGCTTCTGTGGCCGAAGCTTCTCCCTCCTCTACAGGAACAGGATTAAGTGGCGGCATGTTTCCGAGAATCCCGTTGATCAATCCCTGAATCTCAGGAGTCGCGTTTTCATCTCCAACGACTTCCTGGAGCTGCTCAGAAATCATCTTTGCCACATCCTCTTCGCCCTCGATAAGCCCCTTGAGTTGATCGAGTGTTTCAGGGGAAGTCCCCAGCATAGAGCTCAATTCTTCAGCAGCGAACTCCACCGGGAAATTCTTCAGCTTGATCTCAGGCTCCTTGAGAGGCCCTTCTCCAGTGATAACGATCTGCTTCCCTTCCAAAACCGTACCGGTAATAACGGTTGGGTCCATGCTGGCTGTTGCTGTGAATTCGGTGGTCTGGGGTTTCAGCTTCACGCTTCCGTTCACCACCACCGTGGCACCGACCTGGGTGATTGTTAGATCGTTTGTCAGGAGAATCCCCGACTCAACAATGTAAGAACCGGAGAGTGCATCTCCTTTTCTCACGCCGAACGCCGGAATCACTTTGCCGAGGAAATTCTGGATCTTTCCAATGACCGGGAAAGCGGTCAACTTGGCTTCTTTAATCAGGATGGATCCTCCCCCGCGAACGTTCGCGAGATCGGCGCTTCCGGAACCGCGGAATTCGAAATCGACATCTCCGTCTATTCCAAGGCTGTCCATTTCGAAATACTTGGCCACCAAGCTCAGTGGAAGGCCTGTCAGGGTGAACGTGCTAACACTGAATGGGTAATTGTCTGCGGCAAGCCGCACGGTTACGCCAACAGCAAGATCTCCGTCGAGCAAACGACCAGTGGTATCCTCAACCGTGAGAACTCCTCCCGAGAGTTTGATGGAGCTCTTGATCCGGGAAACCGGAAGCTCACGGGAATCCTTCGTGTAAACGATCCCGAGCAGATGATCATAGCTCACTTCAATTTCTGAGTTCACCAGATCTTCGAGAGGAATCGATCCACTCAGTTCAATCACGGGGGCATCGCGAACCGCAACTGACTTCAGCTTGTCGGCCATTCCCGCATCGAAGGAAGACAACAGGGCAATCAGGTCGACGTTGGACTCGGTATTTTCGAGTTCGAGAACTTTGCTGTCCAGGTTCAGAGAAGCCCCTCCGCTGAGGGTTCCTTCACCGTGGCCGATCTGGAAAGAATAGACATCCAGTGAATTATCAGGCGCATCGTAACTGAACGTGGCGCTGGCCCTTTTAAGCGGTACTCCGTGCCAGACGAAATCCGAGCCATTGAGTGAACCGCCGAGCACCAGTGATTCGGCAGACCCATCAGAAGAGAATTTCACATCCAGCACCGGTGGTTTTCCGTTGGCCTGGACATCCAGCCAAGGGCGAATCTTTTCCATCATCGCAAAATCCAGCGGCAAAACGAAAGCTTCACTCTCACTGGCGACAGCGGCACCTTCACCACCTGCGGAGTCACTCGCAGGAATCGCGACATCACCCGAGGCTCGAACCAGGAGGCCGCCGAAACGACCGTCAAATCGCTCAAGGTCGACCTTGTCCGGAGACGCCAGGACTTCAGCATCAATCTCTTCAATCTGAGCTACCGGATTTCCATCCTGGAAGAATGACAGGGTCGAATCCTGAAACGAAATCTCTGCGGCATCAACGCTCGTCCTGTCTTTGATCAGTCCGATGATATCGATATTGATCCCGAGATCAGAGAGCTTCACCTGGGGCATCTGCCTCGCTTCGGACTGAAACAAGGTCACACCTTTCAAGACGAGACCACGCGGGAATTGATACTCCCATCCTTCGTAGTCCACGTAGATCCCTCTCTTTTCAAGCTCCGCTTGAGCCTTCATCGTGATCTCAGACTCGAGCACACCCAACTTGGTCCAGCCAATGTATCCGACCACAGCAACAGCAAGAAGGACAAGCAGAGTCAGAATAAAAAAGAGCGTTGCGAACACCGTCCAGCAACCGGCCTTCTTTTTCTTGGGCGCTTCGACTCGCTGAACCGGTGGTGGATTGGCAATCACCTCACCAAGACCAAGATCAGGTGACTCGTCTTTGTCCTCCTTACCCTTGTCCTTTTCCTCCGGCTCAACTTTCAAGGTCGCCACATCCTTGAGATCAACCTTGAGAGTTTCTTTATCCTTCTTCTTTTCGCCAGATGACTTTTCGGGTTTTTGATCCGTCGCTTCAGTCTCTTCAGTCGCTTCAGTCTCTTCAGCGGGCTTTTCATCCGCTTTCTTTGTCTTCGCCGGCTGAGGGACCTTTAGAGCAGGAGCCGCCTTCTTATTCGGCTCGTCCTTGACCTTTGCTTTATCTTCAGAGGACTCTGCATTCTCTTTGGCGCTTTCATCATCCTCCTGACTCTCGACCTCTTTATCATCAGAGGAGTCTTCTTCGGAAGATGGCTCCTCGTCCTCATCTTCCTTCTCCCAGGGCATCGGCTCCTTTGAAGATTCCTCTTCGTCAGAGTCTTCAGAATCTTCCTCGTCCTCTTTCTCCCCCAGGATCTCGTCGAGGCCGTCTACCGGTTCCGGCTTTTTGATCAGAGCACCGACATCAACCGGCCCCTCTTCTTCCTTTAATTCCTCTTCCGAATCTTTCTCAGTTTCTTCGGGTTCCCCCTCGGACTCGTCTGATCCTTCGCTCTCTGATTCCTCACCGGAGTCTTCGTCTTCTTTTTCTTCCGCGAGTTCGTCAGCCTGCTCGGCCCCGGCCTCTTCTATGTCTTCAGCCTTCTCTTCCGAATCCTCATTAGATTCCTTCTTCTTCTCAGCGGCTTCTTCGGCTTCCTCCGCCGCCTTAGCCTTTTCCGCTTCGGCTGCCGCACGCTCTTCCGGCGTCACCTTGCGGTTTCCTTTTCCTTCGCGTTCTTCAGAATCAGAATCGTCCCACCAGCGATCCGTGAGATCCAGTTGATCCCCGGACTCAGGATCTATCGACAACTCCTCCCCTTCGGGAGTATTGGTCGACTCCAATTCCTGCTCATCATCGCGGCGTCCTTCGGTTCCGTTACCACTTGCCTTGTCACTCATCGGTCTGTTAAACAATTCGGGCACCTATACTTTCAACGCATCAACATGATACGCAAACATATCCTAACCTTTCAGATCGCTGCATTACTTGGACTTATAGAATTATCACAGGCACAGGATTCAGTGAATTTTCCAACAATCGGCGAAATCATTAAGTTGGATGATTCGTTAAAAGAACTCATCGATCTTGAAGCTGATATCGAAGTTCTCTCTTCCGGGTTTCTCTGGTCAGAAGGCCCTGTCTGGGTTCCTGAGAAGGAACATTCACATGGCGGTTACCTTCTTTTTTCCGACATTCCTAACAATCGTGTGGTGCGCTGGGACGAAGGAAAAGGCGCTGAAACCTGGCTCAAGCCATCGGGCTACACCGGGGCAGAACCTTATGGAGGCGAGCCCGGTTGCAACGGCCTCCTTCTCGATACTGAGGGTCAGCTCATTTCCTGTGAGCACGGCGACCGCAGGCTGTCCGTTCTGACCAAGGGCGGTGGCAAGCGCACGCTCGTCGACAACTACCAGGGTAAACGCCTCAACAGTCCTAACGACGTCTGTCTCGGCTCAGACGGCAAGACCTTCTACTTTACGGACCCTCCCTACGGACTCCCGAAGCGGTGGGAAGATCCCCGCCGTGAGCTCGACTTCTGCGGTGTCTATCGACTCAGTCCAGACGGGGAAATCACGCTCCTCACCACGGAGATGACTCGGCCTAACGGAATAGCCTTTTCTCCTGATTTCAAAACGCTCTACGTGGCCCAGTCTGATCCTGAAGCCGCCCTCTGGAAATCGTTTCCTATGAAGGACGATGGAACGATCGGCGAAGGCACCGTCTTTCACGATGCTACCGAAGCCTTCAAAGAAGGACTCCCCGGTTTGCCCGATGGATTGAAAGTAGATGAGAAAGGCAATCTCTGGGCGACCGGTCCGGGAGGTGTCTATATCTTCGCCCCGGACGGAAAACTGCTCGGGCGAATCTCTACTGGAGAAAGAACCGCGAACTGCGCCTGGGGAAATGACGGCACCGTCCTTTACATGACTGCAGATACTTATCTCTGTCGTATACAAACTAAGACCAAAGGTGCCGGTTGGTAGGCGCTTTCTGTCATGGCAAGGTGGAGCTGTAAAATCGATTCGCGAGGTCGTATCATTCGCGGCCTGCTCGGCATTGTTGCCCTGGGATCCGGAATCTACCTGCTTATCAGGACTGATAGCGCTTTCTGGTCGACCGGGCTGTGCACGCTGGGCGCCTTTGCTCTCTTTGAAGCGGTTAAAGGCTGGTGCGCACTGCGCGCCCTCGGGGTCAAACTGCCCTTTTGACACGGGACCTCTCCACTTGCGGGAGCGTTGGGTCTCTGGCACTTTACTGGATGCTTCGACTTCGGCATTTTCTTCTCGTCACTGCTCTGCTGGGCCACACCCAGCTGCCCGGTGCCGAACTCGAGGTCGCTAAAGGTCTGACCTCACGACCGGCTGTCGACGAAGGGTTGCTGGCTCACCCCTTTGCTGCCGCTCTTGATCACCGCGGCCGACTCTTTGTCAGCGACAGCGAGGGCATCAAGAGACTTGAGGACAGCAATCTCGACGGAGTCTTCGATACCTCCACTCTCGTGACCGACGAACTCACCGAGGCTCAGGGAATTCTATGGGTGGACGATTCTCTCTACATTCTTTCTCCCCCATCCCTGTGGAAGTTTACCGACACCAACGGCGATGCCATCATCGAAGAAAGCGAAGAACTGGCCACCGGTTTCGCGGAACCCTCCGAAGTGATCGGTGCTCACGGCCCGTTCCTTCACCCGAACGGTCGCATCTACTGGACCCAACCCCGGGCGCGTTTTGAAATCCCTGACAGCGACACCAACCAGATCATGTTCTCAGGAGAAAGCGCACGGGTCTGGTTCTGCCAGATTACCGGAAGTGATCTCGACTTCTTTGCCGGAGGCGGCATGGATGCTCCCACGGAACTCGACTTCACCGATCGTGGCGAAATGCTCGGAGTCAGCAACGGTTTCTATGGGCGCCCCCGCGGCGATGCTCTCGCTCATTGGATTTACCGCGGCGCTTATCCCCGTCGGGACCAGGCCCGGGCCCTCGCCGAACACGCCCGCACCGGTGATTTGCTTCCGGGAATTCATAACTTCGGCTCCACCGGAGTAAGCGGTTTCCTGCGCTACCGAAGCGGCCAGCTCAAGCGCAACTGGACCGACCAGTGGTTCACCACTCATCTCGATGAACCCCGGGTCACGCGCACGAGAATGAACCTCAACGCTTCGTCCTATGAAGCGGCAGAAACCGAGACCGTTTTCCACCTCGAGAGCGCCGTCTCCCGTTTCACCGACCTGATTGAAGACCACAACGGCGACCTGCTGGTGATTGATAGCGGCACGCCTGCCACAATGGAGGTAGCCGAACCGGGGAGAGCGCTTCCTTTCTCAAACGGAACGATTCATCGTATCTCCAGGGAAGGCATGGCTTACCAACCCCCGGCCCACCTCGACTGGGATCAACTCACTGCCGAGGACGTGGCCAACCTTCTCTTCGCCGAGGAACACTGGGTTCGCTCCAAGGCCATCACCGAACTCGCGGTTCGTGGCGCCCCTGCTATTCCGGAACTTCGCGACATCCTGATGCGATCCAGCGTTCCCGAGAGCGTTCGCCAGAATGCGGTTTGGGCTCTCGCCCGAATGAAGTTCTCCGAATCTATCGACTTGATCTACGACGCCCTCACCGACCCCAGCCCCAATGTTCGCCAGGCTGCCTGCAATGCCATGAGTGTCACCCGCACCTGGCAGCAGGTTGCCGCCAACCAGCCGGCGGAGCGGAACATTGAACTGGAAAGAAACCGAACCATCTCCGGTGCCCTCGCTCACATCGTGCGCTCCGACGAGCCCGCCGTGGCGCGCAGTGCCGCAGTTGCTCTCGGGCGCATGGGAGAATTTCGCTCGATCGGCGCCATCCTGGGTCGTCTCGGGCGAACCGAGAATGATCGCTTCCTCGAGCATTCGCTTATCTACGCACTCATTGAGATCGACGACCACGAGACCACTCACGCAGCGCTCGACTCGGAAAACCCGAGCGTTCTCAACGGAGTCGTCTGGGCCCTTGAGGAAATGCCCTCGTCTCAGATCGAGATTCTCGATGTCCTACCCCTGCTCGAAATTCAGGACACCCAATTGCGGGAATCACTCGTCGCGATCACCGCGAACCACCCGAACTGGGACGCCGGCCTCGCCAACCGCTTCTTCGAATGGGCCGACGCCCTCAACGAGCACCGAGTCACGACCCTTGAACTTCTCATTCCCGGGATGATCGCTTCGCCCCCGATCAATGATTTCATCTCTGCGATGGCCGAATCCGATCAGGCGGACAAGCGGTCTCTCGCTCTCAGTCTGATCAACCTTTCTCCCAAGACAGCATTGAATCCAGCGTGGATGGAGTTGCTCCTGTCGGCTCTCGATCCACAATCGTCTCCCCGGGATCTTGAAAATGCTCTCGGCATCGCGGCCAGATATCCGGACAATGCCTTGAAACAGCCTCTCGAAGTTCTCAGCAAATCCGATGAAATCAGCCCCCAGTTCGAAGCCGATGCGGCTTCTATCCTGGAAATGATCTCCGAAGCTTCAGCCCCACCCGTGGCGAAGCCTCTACCTGAGCCCCGGGAGAATAAGGCCCCCTGATTGACTCTCGTTCGCTTGCCACAAAACCCCATTGCGCTTCACATCAGCAAGGGGTACAGATCCCGCGGCAGTTCTGCGACTCAGCACGCTGCTTTCTCATCATCCCAAGTCACTTTCACTCACTTTGAGCACGCAGGATAAAACTGTTTCAGCCGACGTCGCCGACGAGATCGATCGTCGCCGCACTTTCGCGATCATTTCCCACCCGGACGCCGGTAAAACCACGCTGACGGAAAAGCTCCTGCTCTACGGAGGTGCCATTCACCTGGCAGGAAGCGTCACCGCTCGTAAGAACCAGAACTCCACCGCCAGTGACTGGATGGAGATGGAGAAAGAGCGTGGTATCTCCGTGTCTTCCACCGTGCTCCAGTTCGAATACGACGGATCCTGCGTGAACCTGCTCGACACGCCCGGTCACCACGATTTCTCCGAGGACACCTACCGCGTGCTCTCCGCCGTCGACTCAGCCGTCATGGTGATTGATGCCGGTAAAGGTATCGAGGCCCAGACGCTGAAGCTCTTTGAAGTCTGCCGAAAGCGAGGCGTTCCCATCTTCGTGTTCATCAATAAGATGGACCGCCCTTCCCGCCCGCCGCTCGAACTGATTGACGAACTCGAGCGTGTCCTTGGACTCCCGCCCGTGCCCCTCAATTGGCCGCTTGGTGATGGTCCGCGCTTCCGCGGAATCTTCGACCGCGAGAAGAACGCCGTGAACCTCTTTGAGCGCACTCCCCACGGAGCGTTCAAAGCGCCGCTCTCCGTGGCCGGCATTGAGGATGAGGCCGTCAAGAATGAGGTCGACTCCGAGATCTACGATGCTGCCGTGCAGGAAATCGATCTTCTCGACGGTGTTACCGAAGAACTTGATATGGCGAAGGTGCTCGAAGGCCAGCAGATGCCTATCTTCTTCGGCAGTGCGATGAACAACTTCGGCGTGGAGCTGATGCTTCAGCGCTTCCTTGAACTCGCTCCCAAGCCTGCTGCGCGTGAGTCCAAAGGCGAACCCGTCAGCCCGCATCACGATGCGTTCTCCGGCTTCGTGTTCAAGATCCAGGCAAACATGAACCCGCGTCACCGCGACCGGGCCGTGTTCATTTGAATCGTTTCGGGCGTCTTCGAACGAGACATGCAGGTCAATGACGTCCGCACCGGCAAGAAGGTGCGACTCGGCAACGCCCAGAAGCTGTTCGGTCAGGATCGGGAAACGCTCGACCACGCCTACGCCGGCGACATCCTCGCCCTTGTCGGCAACTATGACTTCCTCATTGGCGACACCGTCACCAGCAACAACAAGCTGATCTACGACGAGATGCCGCGCTTCAAGCCGGAGTGCTTTTCCTATCTCTTCAACAACGACACCGCCAACATCAAGCGCTACCGCGCCGGTCTCGAGCAGTTGCTCAAAGAGGGCGTTGCCCAGGCCTACGATGTCCACGGAAGTGCCCAGCGAGTTCCCTTGCTCGGAGCTGTCGGCCCCCTTCAGTTCGAAGTCTTCAAGGCACGCCTAGAGAACGAATACAACGTCGACTGCCGCCTCGAAGGTTCTCCCTGGTCCGTAGCCCAGTGGGTTCGCCCGAAGGATCCGGTTCCCGACGCCAACACTCGCGATGCGCCTGATGTCACCCTGCCGTCGGGCTGCTCCCTCGCCCGTGACGAAGAAGATCAGTGGATCGTTTTGCTTCCGGCGGCGTATCTTGTGAGTATCTTGCACGACCGGAACGAAGCCTTCGAGTTCAGCGACTCTCCGTTTCCTTCGCCGGTGCACGACTGATTCATTATGACTGCTGCGATCCTCTCCATCCTTGCCCTGCTCGGTATCGGAGGAGGCATCGCCTGGATCCGGGGAAAGAAGCAAAAACGCCGCGCGGATCTTCTTGCCAAACCGCTGCCCGAAGAGTGGCAGGAAATCATCGGTAAGGATTTCCCCCGCTACCAGGGACTGCCTGCTGAACTCCGCCGTTCTCTCGATGGATACATCCAGATTCTCATGGCGGAGAAACGCTTCGAACCCTGTGGTGGTCTCGAAGAAGTCAGCCTGCGAATGAAACTTCTCATCTGTGCGCAGGCAGGCCTTTTGCTGATCCGCCTGAAACAGCACGGGTTCTACCGAAAGCTGAAGTCCATCCTCGTTTATCCCGGTGCCTTTCAGGACAGTGGCCGCCGGCGTTTCGGGCTTCACGAGGAAGAAGACGACTTCACCATGCTGGGTGAATCCTGGTCAACCGGGTCGGTCATTCTCTCGTGGGAGAGCATCCTCGCCGGCGCCCGCAATGCCGATGACGGAATGAATGTCGTCATTCATGAATTCGCTCACCAACTCGACCAGGTCGACGGCGCCGCTGACGGGGTTCCGATTCTGCAGGACCGCTCCGCTTACCAGCAATGGGCCAAGGTCTTTCTTCGCAACTACGAAGAACTCGTTGAGGAGGTTGAACGAGGCAAAGGACGGCGGTCACTCATTGATCCCTACGGAGCCACCAATCCCGCCGAGTTCTTTGCCGTCGCTTCCGAAACCTTTTACGAAGAGGCCCGACAGCTCAAAAAGAACCAGCCCGATCTCTACGACGAGCTGAAGAGGTTTTACGGCGTCGATCCCGCGAGCTGGGAACGCGTTTAGTCCTACTCTGAAAGAGCCGCCTTACTCTCTTCGGAAAGATTCGCGATGGGGTAGCGATAGACCTGCCCATTCGCCAGTTTCAGGAGAGCGACGTCACCTTCGACGCGGAGCAGAGTTGCCGTGATCGTTTTCCCTTCGGTGTTGGTCCACTCACGCGGCTGGGCTGGCTCGGGAAGCCCGCTTTCTTTCTCATCCATCTTGCCATCACCTACACTGGCAACAAAACCCGGCTCACCCTCCTTGGGCATGTAACCCTTCTCGCCGGTCTTGCCGTCGATGGTGGCACCTTCCGCAATCCAAAGCTGGACCATGGCAGTTTCTTCCGGGGTGAGACGCTCGCCTTTGCCTTCAGGAGGCATCGCGTCCTTGTCATCGGCGGGACGAAAGAGGGTCACGAAGAGATAACTGGCATCCCAGTCGCCGGGAACCACGATATTATTCTTATCGAGGCGGGCCGCGAAGTGCTTCGGATCATCCACCTTAAAGCCCCCCTTTACCTTGACGGAATCGCTGTGACACTCCGCACACTTCTTCGTGAAGATGGGCATGATGTCCTTCTCATACTCGAGGGCATACAATGGGACTGTCAGAAGAGCTGCCGCGGCGATGAGGGTATACGTTTTCACAGCATTCATTCTACGTTCCGCGGCGGCAAAGTCACTTCGGCTCGACGACATCATTGCGGGAAATTTACAGTAACGGAGGCAGGAGGAAGATAACCATCGCCGCCACATTGAGCCCAAAGGTCACCAGGCCAATCACAAGGTACATCGGAGATACCTTTCCCTGCTTGATCAAGCTGATCAGCATCCAAACGCAGATGCCCTGTGTGATAAAAAAGAGCAACCAGATCACGAACCAGAAACCCCCGATCCACTTGATCAGTCCGAAGCGCCAGTGAGCCATCAGGAGCAGGCCCGAATTCAGCATCCCGAGACCAAGGCCCTTGACGGCGCCTTCATGACGCACAGGGGAAAACGACACGAACAGGCCGGCGACGATTTGGATAACAGCAACAATGGCCCAGATCAACGCCGGCTCCATCGCCACAGCTTCAACTTCAGAAGTAGGATTCATTCACTCAGATTTGGATTCGACCTGTCGACGCTTCACTTCCCGTTCCATCGAGATCAGCGTGCCCGGCATCGATTTTTTCTGCCCCTGCTTTATCACAAACCGGGGCGCAAAGACACCGGGATCAATGTGCAGAGCATAGACGACCAGGAAAGTAGATTCGTCCGGTCCATCAAAAATCCACCAGGCACCGGTCACGTTCTTGATTTCCCCCCCAAGGTAGAAAAACTCCGTTTTCGATTTCGGGGTCAGGACGTAACGCAGGGTGTAGGTGTAGGCGCCCTTGGGTCCGCCAACGTGAGTGCGTTGTTTCACAGTCAGGACATTCCCTTCTTCCTCAAGCACCTCCGAATCAAGAATCCCGTCGACATAATCCTCCGCGTCTTCCTTGTCGTTGAGCACTTCCCAGATCAGGTCGCGCGACCCGGTAATCAGCCGCCCCGCGGTGACAAAGCGCTGATCCGGTTCGGCGCCATCGTCAGGACGGGAGGAGAAGATCACCGCTTCGCCTGACTCCAGCACGCTTCGATGCTCTTCGGACAATGCTGTATACTCCCACGCCTGAAGACCGGGAAGAAGGAGAGCAAAGGCCGGAATGAACCAGACTATAGAAATGTGTTTCACGCGTTCCTGAAACTAACATAGAAAGGGTTCAAATCGACGGTGGAATTCAATCGATAAGGTGGGCAGCTTACGCCGATTCGAAAGACCTCCGACTTCCGCTATCATTCGAAAACGCCCTCCCTATGATCGCCCCTGGCAATCCCGGATCCTGTATCATTCATGGAGGCATGATTACCCTGCCTCGATGAATAGAAGGTGAGAAACTCTACTCTGACCCTTCCGCCGCCGGCTTGTCCTTCACCGGAATGGGAACTCCCAGCTTCTTGAGCTTCGGATAAAGCACAGCCCGAAGGTAGCCGTTGCCCGGATTTTCGCGGGCATAGTTCTGGTGATAATCCTCCGCCTCGTAAAACTCCATTGCTTCGACCACTTCGGTTACGATATCACCCCTGAATTCCCCTGACTCGGCCAGTTCCCGAATCTTCGATTCGGCCGCCAGCTTCTGAACATCGTCGTGATAGAAAATGACCGAGCGGTATTGAGGCCCTTTGTCCGGTCCCTGGCGATCCAGCTGGGTCGGATCATGGGATTCAAAGAAGCGGTCCAGCACCTCAATGTAAGTGATCACCTCAGGATCAAAGTGCACCTGAACAACCTCGGCATGCTCCGTCCGACCGGAAGCGACGCGTGAGTAATCAGCATCTCCAGCGCTTCCTCCCATGTAACCGGAGACTGCTGACAAAACGCCGTCGGTCTGGTGAAACACTTCCTCAACGCACCAGAAGCACCCACCTCCAACGGTGGCCACTCCCGATCCCTCAGGAATTTCAGCCAAATCAGGATCTACCGGCATCACTTCTGTCTCGGCGCCCGTGAGGAAATACGGCTGCATCAAACGCCAACCAATGAAAGTCGCCAGAGCGAACGCGAGAAACACATATAAACCTGCTTTCATCTTTCTTCCTTTCGCTTCAATTGAGTTGCTCTCGCCGTAAAGGGCTGAAGCAATACGGAACCTCGTTCTGATCGATCCAGGCAAGCGCAATAACTTTCGTCGCCTGAACTGGTGACGAATTGAGCCGGAGGTAGGAATTTCCGCCAAGCTGACGCGTCTGATCAGACGTGCAGCCGGCGCGGTAAGCCATCCATCTTCTTTCCATATCACTAAAGACGAAAGAATTTCGAAACACTTACGTATCCTGCTTCCTCTCCCCCGGAACCAATCTACTATCCCCATTTTACCTATCCCGAACCCGCTCGGCCCTTTCGAGCACCGACACCCCCGCTATCGCGCAAAAATCCAATTCGACAGGACTTTTCAGAACCGCTTATCATTCCATTTCCGGGCAGTTTGGCACCCATCCTGCCCCCAAAGGTAACGCACTCCACCATGGCAGCAACGGCATCCCCTCCCGAACCAGAACTCGGTAGCTCCGACAAGGAAGTTATCGAAGAACTCAAAGCGGCCCACGCGGCCATGAAACAGCAACTCGACCTGGTGATCGTGGGGCAGGACGAAGTCATCGAGCAGCTGCTGATTTCCATTTTCTGTCGATCCCATGCCCTTCTCGTCGGTGTGCCGGGCCTGGCCAAGACTCTGCTCGTCTCCACCCTCTCGGAAGTCCTCGATCTCAGCTTCAAGCGGATCCAGTTCACCCCCGATCTCATGCCCGCCGACATTACCGGCACCGAGGTCCTCGAGGAAGACCACGGAACCGGCAAGCGTATCTTCAAATTCGTCAAAGGTCCCGTCTTCGCGAACATGATCCTGGCCGATGAGATCAACCGAACCCCGCCGAAAACGCAGGCCGCCCTGCTCGAGGCGATGCAGGAACATCACGTCACCATCGGCGAAGAAACCTACCCCCTGCCTGAGCCGTTCTTCGTCCTCGCCACGCAGAACCCGATCGAACAGGAGGGCACCTATCCCCTGCCCGAAGCGCAGCTGGATCGTTTCATGTTCAACATTCGGGTGAATTACCCTACCGCTGAAGAGGAAGAATCCATCATCAAGCGCGTCACCGGGACCTACAAAGCCCAGATCGAGAAACAGCTCACCGGTGAAACCGTCCTGAAACTCCAGGACGTCGTCCGACGAGTGCCCGCTGCCGATCACGTTGTTTCCTACGCGGCCCAGATCGCTCGAGCCTCCCGCCCCAAAGAAGAGGGCGCTCCTGATTTCGTCAAAGAAATGGTCTCCTGGGGAGCGGGTCCGCGAGCCGGCATTTACCTGGTTCTTGCCGCCAAGGCCCGCGCTATTCTCCAGGGACGATATCACACGACTACCGCCGATGTACGCGCCGTGGCTCACCCCGTGCTGCGTCACCGCGTCCTGACCACGTTCAACGCGGAGGCCGCCGGGGTCACCAGCGACGACATCGTCACCATGCTGGTCGACCAGTTCCAGCCGAGTGCTGACCTCGACATTTGATTCCATGCCGGAAAGCGCGTCACCCGCCTTCACCGACCTGCTTCCGGGCGAGATCATCAACATGATCTCCCGGTTGGAATTCCTCGCGCGCAGCGCGAAGGAAGGCACCATCAACGGCCGCCACTCCAGCCCCCACAAAGGTTTCTCGGTTGAGTTCGCCGAACACCGCCAATATGTGAGCGGAGACGACCTCCGCAATCTCGACTGGCGGGTCTACGGCAAAAGCGACCGTTACTACATCAAGCAATTCATCGAGGAGACCAACATGCGAGTCACCATCCTCCTCGATGCGTCGGGGTCGATGGCCTACTCCGGCGACGAAGCAACTTCGCTGGGCGGGCATGAATGCCTCTCCAAGTTTGAATATGGCCGCTATCTCGCCGCCGCACTGACCTACCTCTTGATCCGACAGCAGGATGCCGTCGGCCTCGTCACTTTTGCTGACGGCATCAAGCGCTACCTGCGCCCCACAGCCAAACCCAGCCAGGTCCGTGCTATTCTCGAAGAGCTGTCTAACACTCAGCCCACCGAAGACACCCGTTGCGCCGACACCTTTCACGAGATTGCCGAACGCATTCCATCGCGCGGACTCGTCATTGTGATCAGTGATCTCTTCGATGATGCCGAAGCCATCAAGAACGCGCTCCATCACTTCCGCTATAAGAACCACGAGCTCGTCGTTTTCCATCTCATGGCGGAAGAGGAGTTGACCTTCCCCTTCGAAAAGTTCGACGACTTTCGCTGCCTCGAAGTCGAGGGCCGCAAACTCAACATCGACCCTTCGACAATCCGGGCCTCTTATCTCGACCGGGTCCGCGAGCACCTCAAGGCCATGGAACTGGCCTGCGGCCAAATGCAGGCGGACTACGTTCCGATCAATACCAAGACCGGAGTGCCGGAGGCACTATTCACCTACTTTTCTCAAAGAAAGACCTGATCCTTGTTGTTCCTTAATACAGCGCTCGTGATCGGAGCTCTCGCCATTGCTATTCCGATCATCATTCACCTGCTCAATCGCCGTTCCAAGAAGATCGTCGACTGGGGTGCGATGAACTTTCTGCTCGAGTCGCTCGCGATTCGAAACCGCCGCATCCAACTCGAGGAAGCGCTTCTCATGGCGACGCGATGCCTCCTCGTCGGTCTCCTCGCACTGGCGCTGGCGAGACCGTTCATCCCGCCGGGCACGACCATTCCCTGGATCGTCATTCTCCCCGTCATGCTGATCGGCGTCGTCGGTCTGGGTGTTGCGGTGGTTCTTCACGGCGAGAAAAAATGGCAGCGCTGGATCGGGGGCACCTCCATTATCCTGCTGCTTTCCTGCATTGGTCTGATCGCGTTTGAGAAGTACCTCAACCTCTCCCGATTCACCCCGGGGGCCCGACAGGATGTGGCGCTGATTATCGATGGTTCGACTTCCATGTCGATCATGACCAACGGCGAGACCAACTTTGAACGAGCAGTCGAGGAAGCACGAACTCTGATCAAACGCGCTCCGCGCGGACATGCCTTCAGTCTCATCCTCGGCGGCCCGTCACCGACCGGCATCATTCTTGACCCCACCACTGATCGCGCCGAACTCGAAACCGCCCTCGATGATCTCGCCCCTATCGACGGGGCCATGGCGACCTACCAGACCTTCACGCTGGCTTCGCTCAGTCTTGCCCGCGGTGACAATCCGGCCAAACAAATCGTTATCCTGACTGATGAACAGAATATCGGCTGGGAAATCGGCAAAGCCGGTCAATGGAGTTTTCTGCGCGACGCCTTCCAGAATCTCACCACCGAGCCCCAGATCCTGCTTCGCAAGCTTCCCCTGCCGGACTACATCCGAAACCTCGCCGTCACCGACGTCACTTTTTCGCGCGAGATCGTTGGGGTCGACCGCCCCGTCGACATCTCCGTCACAGTTCGCAATACCGGCAACGAAGCTGTTACCCCGGGTGCGCTGCTTCTTTCTGTCGGAGAAAGCCGCCCCTACCGGGACCAGTCCATCGCCCAGCTCCAACCTGGAGAAAAACAAACCGTCACCTTTTCCCATCAGTTCTCCGATCCCGGCGCTCACTATGTCTCGGCAGAACTCGAAGTTCAGGATGACATCGCCACTGACAACCAGGGCTTCTACGCCACCAACGTCGCCGACCGTCTCAAGGTGCTCATCGTCGATGGACGACCTTCCGGCCGGGTGCTTGACCGGGCCTCGACCTTCGCCGCGGTCGCCCTGGCGCCTTCGTCCCTCACTCTCGATCCCACCCTCAAGGCCAACAACGAAGCTGTCGCTGACGAGTCGTCCGACAATTTCGACATGTTCTACGACCCCACCCTCGACCTCATCGAATTTCTGGTCGAACCCGTCGTCGTTAATGCGCCCGAGATTGCCACCATTTCGGAATTCGAACCCTACGATGCCGTCATTCTCGGCGACGTCCCCCGTCTTCCCGAAGCCACCGCCAAAGCTCTCGCTTCCTACGTTCGCAGTGGCGGCGGCCTGCTCGTGGCTGCCGGTCACAAGTCCCAGCCTGACTTCTACAACCAGTGGAAACTTGGAGACGGGCT